>Ga0206913_1176_pt1 | contig 12058 bp, 10 predicted proteins | sample Alteio_BWOrgHeat_72_FD_152942 | JGI IMG/M metagenome (GOLD analysis project Ga0206913, IMG submission 152942) | Enriched cells from forest soil in Barre Woods Harvard Forest LTER site, Petersham, Massachusetts, United States -... | ecosystem: Environmental > Terrestrial > Soil > Temperate forest >... | reverse complement strand
CAACATTTTTTTGTCTTCATTCAGTGTTCGCGGATATTTTTCAAGATCTTTTTTGTCGTTAAATTGGGTAGGATTTATAAAAATGCTGCACACCACAATATTATTCTCCCGTTTGGCGTTTTCAATCAAAGAAACATGCCCTTTATGAAGAGCTCCCATGGTGGGAACAAAACCAATAAGTTTGTTATTGATTCTGAAATCTGATAAATATCTTTTTATGTCAATTATATTATCGAAAATTACCATCAAATTTTATTTATAATATGTTTAATATCAGTCAGTTAAATATGATATGGGTATTGAAATAAAATAAATATCACAAAGCTAAGGTTAAAACTTGAAAATAAGGTGTTTTTTTATTACCTTTGTACTCCTTTTAGAAATCAAATACTCCCAACATATAATGAAAAAAGCTAGAGTTTTATTTGTATCACAGGAAATTACCCCATACTTGGATGAAACTCCAATGGGACTTATCAGCAGGCAATTGCCTCAGGGAATACAGGAAAGAGGTAAAGAAATCAGAACATTTATGCCTCGTTACGGCTGTATAAATGAAAGAAGGCATCAATTGCACGAGGTTATTCGTCTTTCCGGTATGAATCTTATTATCAATGATAATGATCATCCTCTTATCATAAAAGTAGCCTCAATTCAATCTGCAAGAATGCAGGTTTATTTTATTGATAATGAAGATTATTTTCAAAGAAAAGCTATTTTAAAAGATAAACAGGGAAATCATTTTGAAGATAATGACGAGCGTTCTATCTTTTTCTGTAGAGGAGTTATTGAAACAGTTAAAAAATTAGGATGGGCTCCTAATGTCGTTCACTGCCATGGCTGGATGACTGGGTTAATGCCTCTTTACCTTAAAAAATCATTTAATGAAGATCCTCTTTTTGCAGAAACAAAAGTGGTGTATTCATTGTATGACGAAGAATTTCCAAAACAACTTCATAAGGATTTTTCCAAGAAGGTGTTGTTTGACGGAATTGAAAAGTCAGATGTAGAAGCTATTAAATCACCTACGTTTGTTAACCTTAATAAATTAGCAATTGATTATTCGGATGCAGTCATTAAGGCAAGCCCGAAAATCAGTTCTGAAATAGAAAAGTATTTAAAAAAATCCGAAAAGCCTGTTCTTGAATATAAAACAATAGAAGAATACATTGAGGCATTTGATGATTTTTACGATGAGGTCCTCGAAATGGAATCTGTTTACGCCTGATGATTAAGATTACCGGAAGTTATTCTACTTTGCGGACATGTTTGTCCGCAAATTTTTTTTTATTCATTGTCTTATTGCTTTTGTTCTTCTCGTGCCGCAAAGAAAATGATACTGTTGGCTTGAAGATTTTACCAAAAAGCGATTTACTTAATGTTGGTTTTAAAGATACTACTACGTTAATTACGTATACAGTTAAAGAAGATTCTGTTAAAACAGATGGGACAAGTCAGAATTTGCTGGGAAGTTATAATGATCCTATTTTTGGAAAAAGCTCAGCCTCTATTTACACCCAGCTTACACTACCCATTAATGATGTTGTTTTTGGAGATCCCAATAGTTTAGCTTTTGACTCATTGGTTCTTATATTACCTTACGTTGATAATTATTATGGAACGTTGGAAGCACAAACTTTTAAAGTATATCAGGTTACCCAACCGTTTTTAGTTGACAGCGCTTATTATTCAGGAAAAGCCTTGCTCGTGAATCCTCAACCTTTAGCAACCAAGAGTTTTGTTCCTGCACCAATTGATAGTGTTGTTGTAGGAACAGTAAAATATACGCCACAACTGAGAATCAGGCTTGACAATAATTTTGGTCACAATATCTTGGCTTATAACTATCCAAATGGACTTGTTGATAATCCCACATTTCTTAATTTTTTACAGGGCTTATATATAGTTCCTGATAATCCGACACAATCTCCAGGAACAGGTGCTATTTTGTATTTTAATTTGTTGGATCCAGCAGCAGGAATGACACTTTATTATAGGCAGAATATTGGTAGTCCTCATATAGGTGACACTATAGCTTTTACATTTCCCATCAACTCTACCTGCGTCCGTTTTGACCATTTTGATCATGATTACAGCATGGTCAAACCTGATTTTAGCAAACAAATAAATGGTACTGATTTGACTCAGGGGAAAAATTTAACATATGTTCAATCCATGTCAGGAGTAAAAACCAAAATAACATTTCCGTATATTAAAAATTATGCCAAGGATACTGCTGTTGTCGTTAATCAGGCCGAATTGATTTTAAATATAGATCCATCTTCAATGGGCGGAAATTATGTTCCGCCTCCCCAACTTGATCTTGTAAGAGAAGATGCGACAGGCAAAGTATATTTTATTGACGACTATTTTGAAGGAACTACATATTATGGAGGAACCTACGATCCTACAAATCCGTATCAGTATCATTTTAATATTGCTAGATACATTCAGGAATTAATGAACAATAAATTGCAGGATTATGGATTATATGTTGTAGTCTCTGGAAGTGCTGTTAATGGAAATAGAGTTGTTTTGGAAGGTGGAGGCAGTTCATCGAATAAAATGAGATTGAGGTTATCATATACAAAAGTTAAATAATTAAATAATAAATCAATAACTGAAAAATGTGTGGTATTGTTGCATACATAGGTAATAAAGAAGCATATCCGATTTTGATAAAAGGACTTCATCGCCTTGAGTACAGAGGTTATGACAGTGCCGGCATTGCTTTATTTAACGGAGATTTAAATGTTTATAAATGCAAAGGAAAAGTAGCCGATCTTGAAAAATACATCAGTACAAAAAATGTAAGTGGTACGATTGGTATAGGTCATACTCGTTGGGCTACACATGGTGTTCCCAATGATGTAAACGCTCATCCTCATTATTCCGAATCTAAAAAATTAGTTATCATCCATAATGGAATCATTGAAAATTATGGGTCGTTAAAAGAAGAACTGAAAAAACGCGGTCATCATTTTGAAAGCGATACGGACACTGAAGTATTGATTCATTTGATAGAAGACATTCAAAATAATGAAAAAGTAAAACTCGGTGAAGCTGTGAGAATAGCTTTAAATCAAGTAATCGGAGCCTATGCAATAGTTGTTTTATCAAAAGATCAAAAAGATGAATTGATTGCGGCAAAAAAAGGAAGCCCTCTTGTAATAGGTGTTGGCACAGGAGAATTTTATGTAGCTTCTGATGCTACACCAATTGTTGAATACACAAAAAATGTCGTGTATCTGGAAGACGAAGAAATTGCCATCATAAAACGGAATGGAGAATTAAAGGTAAAAACGATAAGAAATAAAGAAAAAACTCCGTATATACAACAACTTGAAGTCAATCTTGAAGCCATTGAAAAAGGCGGATATGATCATTTTATGCTGAAGGAAATATATGAACAACCCCGATCTATCCGTGATTGCATGCGTGGAAGATTGAATTCAGATAAAGGAGTTGTACTACTTGGAGGCATTAAGGATTATGAACAAAAATTCGTGAATGCCAAACGAATTATTTTTGTTGCCTGTGGAACCTCTTGGCATGCAGGACTTGTAGGAGAATATTTATTTGAAGATTTAGCCAGGATTCCTGTTGAGGTTGAATATGCTTCCGAATTCAGATACAGAAATCCGGTTATATATGAGGATGATGTGGTGATTGCAATTTCTCAGTCAGGAGAAACTGCTGATACCTTGGCTGCAATTGAATTGGCAAAATCCAAGGGAGCAACAATTATCGGAATCTGCAATGTAGTGGGATCTACCATTCCCCGCACGACTCATGCAGGTTCATATACGCACGCAGGTCCTGAAATCGGAGTTGCTTCCACAAAAGCTTTTACTGCGCAGGTAACAGTTCTTACGTTAATGGCTTTGAGAATTGCTTACATGAGAGGTACAATTGCCGAATCACGTTTTCATCAGTTGCTCAATGAACTTGAAGCAATACCGAGCAAAGTTGAGAGGATGCTGAAAAAGAATGATCAGGTAAAATTTATTGCAGACGTATATAAAAACTCAAGCAACGCACTTTATCTGGGTAGAGGATATACTTTTCCAGTTGCTTTAGAAGGTGCTTTGAAACTGAAAGAAATATCATACATTCATGCCGAAGGTTATCCTGCTGCTGAAATGAAGCATGGACCCATTGCTTTAATTGATGAAGAAATGCCGGTAATTGTAATAGCAACAAAAGGCGGTTCTTACGAAAAAGTGGTTAGCAACATTCAGGAAGTGAAAGCAAGAAAAGGAAAAATAATTGCCATAGTTACTGAAGGTGATAAAATGGTAAAAGAAATGGCAGACTACAGTATTGAAATTCCGGAAACGGACGAAATACTGGCTCCTTTGGTTTCAGTAATTCCGTTACAATTGTTATCATACCATATTGCAGTTATGCGTGGCTGTAATGTAGACCAGCCAAGGAATTTAGCTAAATCGGTTACAGTAGAATAAAATACCTTTTCAATATTTAAAAGATACCGTCTGTTTTATTTCGGAATTCAGGCTTTTAGCTACCGGACAATTTAATCCGACATGCTCCAGTAATCTTTTCTGCTGATCTGTGAAATTGATTTTGGGCATTTGAACTTCTGCAATAATTTCAATTACCCGTCTCGGATTTGCACCCATTATTTTTGTAATTTCAATATTTCCGCCTTCGAAAATAAAATTGTGATCCATCGCGGCAATAGCCATGGTAGTGACAATGCAGGCTCCCAATGATGTTGCCAAAAGATCGGTAGGAGAAAATGTTTCTCCTTTACCTTTATTATCTGTCGGAGCATCCGTGGTTAGTTTATTTCCCGATTTCAGGTGAGTTGCTTCTGTTCTTAAATTTCCCTGATACTTTATTAGCGAGGTTTTCATAGGCAAATTGTGTTTATGAGGGTTAATTAATATATTTGTATTAACAAAAATAGCAGTGAGCAAAAGTACAACATTAGGTGCGATTTTTTTTTCTCTTGTTCTGCAAACTTTTTCACAGGATTTTATAACCTCGCAGCTGCAAGAAACGGGTCCGGATGCGAATGTTCTATATCGTAAAGAAGCTGAAGGTTCTGTCGTTATTCATTCGCAGGGGTTCGGAATTAATTACAGAAGAGGTACACATGTAAATGGAGTTTCAAGAAGATTCATGGAGTTTGAACTTGTATCCATGAAAGATCCCAAAGAAACAAAAACATACAATTCCACCTATCCGAATTCAAAAGGATTTTATTATGGAAAATTAAATTCTGTTATGGTGCTTAGGGCAGGAGTCGGATATCAAAGAGCATTGTTCGGCAAAGCGGAGAGAGAAAGAAAGAGCGTGGAAATCCGCTATTCTGCTTATGTTGGACCATCTTTAAGTTTTGCTAAACCAATATATCTGGAAATAATTCATTCATCATCATCAAATCCTGATGAGTTTGAATTGACTACCGAAAAATACGATCCTTCAATTCATAATTTGTCTAACATTTATTCGAAAGCTTCTTATTTGACTGGATTTTCCCAAACAAAAATTTATCCCGGAGCCTATGCCAAATTTGGGCTTAGTGTCGAATATTCCGACAGGCATAACAGTGTAAGAGCTATTGAAACGGGAATTATTTTTGATGCCTATCCAAAAGCTGTTCCCATCATGGCAACAGAAAAAAATAATCCTTATTTTCTTACACTCTATATTGATTTAGTTTTCGGAAAAAAGTGGTATTAAAAGATCGGCAACATGTCAGAAAATTCTTTGTTAGTAGAAGAACAGCCGATCAGAAATAAAAAACCAGATTGGCTTAGAGTAAAACTTCCTACAGGTGAAAATTACCTGCATGTCAGGAAACTTGTAAGCACTCATAAACTTCATACCATTTGCGAAAGCGGCAATTGCCCGAATATGGGTGAGTGTTGGGGAGCAGGAACAGCAACGTTTATGATACTCGGTAACATTTGTACCCGCTCATGCGGATTTTGTTCCGTTGCCACGGGAAGACCTAAGCCTGTTGATCTCGAAGAACCCGAAAGAGTTGCTAACTCTGTTAAACTGATGAATGTAAAACATTGTGTGATTACTTCTGTTGACAGGGATGATTTAAAAGATGGAGGCTCTGTGATTTGGGTTGAAACAATTAACGCAATACGCAAGGCAAGCCCCGAAACAAAATTTGAAACGCTCATTCCTGACTTTCAGGGTAAGTGGGAAAATCTTCAACGAGTCATTGATGCACATCCTGATATTCTTTCTCATAACCTTGAAACGGTAAGACGTTTAACAAAACAAGTTCGTATTCAGGCTAAATATGACAGAAGTTTAGAAGTATTAAAAAAATCCAAAGAAGCTGGATTGAAAACCAAATCAGGAATTATGTTGGGGCTTGGAGAAACTGAAACAGAAGTTTACGAAGCAATGGATGACTTGAGGAGAGTAGGTTGCGATGTTTTAACTCTTGGTCAATATCTTCAGCCAACCAAACAGCATTTACCTGTGGTGGAATTTATTCACCCAGATTTATTTGCTAAGTATAAAGAAGCCGGTCTTCAAAAAGGATTTCGTTTTGTAGAGAGCGGTCCGCTGGTGCGTTCCTCTTATCACGCAGAGAAACACGTTTTCTAAAAATTCCTAAACCTTCCAAACACTCCAAGAGGAAGATTATTACCAAACTTTGAATTCAAATAAAGTTCCCCGGTTTCTAATTTATCTTTTGCTTTTCCTTTGAGGAGATTTTCTATAATGAGAGATGAAAAGCCAAGTGAGTAAGCATTGAGAATTAAAAAATGTTCTTTCTCATCCAGTAATTCCAAAACATTTTTAATCATTTCATTGATGTTGTCTTCCAGTTTCCACTTTTCTCCGTTGGGTCCGTGTCCGTATGCAGGAGGATCAAGAATAATTCCGTTGTATTTATTTCCTCGCTTCACTTCGCGCTTCACAAATTTAAGCGCGTCTTCAACTACCCAGCGTATGTTGTTAAGATTAGAAAGTTCCATATTTTCTCTCGACCATGTTACAACCTGTTTAATCGAGTCAACATGAGTAACATCAGCTCCTGCTGCCTTTGCAGCGAGTGAAGCACCTCCGGTGTATGCAAAAAGATTTAAAAATTTCGGCTGATTTGTTTGGAGTGATTTAATGGATTGAAATATATAATCCCAGTTAACAGCTTGTTCAGGAAAAATACCCACATGTTTGAAAGAAGTGAGACCAAGCCTGAATTTTATTTCCGATTTCGTATTTCCGATTTCGTATTTTATTTGCCATTGATCCGGCATTTGCTTCAATTTCTTCCATTCTCCTGCTGAACTTGATTTAGGAATAAATCGCACATGAGCTTTTTGCTCCCATTCTTTTGTTGAAAGTTTTTTGTCCCAAACAGCTTGCGGTTCAGGGCGAATAGTAATGTATTGTCCGAATCGTTCTAGTTTTTCAAAATTTCCGGAATCAATCAATTCATAATCTTTCCAGTTGTTAGGTGACAATATTAACATAAAACAAAAGTACGATTTAGGATTTACGATTCAGGATTTTTTCAATTATTCTTCTTCATTTGTTAATCTTCAAAACAATATCTTTGCTTTTCTTTTAATAAACTAGAAATGGAAAACAGAAGAGTTCGTGTTCGTTTTGCACCAAGTCCCACAGGCCCTTTGCATATAGGTGGTGTGCGAACAGCACTTTACAATTATTTGTTTGCGAAAAAAAACGGAGGAGATTTTATACTTCGTATTGAAGATACCGACCAGACACGTTTTGTCCCCGGAGCAGAAGCATACATTATCGAGTCGCTTAAATGGAGTGGTATTATTCCGAATGAAGGAGTTGGTTTTGGCGATGGACCGTATTCTCCTTACAGACAAAGCGAGCGGAAAGCAAATGGAATTTATAAGCAATACGTTCAGCAATTAATTGAGAGCGGGCATGCTTATTATGCTTTTGATACTTCGGAAGAGTTGGAAGAAATGCGCAAGCGAATTGAAGCTGCGGGCGGTTCAGCATCATACAATGCAATTACAAGGCAGTCAATGAAAAATTCATTGAGTTTGCCGGAAGACGAAGTAAAAAGGAGATTGGCTGCTGGAGAAAATTATGTGATTCGAATTAAAATTCCGAGGAACGAAGAAATTCGTGTAAAAGATATTATCCGCGGTTGGGTTGTGGTGCAAAGCTCTCAGTTGGATGACAAAGTGTTATTCAAATCAGATGGAATGCCGACTTACCATTTGGCAAATGTGGTGGATGATTATTTAATGAAAATTACCCATGTTATTCGTGGTGAAGAATGGTTGCCTTCTGCTCCTTTACATGTTTTGTTGTATAGGTATTTAGGTTGGGAAAATGTGATGCCTCAGTTTGCGCATTTGCCTTTATTGTTAAAACCTGACGGCAATGGAAAACTCAGCAAGCGCGATGGAGATCGTTTGGGATTTCCTGTTTTTCCTCTCGAATGGAAAGATCCATCATCAGGAGAAATTTCTTCCGGTTATCGCGAAAAAGGATATTTCCCTGAAGCATTTGTAAACATGCTTGCGTTACTTGGCTGGCACACGAGCGGAAACCGCGAATTGTTTTCTCTGGAAGAATTGGTTCAGGAGTTTTCTTTGGATCGGGTGAGTAAATCAGGTGCGAAGTTTGATCCTGAAAAAACAAAATGGTTCAATCAGCAGTATTTACGAGCGAAAACAGATACGGAACTTGCAAAAAAATTTATTCCTGTATTGACACAGAAAGGAATAAAAGCAGATGAAAATTATATTGAGCAAGTTTGTAAACTAATTAAAGAAAAATCTCATTTCATAAACGAATTTTGGGAGCTTGGCAATTATTTTTTTACTGAACCTGCCGAATACGATAAGGAAGTAATCAAAAAAAGATGGAATGAAAACTCTGCCAAATTTATTTTTGAATTAAAAGAGGCTTTCAAAACTTGTTCTGATTTCACCGCTGCTGAAACAGAAAAACTATTTAAACAAACTGCAGAAAAACTGGGAATTAATCCAGGGCATGTAATGCAGTTGTTCCGTGTTTGTATTAGTGGAGTTGGAGGAGGACCAGCCTTATTTGAAGTAGTTACCTTGCTTGGAAAAGAAAAAATAGTTCAGCGATTAGAAACTGCATTGAATAAAATCGAGAAGTAGAATTACTATATTTTATGATCCAGCCCGTCATTGCGAACGTAACGGAGTGAAGTGAAGCAATCTAATCAATAAAGAGATTGCTTCGGTTGTACCTTCCTCGCAATGACGTACGAATTATTTTCCTGAACGTTGCTTTACCGCTTCAAAAAGAACAATTCCCGTTGCTACCGAAACATTGAGTGATTCAATTTCTCCAGTCAAAGGAATTTTTATTCTTGTATCAGAACGCTTTAGGTATTCTTCTGAAATTCCATCTTCTTCCGATCCAACAATGATTGCAGTGGGTAATGAAAAATCAGCTTCGTAATAAAGCGATTTGGATTTTTCGGTGCACGATACTATTTGCAATCCGCTGTTTTTCAAAAAGTCAATTGTTAGTTTTAAATTCTCCGATCTGCAAACCGGAATTTTGTGCAATGCGCCTGCCGATGTTTTAATGGCGTCACCGTTTATCTGCGCAGCACCTTTCGATGGAATGATAATTGCATCTGCTCCAGCACATTCAGCGCTTCGGGCAATTGCGCCAAAGTTGCGTACATCGGTAATTCGGTCAAGTATTAGCACCAAAGGAACTTTGCCTTTTTCAAAAACAGAGGGCAAAATATTTTCTACGTTTTGGTAAGTTACAGAAGAAAGATAAGCTAGAACTCCCTGGTGATTTTTATTGGTGAGTCGGTTTAGTTTTTCTGTAGGAACATATTGAAATGGTATCTGGCATTGGTGTATAAGCTTTTTTAATTCTTGAAAATTCTCTCCTGCCAATCCATTTTGAATAAAAACCCTGTCAATTTCTTTTCCACTATTAATAGCTTCAATGATTGGTCTAGTGCCAAAAAGCAATACATTTTTATTTCCTTTTTCGAAATTCATAATAAACTAATAAAAGAAAAGAATTAAAATTAATACGGGGCAAATATAGAAAAATCCATAAGTTGGGATTTTTGTGTGCAAACTTACTTCAGAAGTGACACATTCCCTTTTTTGCTTATAGATGAACCGTCAATAAGCGTAGCTTGTAGACTATAAACAAAAACAGCATCATTCATTTGATTCCCTTTGTATTTTCCATCCCAACCCATTGAAGGATTAGTTGACTCAAATACTCTGTTACCCCAGCGATCATAGATATCGAATGTCATAGATTGAATACAGCTATTGTCAATAGTTTTAATAGACAAAACATCATTTTGAAGATCTGTGTTAGGAGAAAAAGCATTGGGAACAAAAATATCACCACAAATATCTTTAACATATACCCAAACCGAATCAGACTTCTGACAACCATTTAAATCAGTAACCACTACATGATACCAAGTGCTTGCATTTGGATTTGCACTAGGATTATCACAAGAGTTACAACTTAAACCCAGTGTAGGCATCCAGTTAAATGAATCATTTGCTCCCGAAGACACGACCAGAGTTACACTTTTACCATACTCAACAGTAACATTACAACAAACAGTTACAGAAGGCAAAGAATTAACCGTTACCAAAGCATTAGCACTATTAGTACAATTGTTATTGTCAGAAACTGTAACCGTGTAGCTGCTAGTAACTGTCGGGTTAACAGCAATGGAATTATTTGTATCACCATTGTTCCATAAATAAACGCTGCCACCAGAAGCACTAAGTAGAGCAGATCCTCCCGAACAAATAGTCTGAGAATTAGTAAGTGCTATTAGCGGTAATAGCGTTACCATTATACTACTGTCATTAGAACAACCCAAGGAATTGATTACAATCACCGTGTATGAAGTAGAAGAAGACGGATTTATAGTTATGTTGCTTCCGGTAGCACCATTACTCCAGAGATATTTAGTTCCACCTGATGCGGAAAGAATAGTACTGATACCACCACATATTGAACTATTGCCACTTGTACTAATTACTGGTAATGGATTAACGGTTACCTGCTTGCTGGTACTTATGACACATATACCTTGCGTTACGGAAACGCTATATGTAGTAGTAGTATGGGGACTTACTGTAATTGTACTTGTGTTTTCACCATTACTCCAAATATAGCTGTCTCCAGCAGTTACAGAAAGAATTGTACTATTGCCCAAACAAATGCTGGCATTGCCACTAGTGATGACAACACTGGGAATAGTTATCCTAACACTGGCAGATTGAGAACATATGCCGTTGCTTATGGCGCTATTGTATGCTGAAACGTTGTAGATGGAAGTAGAAGTTGGCGATACAGTAATATTGTCAGTGGTGGCTCCAGTATTCCATAAATAGCTTGTTCCTCCGCTTGCTGTCAGATTTGTTGTAGTCCCAGGGCAAGTAGTGCTGTTACTCGAAATAGATATGGTTGGTGCGGGAAGAACACTAATAATTACCGAAGCGTATTGTTGCCCGCAGATGGCTTCAGTGACCGTATAAGAGGTGGTTATAAGGGGGCTTGCTGTAGTTTGGGTAATCCCTCCGGGTACAGAATCAGATGCGGTTTGAGCAGTGCTTAATCCTGTTGTTGGAGCCCAATTGTAAATGCTATTGCCATTGGCTGATAGAATAGTACTTATTCCTGAACAGATTGTAACATTGGATGGTATTGAGGCAAGTTGGATGTAAGGAGTAAACGACCACATATCGGATAAAGCAGAAGAGTTGGTATTATTTGAGCCACCAGTGACATAAGCAGTATTGTTTACAACAAAGCTTTCGGCAAGCACTCTACTCGGTCCTGAAAAATCTGCTAAGCGTGTCCATGTTCCACCTAATCCTGTATTAGGGTCATACATCCATACATGATTACTAATGGGTGTAGAAGAAATATTTGCTCCGTTTAACCCTGAAACTAAAAAACCTTTGTTACATAATACAAAGCTTGTTCCGGCAGAACCTCCTATTTCAGGAGAAGGGAGACCTGTGGCAGGAGTCCACTGATTTCCACTAGAAGCGGTGGGGTCAAACCTGTAAAAATCAGTATA
>Ga0206913_1178_pt1 | contig 12096 bp, 6 predicted proteins | sample Alteio_BWOrgHeat_72_FD_152942 | JGI IMG/M metagenome (GOLD analysis project Ga0206913, IMG submission 152942) | Enriched cells from forest soil in Barre Woods Harvard Forest LTER site, Petersham, Massachusetts, United States -... | ecosystem: Environmental > Terrestrial > Soil > Temperate forest > O... | reverse complement strand
TCCTGCAACATCACCTTGTCCAACGACAGGTCCGCTACCAGCTTCTTTAGCTTAGTGTTCTCTTTCCTCAGCATCCGCAGCTCTCGCGCCTCAGAGGGCTCCATACCGCCGTACAGCTTCTTCCATCGATAGTAGCTCTGCTCGGAGACCCCGTGCTGACGCAGCAGATCTGCGATCGGCGTGCCGAGCTCTGCTTGCTTCAGAATGCCGGTTATCTGCTCTACAGAAAATCTTTTCCTCTTCACGACAAAACCTCTGTCCCGATAGACTTGATTTTGCCGCAGAACTCACCCTGCCGTTGGTCCGGTTTTTCCCGGGCCGGTCATGCCTCAAACACAAAAAATCTGACAAGCTCTTGCGCGGCGCCAACCTTGATACCGAAACCGATCTATATCAGGTTAATGGCGGTAGGTTGCCGCTCTATCATTATCCGCACGCCATTGGTTTCGATAGAGTCTGCCGGGGCGTGCCCCCGTATCTTCATCACTCCGTCGTACCAATACCCCTTTGACAAGTGTCGCGATATAGCCCGCGGATGGTTGGATCAACCTCGTGCCCTTCGCAGGAAGATCATGTACGAATTCTGGTGGATACATTTGAAGTCGGCCATGGTCGATTACGTTAATGTCAGCGCGCTTTCCCACCTCAAGAACACCACGATCAATAAATCCATAAAGACAGGCTGGGTCTCTAGTGTGCTTCCTAACGATTTGCTCCACACAAACTCGCGGCCCTCGTTGCCGGTCCCTCGTCCAAAACGTTAGCCCGAAGGTGGGTAGAGATGCATCGCAGATCAATCGGCAATGCGCCCCTCCGTCCCCTAGACCTGCCATAACTATAGGGCTGTCTATCATCTCACGCACGTGAGATAAATCTCCGTAAGAGTAATTGAGTGCAAACAGGCCTGCGATCCCGGATGTATTTTCATCTATCATGTAGTCGTATAGATATTCTTCGACGGATCTCCCTTCCATCATGCTGCGGGTACCGAACTTGTTTGAAGTTTCAGGCTCGTAGTCCAAGGAGGTTTTTACCGGTGTGAACTCTCCAATCTTCTCCTTAAAGAACTTCAATGCCATGTCCATGGGCTCTGTTTCGTCGTCATGCTCTGTAAGTATTGCTGCTCTACGCTCAGGTTTTCGCATCTCACGAACTCGGTCCTTAATCGGTAGGTGAGCTATCATGGCATATGACTTTCTCCGTAAAAACACATGAGTGCCATCCAATCCCGACAAAATTCCGGCCGCACGAAACATTGTCTGCGGGTAGATCCTTACGCCCCTTCTCCATGCAGTCTCTGAAGCATGCACAAACCTGCGCCAGTCTTCCGGGTCGCGATCAAATTGATGCAAGAGGTATGTCAAAGGGCGCCGCGCTGCAGTCGCTAGCTTGATTAAGTTTTCGTGCTCAGCTCTACGTAAGTCGTCATGGCAGTAACCCCCCACCGCTCCAAAAGGCGCAATCTGCAATACGCCGCTACCGCTCTCTCCCATGGCCGCTGCTAGAGCACATAATTCTTTTTCCACAGCGAAGGTGCCTGGTATATAGGCGCCCGATCGGCCGCGATGTTCGAGCAGTCGATTGGCAGAGAAACCAACTGCGCCTGCGCGCATCGCGTCACGTATGAGTGCGGCCATTACCTCAATATCCGCGAGTGTCGCTCGCTCATGCCTCAGGGCGCGCGCTCCCATTGCATAAACTCGAAGTGGACAATGAGCGATATTGACCGCGACATCCATAGTATAACATCGAGACTCTAACACATTCATGTAGTCGCCGAAGGTTTCCCAATTCCACTCGAGTCCTTCCTTCAGGACGGCGCCGGGGATATCTTCTACGCCTTCCATTACGTCAATCAATGCACTGCGATCGTGCGAATGAGCAGGTGCAAGACCTATTCCGCAATTGCCGCTAACAATCGTCGTTACACCGTGCTGAAACGATGGATTTAACTGCTGATCCCAAGTTAGCTGACCATCGTAATGACCATGTGGATCAATGAACCCAGGCGTAACTAAGGCCCCGTCCGCGTCTATTAGTGATCGAGCTGCTCCACTGTCGATCCGGCCGATTTCAGCTATTAAGCCATCTTCAATACCGATATCTGCCGCAAACGGTTTTCTGCCGGTTCCGTCGACAATGATCCCACCTTTGATGACTATTTCAAACATGTTGACCGCTAGAGCGCTTTTTTTTTCGGTCTCACGGCGTTCCTTATGCGCGAGAAATCGGCGTCCCGCGTTCTGATCATGCTGGAAGGTGAAAGCAGCCTCTCGCTCGAGCAACTCAACCTCGCTGTCCACAACTACTATGACACGAGGAGGCTGAGCGGTGGCGACGCGCGGCGTTCAGTCGGACTCCAGAAAGGCACCTCCGTCTAACACGGCTCGCGCCGCGCGCTCGCCGCTCAAAAACGCTTGATCCGTCCACGCATGATTCCACTCCCCGTACCGGCCACAGCACGTGACGTGTATGTCATCAAGATAACCCTGGATGACTCGCAAAGCCTTCTCACGATCAAAATCGTATATTATATTGGCAAACCGACATACAACCACATCCTTCAGTAAAATTGTCTCTCCTTCTCGTAACAAATTACATTTTTCCAGGTCCGCAATCACTGGCTCTATAAAGGTTTCTGGTGGCTGCGTGAGTGGTTTGTACTTGTCGGAGAAATATATTTCCGCCTGTATACAACCACATCCCTCAGGAGCGTTATTTGGAGAAAACAGATGTGGCAAATTTATTCTTGAAAAGAGAATTTCCTCGTCATAGAAATAAGTAATGGCTGATTCTGAGAAGTCTGCCCGCGCTACTCCGATGTTGATGAGTACCACAGTCGTAAACGCGAGAGCTCGCGACGCTTCTATTACATCCTTTGGAACATCAACAATAAGCGGGATAAGATCAGGGAGCGGTAGTGATGAGACAATAGCTTTGTAGCTTACAGAAGAGCCATCATTGAATTGAAGTAGCCGTTCTCTTGGGTCGAGCTGAACGAGACATCTATTAAGACGGATATCAAACTCCCGGGAAAATCTCTCAAGATAACTTACGAACCCACCTGTGGTCGGGTATCGATAATAATCGACATAGTGCGTGGTAGGGCTCGAGCCCGCTAAAGAGCCTCGAATGAGCTCTTCAAGGGTTGGGCGATACATTCTGGGCCCAATCCAATCCGTGGTAAGGCAATCCATTGTTGTAGTATGGTATTTCTGTCCATATTGCATGGGGAACAATGTCGCAAAAGTCGTTCCGTATGCTTGGCAGAGCCATTGAGCATAAGTTTGCTTCTCGTGAGTGCCTAAGCCCTCTCCCGTGTTCCTATTGAAGCTTGAGCGCGATCCGGCAAAAGACTCTCTTACAAAGTCAGCAACAATCTGGACTACGAGGTCAGCCGGCAGGCAGCGCAGATTACATTGAACTGGATGAGGGATTCGAAAAGACCGCCAGTAGTTGTCGATCGTAAGCCTACGCTCCTCATGCGCTCCACCGACATTGCGAGCCAGAATCTCCTTCACGTGCTCGTCCTTTGTGAAGGAGATATGCCCCCCCTCGTCGAACACGAATCCGCCGTCATATCGCAGAGATCTAGTGTGCCCCCCAAGGCAGCTCGCCTTGTCATAGCAGGCTACTCGCACGCCTGCGGCGTTCAGAATATACGCGGCTCCGAGGCCCGCCATACCCGTTCCAATCACAACATACTGTTCTTTTCCCTTCGTCATTCCCATTTACATCCTCCCTGAAAATTCATCAGATGCACCACTCACCAGACTCCGATCCAATATTTCCACGCTTGTTGACGACTTAGTATTATTAAGCATCAACCAGACATGCCTGCTGTTAGATTAGCATCAGGAGCATATGTTTTAAATGGCACATGAGATTCGAGAAATTCTTCAATTCGATTTACGACCTCTTCCGCACCTGGTGCGCGCCGAATGAGGAGCTGCATTTCTCTTACCTGTCTGAGAATTTCCCTGTTTGTCATGATATCAAGAACTGCATACCTCAGATTATCGGCTGTTACTGGACTAGATCTGAGATGGATTCCGAGACCAAGCCTTGCAACATTACCTGCATAGAGTTCTCCTTCATTGAATCCATGTGTCAACATCACCAACGGCACCCCGTGATACATCGCTTCCATGGTGGTAGTCATACCGCCTAGGCAGACAAGCAGTTGTACGTAAGGCATAATTTCAACTTGCGGCACATTTTTCGATACTTCACAATTAGGAGGCAACTGCGAGAACTGTGCTGGATTATTATTGTCTCCGATCGCTAAAATCACATGCCAGCCAAGATTAGAGAGCACCTCGGCACACATTAGGTAGTAGTCTGGATTTTGAACAAGTGTCGTTGATGCAGAAACTAAGACGGCCGGTACGTTGGGTGCGTATGTTGGACGCCACGTGTGCATGCATGGCCGCTCGGCCACGCAGCGTGGTGCGTAGAACGCGCTCTCCGCGCCTGAATCGTTGCAAATCTGAAAGTCCTTGGCATATAGATAAATATTTAGAAGTTCCTTCCGGAAGATGGCATCCAACAGCGCAACCCCCTGCTCTCGAAACAAAGCATCTATGTAACAATTTAAATTCAGCATTTCGCGAGCAAATTCCGATGTTTCCCGTTCCTCCTCAAATCTGTCAGCTTTAAAAATGAGTTGAGTAGTAATATGGACAGCCGGAATGTTGTGCCTGCTCGCCAAAATCAATCCCGCAAACGAATGCGAATCATATAGAACCAAGTCCGGTCGCCCATTTTCAAAAAAGGGCGTCAGACGCGATATTGTTCTCCGTGCCAAATTTTCAAAATCAACTACCGCCTCGTCACAGCTCAATGACCCGTAATTAACGGTAGATCGTTCGTTGGGAGTAACTAGCCTCGGACAACGCATGACGCGCGCTCCAACGGCTGACACCGCGGGCTCGAAAATGTCAGATGTAACGCAGGTAACATGAAACCCACGACGAACCAGAACTTCAGATATTGACAGCAATGGATTAACATGCACAGGACGAGGAACAGCGAAAATGATAACTCGTGCATTTCTCATAATCGTCTCCGACTCCAGATGGTCTCGATGTATCCTTCTGATCCTGAGCCATCACTATAATGATACCCGCTCGAATGATCGATGCGGCGAAAATGTTTATTGGCAAGTGCCATGATTTATTTCAGTACTCGCTATTGCAGCAGTCTGAACTGTCATAACTTTGAAAAAGGTTTACGAGGTCCATTTAACTTCTGCACAGAAGTACACTTTCATACTCACAAGTTATTTCTGTCTTGTGGAAAACTGATATACATCACAATCGTGCCCAACAGGACACCATTTTTCGACCAACGCGTTCCGTTTAATGAGGCGCTACGCGTTATATAGTGTAGGTCCAAAAATCATCGTACGACGGCTGCCTCTCGCTGTACGAAGCCAGATCACGCTCAACGTTGCGCTTCATCTACCGGGAAATTCGGATTCCCTGGAACCTAAGTTGTGCTCACCGGAAGTGGATATTGAAATACCGAGCCACGTGACACGGTGAAAGTTATTAAATATTTCAACGTGATCGAACTGAAGACGCGATAGACCCACATTGTCAGGCAATGTTGAAGTTGCGGCAGCGACGCAATAATGGAATGCTTACTCTCGATCTTTGGCGTAGAGCGGTGGAGCAGAAATCGCCTCGAGACGCAGTGGCGCTTGTATGGTCATCTTTCTCTCACCCATGGGAAACTCACCGCTAGGTAGACGACAAGAAGGCGCTATAAGCAGAAGGGATATGCTTTATTACTAAAGGCCACACCCGAAAGCCCAATGCATCTCCGCTGACTGGTGAAAATACTCGGGGCAGACTTCTGATCCGGGATCTTATGGCACTTTTTTTCGGAAAGTAACGATGAGGTGCTGCGGTGGATGCACATTACGACTACATCATAAAAAGCGGACTGATATTCGATGGCAAGAGAAATCCGAGATTCAAAGCGGACATCGGAATCAAGAATGGAGTGATTTCAAAAATCGGATATCTGGACGGCTGTAATGCAGAACGAATCCTGAATGCAGACGGTCTAAACGTTGCGCCCGGCTTTATTGATCTACATACGCATTATGACTCTCAAATATTTTGGGATTCATACTGCTCGTCGTCCGGATGGCACGGCGTAACAACAGTCTTTATCGGCAATTGCGGCTTCGGATTTGCACCATGCCGTCAATCTGACCGAGAGCGCGCTATGTTAACCATGAGCCGGGTGGAAGCGGTGCCGCTTGCTTCAATGAAGGCCGGCTTACCTTGGGATTGGGTTAGTTTTCCGGAATTCATTGGAAGTATTCGCAGAACCAAGAAGTCGGTCAATGTGGCAATAAATGTGCCGCTTAATCCCCTAATGATTTGGGTGATGGGGTTGGAGCGTGCCAAAGCTGGAGTGCTTCCCACCGATAAAGAGCACCAAGAGATGCGATCTATTGTCAACGAGGCTATGGATGCCGGTGCCGTCGGTGTATCGGCACAACGATTCGGGGTGTATAGCAATCAGCGAGACTATGATGGAACTCCGATGGCCAGTGATCTGATGCATGATGAGACCATGATGGCGATTGCAGATACATTGCGCGCACGTGACAGCGGCATGATCCAATATACTTATAGTGATCATGGACCTTTGACCTCTGATCTGGAGCAGCGAGTTGCTGCAAACGAAAGAGCCCGGCTTCATATCGAAGATGTTTCGCTTCGTAGTGGTCGACCTATTCTGTTCTTTCCCGGCGAAGTGAATGGAGCCATGGAGTGGACGATTAGTTGCAGAGATCGAGGCCTTAGAATCTATCCCCAGCGCTACACAGCACTGATCAGAGACCTATATGCGACACTAAATATAATTGATACGGCGAGTATGTTTGACCACTTCTATTCTTGGTCTCAGGCAACAGTCGGCACCGTTCAAGAGATAAAGGAAAAGATGAGCTCACCAGATGTCCGGAAGAGAATCTGCGCTGAACTTCACCACAATCACCCGGCCGAGTGGGTTTACCTTCATTCCAGTACTCCCAACGCAGCTCGATACAGTGGGATGAAGCTGCGTGATATATCGGGTAGCTCCAATACTGAAGAATGTATTGACACATTTTGCGACATCGCGATCTCTGACGACCTCAGCACCGATTGGTGGGTTCCGTATTACACATCAGCAAATCTCGCCGCATATAAATCGATAGTTGGTGATCAGTACTGGATACCTGGTGTCTCTGACGGTGGAGCACACACGAAGTATTTAAACGCGGGAAATTTCGGTACTTTATTCTTGATAACGTATGTGCGGGAGCATGGATGGATATCACTGGAGGATGCGCACTACCGCCTCAGTGGTCTTCCTGCTCATGTGGCCAACTTGGCAAGCGGTCGGGGGACTATAGCATTGGGAGCGCCCGCGGACATTGTAATTTACGACTACAAGACTCTTTCGATCAGTCCGCAGGAGAAAATGCTCGATTATCCTGGGAATGAATGGCGAGTTGCCGACAGGGGAATTGGCTATCGTTGGGTGTTAGTCAACGGAAAGATAGCAATCGAGAACGATAGAGAAACGGGCGTCTCAGCGGGTCAGGTAGTCGAATCATAGGTGGCCGGAGTGTTGACGGCCGAATCATACACATACGTGTGTGTGTGTGTGGAGAAACGTGCCTCGTCGGAACACAGCGATTTATAACGTCGTGCGCGTGCTTCGGCAATATGTTCATCACAAAAGAGCAGGCACCGCAGATGTTATGGTAGTACTTGTGCGGTCCGGTCTCCCGCCTTGCATACAATCTGAGTTATATGGCGAGTTTGGATAAACGTGACGGCATCTCTATCTTGAACTGGGTGGTATGGTATGTGCGTAGCCATCGTAAGTGGAGTTACTGGCCATTTGGGAAGTGAGGTCGCTCGTCAACTCACGGCGACTCACACTGAGGTCCATGGCCTCACGCGGCAAGGGTTTGGGGTACGACAAACGTCAAACTCCAACGGCGCCATGCACATTCACTGTATAGACGGATCAATCGGTAGATTGATCGACATATTCACTGTCGTAAAGCCTGATGTGGTATTTCATGTCGCTGGCTTCTCGAGAAGAGAACATCAGCCTTCGGATGTCGAGCCACTCATGACAGCAAATGTTCTGTTTGGTACTCAGCTACTAGAAGCAATGAGAACCTCTGGATGCCGAAGATTTATTACAGCCGGAACATACTTACAGTGCAACGCCGAAAATATGCATGGTGTTTTCAACCTATACGCGGCCACTAAACAAGCCTTTGAGGTGGTACTCTCGTACTATGTAAACACGTTTGGTGTGATGGCCGCCGAGCTTATATTGGCCGATGTATACAGTGAGAGAGATACGCGTAGGAAGCTGATGACAGATGTCGCAACAGCATGGAGACGTAAGAGCCCACTTGTTGTTCGGGAACGAAATTCCAGCGTGGACCTCGTCCACGTGGAGGACGCCGCTGCTGCATTCTTACTCACGTCTGGACTATTGAACGACAGCATTTCGCCGCAAGGCTTCTTGTGTCGCTATTCGGTGACGTCGGGGCGCGAATTGCGTGTTTCCGAATTGGTAGCAATGTTTGAGCGATTTGGCGAGCGCGTCCTGGACGTCAGGTGGGAAGAGCCGCCGCGTCCACCGAGAAGCATGAGTCCTTGGCGTGGAACTGTCGTTCCCGGATGGACTCCGAATGTATCAATCGAATACGGTATAAAGCGGATCATCAAATCCGTGTCCTCCGCTGGAGGCCCGTAAACGGTAAGTCGACCTTTCAATTGCTCACAAGCTGCGCGGCGAAAGGTAAGCACTCCGACATCCCCGTCATTCCCAAATTGAGCTGAGCTGACGAAGCTTCTGCACGCAGCAGTTGGCCGCCAGTGAGGAGATGGAGATGTTGGAGGTCGCGAGCGATAAGCTGACCGAGCGCGAGCGCGAGTGTCTGAAGCACTTCCGGCAGGCAAGATGGGTTTCGCCGAGTACGCCGTTAGGTCGATCTTAAGGCGAACGAGTGGCACGCGGTCCGGCATGGGATGGTGAACAAAGGGCTACTGCCACCCAGACAGGGTGCAGGGGTGAAGAGGAAGTCGTCACTGCGGAAGCACGGTAAACGAGTGGCCGTGGCCCATTGCCTGATCCAGTCAGGCGGTCAACGCCACTCGTTTACGCTTCATCGTCCACTTCTCCTGCGGCTCTTTCCGGCCGCGTTGGGAGGACTTCAGCGCCACTTTAGTCCAGGTCTAAACGGACCGCAAAACCGGGGCTCAGGTCACCATGTGGGCGGACTTTACTCCGATTCCGCACTAATCGGAGGGCTCACCTCAGATCTCCAACAATTTGCGTCCACAAAGTCTATGGTACACGTCTTGAGCATAGGGGTCGGTGGCCTTTGACGGCTAACGCTCATTAAGAGAGTCAGCGCAAACTGAAGTTATGTTTCTCAGGGGATCGTTAGCAAAAGCTTCCGCAAACGACTTCAAAATATGACGAAACGTATCAATGGACTCGGTTTTAAAAAGATTGGAACGATAGAGGGTCGTTCCCTTGATCCCTTGCGAGTTTTCGGAAAACGATGTGTGAAATTTCAATCCTGTGTTAGCTTCCAAACCTAGCGAAAACCGCTCGATAGTTAGTCCCGCTGACGAGTCGTTTGGAGTCGAGTATGCAGCCAACTCGTAGTCCTGCAGCCAATTAAAGTAGAGCTCGGCACCATAATGAAGCGATTTATAATCAGGAATAATCAATGCCGCCCGACCTTGGTCCTGATGCTCCAAAGCTAACATATGTTGCGACTTTACTTGTCCAAGCACATCGCAACAGCGACTCGTCTCATCTAAACTCAACTCAAGATGCAGATGGCTGGCAAAGTTACCAATCATTTCCACGAGTTCCGGCCGATCCCGGCCGTGTGATATGTTTGTAATTAAGAGCGTCCTTCTTCCACACCATTGGGCTATAGACGCAGCATAAATCGCCAGAACAACGAGCGGAGGCAATGTGCCTTCGCGCCGAGCCAGTGCGTGCAGCTTCTCTGTTGTGATGCGACCGAATTCTACCTCTGTACGGTTGGAATCATCTCCCTGCGCTCTCACTCCTTTTCCCTCTGAAGGAAACACGGATTGTGGAACCCGGCCACCAACCTGCGACCAGTATGGCGTATGCTCCTTCATCCAATTCTGCAAGGTGTCATGCTCCCAAATTGCATAGTCGCCGAGTTGGACGCGAAGTGGTGGAAGCTCCGGTGGCTCATTCTGCTTATGTAGGTCATACAGCTTCCAGAGATCCTTACTAAGTAACTGACAAGACACTCCATCGGCTATCAGATGCATACAGCCAAGAATCAAAATACTTTCATAATCCGATACTCTGAAGAGCTTTGCTTTAAATAGCGGTTGCGTATTGATGTCGACCTGCTCTCCGAGAAATGCCCCTACGCTGCGATCAAGCTCGTGTTTTACGAATTCTCTCTCCACCGACCTTAAGTCAGCAACTTCAAAGTAATCATCATCGTGAGTTTCGATACACTGCGTCACCCGGCCATCTATCATTGTGATTCGAGTACGAAGTGGTTCGTGGCGGCGGACGAGCGCAGTAACCGCGCTGTGTAGATGCTCGACGTTCAGTGGACCTGCTACACGCGACATAACGGTATTCCCTCGCACACCGCGACTTCTGCCTTGTTCATATACAGCGCTCCACAGAAAGTGCTGCTTAGCCGTCACTGGAATTGGATCGGCTTCGGATCGACGCCTAAATACGGCAACATCTTGAGGAGCCTTATTATCTGTGCCACAACCTTCTTCTGTGCAGGCAGAGTTATGCTCGAGCATAGGCTGGATCGCAATTGCAAGCTGCTGCAAACAACTATTTCGATATATAGCACTCACAGGGAGATGAACTTGTAGTTCATCTGTGATTCTGACAGTCAGTTTTGGCGCCGCAAAGGAATCTCCGCCGAGTTCGAAAAAGTTGTCATTTCGGCCAACTCGGTCGACCCGCAGCAGCTCCTGCCAGATTCCCGCAAGGATGTTCTCCACCTCCCCCTGAGGGGCCTCGTACCGGCGCCTCACATACGCAACCTGCTCAGGGGCCGGCAGCGCTCGCCGATCCACCTTCCCGTTCGCCGTGACCGGAATCACATCCAACACTACGAATACTGACGGCACCATGTGCTCGGGAAGGCTCCCCTTCAGATGCACTCGCAGCGTGCTTGCCTCCAGCACCGCCGCCCCGGCTCCCACTACATAGGCCACCAGCCGTTGCTGACCCGGCGTATCATTCCGTGCCACCACTACCGCCTGCGCCACATTCGGGTGCAACAGTAGCGCCGCCTCGATTTCGCCGAGCTCGATCCGGTACCCTCGGATCTTCACCTGTTGGTCCAGGCGTCCCAAAAACTCCAAGTTCCCGTCCGCCAGATAGCGCGCGCGATCCCCGGTCCGGTACAAGCGCTCGCTCGCCCCATAGGGGCTCGGCACAAATCGGTCCGCCGTCAACACCGGGCGATTCAGGTAGCCGCGCGTGAGGCCCGCGCCGCCGATGTAGAGCTCTCCGATTACTCCAACCGGCACTGCTTGCCCGCGGGGGTCGAGGACGTAGAGCCGTATGTTCGCGAGCGGGCGTCCGATGGACGGGGCTTCGGGAAAGTCATTGATATAGCAGGCTGTAGCGTCGACGGTGCACTCTGTAGGGCCGTAGACATTATAGAACGCGATGTCGGACGACTGTCTGAGCATTGCCCACAGAGTTGAGTCGATTGCCTCGCCACCCACGAGCACAACACGAGGCATCCGCCGGCTTCCTTCCAGCAGTCCTGCCGAGACCAGAGCCGCTAGTTGTGAAGGTGTGCAATCGAAGCCATCGACCCGATGCTCCGCCAGGAATCTCAGTAGACTCTCCGGCTCCAACCGGACCGCCTGAGGAACAATGAACAGCGTACAGCCGGACAGCAGTTGTATCAGTTGTTGAACCGAAGCATCGAATCCAAATGACGCATTGACTCCGATGCGCCGGCAGTCCCCGTGCCGCAGGTATATTTTCTGTCGCAGCGCCTGCCAGAGATTCAGC
>Ga0206913_1177_pt1 | contig 12183 bp, 10 predicted proteins | sample Alteio_BWOrgHeat_72_FD_152942 | JGI IMG/M metagenome (GOLD analysis project Ga0206913, IMG submission 152942) | Enriched cells from forest soil in Barre Woods Harvard Forest LTER site, Petersham, Massachusetts, United States -... | ecosystem: Environmental > Terrestrial > Soil > Temperate forest >... | reverse complement strand
AATAATAGTCGTAGTCTGAAACGTTCCCGCCCAGGGAGCTTTTGAAGGATAAATTATCCAGGATATTTACCTGGATATACGCATTGGACATCAGGAAGAAATTGGTGTTTGATGCCTGGTAATTTGCAGCAATCGTCAATGGATTGACCATATGGTTATTCAATATCCCAAACGAATTCGGATCCGAAGGCGTTCCGTTTGCATTGTATACAGGGATGATCGGCGGGAGCAAAACAGCAGCACCTGTGAGTGAAGAAAAATCATCCTCCGGGGCACTCAATTTCTGTTTCGTGAAATTGGGAGCCAGGAGTATTCCCATGCTTACACGACTGGAGGCCTTGTAATCCAGTTTCGCAATCGCAGAATATTTATCAAATCCGGCATTCAGTAAAATATCATCCTGGTGAAGAAAGCTGCCGGAAAACATATAGGTTAATTTGTCCGTACCTCCGGAAACATTCAGTGCATAATCCCCGAATGGAGCTTTCTGATAAATATAATTCTGCCAGTTCGTACTTGTATGACCATCATAATTGGTTATCCAGGAAGGCAGCGGTGTGCCTGCGAATTGTGCTTTCTCTTTGTACCATTCTACATATTGCGGTCCGTTCAGTACGGTATAAAAATCATTTCTGTTCGCCTGCGCGAAACCCGTCTTGATACTGACATTCACTTTAGCCTGGCCGGCCTTGCCGCCCTTCGTCGTGATCAGGATAACGCCATTGGCGCCCCTCGATCCGTAAATAGCAGTCGCTGATGCATCTTTGAGAATGTCGATGGACAGGATATCGCCGGGATTGATGGCACTTGCATTTAACGCATCGGTCGGAAATCCGTCGACCACATATAGCGGGCTCCGGTCACCGGAAATCGTTCCGATTCCGCGGATAACGATTTCGGCCACATTACCCGGTCTCGCGCTTCTGGGTGAAACGTCAATACCTGCAGCGCTGCCGGCAATCGCATCTTCATATGTACTAACGGGTCGTTGTTGAATCTGTGCCGCGGAAATAGATGCAATCGATCCGGTCAAATCTTTTCTTCGTTGTGTTCCGTATCCGATTACGACAACACCATCCAGTTTTCTGACATCCACCTGAAGGTTGATATCCAGATTGGTTCTTCCGCTCAGCATAATTTCCTGAGATACATATCCGACCGAACTGACAATCAAAACCGGATTCGTAACATTGTCGGGGATCTCTACAGTATATTGCCCGTCATTATCGGTGGTGACGGCAATCGTCGTCCCTTTAATGTTCACCGTGGCGCCGGACATGGCAGCGCCGTCTGCATTTAATATTCTACCGGAAATTTTCTTTAAGAACCCATTTCCGGCTGAAGCAGTAAAACAAAAAAGAGTTAATCCGACTAAAAGATGGAATGATAAAATTTTCCCCATAGCGTGTGGAGAAAATATTTTACGCAGGAATAGAACGGACCCATGGTCAAGCAATCGTCTCATAAATTTAATTTTGGATTTAGCAAACTTGGTTAAGCGAGGAATTCCGGTCTCACCAGATATGGCCATGGTGATTCGGAATATTACTTGGCGGAGGAGAATGAATCAATTTAAAATGCACGGGCATTCGGTATGGCATGGCGTCGTTTTTTAAAAAAGGAGCTCCCGGAATGACGAATTGCTGTAAGCCAAAATGCGCGGGAGCCCTGAATACTACTTGCTTAAACGATTAACTAAACAAATGTAGCTTAAACGTTAAACCAACCCAAATTTATTTTTATTGATGGATGATTTTTTTATTTCGGGCAGTCATTTATATATAATAACTACAGGCTGAAAGTCGATGCCGTCCGCGGGCATATAACGACAAAGCGATAGCTTTACAATATGAAAAGTTCAAATCTATGGTGGCTCCTGACCATTGCCGGAGGGATTTTAATTGCACTGGGAATCTTTTGCCTGACAAGTCCGCTACGTGCATATGTTTTTCTGGCGCACTACTCCGGATTGGCGCTTTTGCTGAACGGAGTACTCCTGATGATTGTTTCATACAAGAGCTCGGGTACGCTCAGGGAAAAGGAATGGCTTCTGGCAGAAAGCGTCCTGGATATTCTGTTTGCTGCCTGTTTATTGTTTAATCCATTTATGACGTTCATCGCATTTGCCATTCTCTTTGGGCCGTGGATGATCGGAAAAGGTATTCTGAGAATACTTGTCGCCATTAAATTGAAACTGATTCGTGGCCGGATTTTTATTTTCCTTGCGGGTCTTCTGTCTGTCGTCTTTGGCCTGCTGATCATATTTTATCCACTGGAAAAAGCGAACGGCATAACCATTTTTCTCGGACTTTTCGCATTGATCATGGGAACCTTGTACGTGTTTGATTCCATCCGGTATAGAAAATTAACAGACACACTGGATTTAATGTTATAAAAGGAGAAACAAATATCCACTAAGGTAAAAACAGCTTCCCATTTGCCTGAATCGTATACAATAAGGAGTGTAATTAATCATGTAGATCGGAATTGTGTAATTTTACTACTGAATGTAACTGCGTTCAAATTTTCTGATGATGATCCATGAGCAGTATCCAAAACTTTATTTCTACAGAAGGCTGGTCCAGGCAAAGATTTTTATTGATACTCATTATGCCGATCCCATCGATCTTGACAACATCGCTGACGAAGCCTACTTTTCTAAATTCCATTTCATCAGAACGTTCAAAACTATCTATCGCAAAACACCCCATCAATATCTGATTACTGTAAGAATTGATAAGGCCATGGAATTATTAAAAGCTGACTTTCCGGTTTCAGAGGTTTGTTACGATGTCGGATTTGAAAGCCTGAGTTCCTTCAGCCGGTTATTTAAGCGTATTACCAGCTCAACAGCCTCCGCCTTTGTCATGCAGCAACAGGAAATAAAAGAAACCATGGCCCTGTCGCCATTGTCCTTTATTCCGGCTTGTTTTGCTGAAAAAAACGGCTGGATCAAAAAATAGCAATTTTGGACAAATGAAATTATACGCTATCCCTGTTCTTTGTCTCATCATTTAAAACCAAAAACATGATCACTCAAATGACTCACGTGAACATTTATGTACTCAACCAGGAGAGCGCATTTGAGTTCTATACGAAAAAGCTTGGATTAAAAGTTATCACTGATGTCCCAATGAGTAAAGACGCCCGCTGGCTTACTGTCGGAATTCCCGGGCAGCCGGGTTTTGAAATTACCCTGACACCCATTACCGTGGGTATGTTTTTCAGCAAAGAAACAGCCGACTCTTTGCGGGAACTTGTCAAAAAAGGCACTTTTGGCGTGGGTGTTTTCACCAGCCAGGACATTTACGCAACGTATGAAGAACTTAAAGCGAAGGGTGTAGAGTTTACCAAAGCGCCTACAAAAGAATTTTACGGTACGGAAGCATTATTTAAAGACGACTCCGGCAACTGGTTTTCTCTGGCACAACTCATTTGAAAAATCATCAGAAATATGAAAACAATATTTGACAAACAAACCCGGGATGAATTGATTAACAGAATCCATTCGCTGAATGAAAACAGTACCCCCCAATGGGGCAAGATGAATATTTATCAGATGTTAAAACATTGCACTCTGTTTGAAGACATGATATCAGGCAGGAAAAAATATAAGCTAACCTTACCCGGTCGCTTGTTTGGTAAAATGGTCCTGAAAACCCTGCTCAAAGATGGAAAACCCATGCCAAAAAATTCGCCTACTGTTCCCGAACTCCGGGTAAAAGAAAATGGCGATGTTGCATCCGAAAAAGCGAAATGGATTGCCCTGATCGAAGAACACGCGCATTTCTCAAATGATGGCATAATACATCCTTTTTTCGGAAAGATGACCATTGAACAGATCGGGTATCTCACTTATATACATTATGACCACCATCTCCGGCAATTTAAAAGTTAGGTTCTGTCTTCTCTGTCGGGACATTTGGTAAATCTCCGAACTGTTTTTTATTGGCTCGTCAGGTAGCTATAATATCATTCCCTGTCTGGTCCAATTCGAAATGATGAATATATTGAGTCCCAACCTCTTTTATGGGAAAAGTTGTCGTTGGTTTAATTGATTTTAAAAATTGGACGATCTCATTTTTAGCCAGTGTTACCAACCCTACCTTTCGTTTGATTGCCTCATTATTTCGTTTTATTAATTCGTGGATTTCAGTCATTCTTTTGGAGTAAGATGCCTTCTCCCATTCAACACTACCTATATTCAGTATGAGCTTGGCCATTTCTTCCTGTAAGGAGCTATTCTGACTATCTAATTCATAGATATGTTCCATTTGAACAATATAAACTCCAAACGCCCTGTTTAGTTCCATAATGATGGTTTTTATAAAGTTATTACAAAATAAAACCCGGCATCCATTCCCGAAGGGAAAGATACAGCGGAGAGCCCGGTCCGCCATTTTTTGAATTTATATAATTATCTGTAAATTCAATGCCGCAAGGATTGCGACTTCACCATAATAACAAAAACATGAAATCCACAAAAATTGCTTATTGGGTATTTACTATTTTACTTGTCGTACTTATGCTATTCTCTGCCATTGCCAGTTTAAGAGCAAATCCGGATGGCATTGCGTTGATGAAACATATCGGATATCCTTATAGCGTACTCACCCTGTTGAGTATCGCCAAAATTCTCGGCATCATTGCCATACTTGTTCCCGGTTTTCCAAGATTGAAGGAATGGGCTTATGCCGGATTCACCTTTGACCTGGTCGGGGCGATCTTTGCCAGTTTAGCTATCGGCGATCCGATCGGTCAGTCACTCCCGATTATCGTTGGACTTATTATTGTTTTTGGTTCCTATATTTTTTATCACAAGCGGATGAGGGGCGTGAAAAGCTGACAGACAAAATATATTACGCGAAACAGCGCCGAAATACGGCTATTGGTCCATTTGTCAATGTTTGTGATTTAAATGAAATTTATATAGGTCATACAGTAACCATGAACTGGAAAATGGACGGCCGATGCAGGCTGTTCATGTCCTGAATGTGGATACCGGAGCGCGGCAGAGAGGCAGACTAACGATCAAGGACGTCCGAACAAAAGAATATTGGCAGAGTGGTGTGGTGGAGGAGTTATATGAAAATCCTAATTTTTCAGGCTATATGCAACGATGAAGTCACCCTGTTTTGTATGAATTTTCCCATGACCTCCGGCAGCAATAACAACGAATTGTTTTTTATTCACCATATAGGTCATCGGCGTGGCCTGGGCGCTTGCCGGCAAAAGGAATTCACTTAATAATTCCCCTGTTTCGCTATTGAAGGCCCGCAGATGATTGTCCATGCTGGCGGCCACAAACGCCAGTTTCCCTTTGGTGACTATGGCTCCGCCGAGATTTATGGATCCCCAGTTTTTTGCAGCCGGATATTTTGTGAGATCCATCATCGAGCCGAGCGGTACTTCCCATTTGTTTTTTCCGGTATTCAGGTCGATGGCTATCAGCTCTCCCCAGGGCGGCGAAAACTGCATGGTAAAACCGTCTTCATGTCTTTTGATCAGATAGTCCCGTTTCAAAATATAAGGTGTTCCTGTCTGACGCCCGATTTCAATTCTTTGTCTTTCTTTTTTTATTTCATCTTCCGGCATTTCTGTTCTGGGTACCAGGCTGATGATGGCGGGAAGCCGGTTGATGTTGGTGATCAGCAATCCTTTCGTACTGTCATAACACATGCCGCCCCAATGAATACCACCCAGGTTGCCCGGCGTCATTAATGATCCCTGAAGGGAGGGTGGCGTATAAATTCCCTTGTTTTGATAAGTGCTTATGCGTTGAACGGCTTCTGTGCGTTCATCTGTGTTCACGCCCCAGCCATAGGAACTGTCAATTTTTTGGATACCCAAAGCAGGAGGAAACGATGGAAAAGGCTGTGTCGGCCAGGTCTCTTCACCTTTTATTGCAGAAGCAGGAACGAGTCTTTCTTCAACCGGAAATACAGGTTTTCCGGTCATTCTGTCCAACACAAAAATAAATCCCATTTTAGTCCCGACGATTACAACGGACCTGTTCATACCGTCTTTATAAATGGTTGTCAATACCGGTTGGGCCGCAATATCATAATCCCACAAATCATGGTGAACAACCTGAAAATACCAGATCATTTTACCGGTAGACGCCTGCAGCGCAACCAGACTATTTCCGTACAGGTTCTGACCCAGCCGCTCGCCTCCGTAATAATCGGGACTGGGGCAAGAAGTTGGAATAAATACCAGATCATTTTTTTCATCTGTTGAAATAGTAGCCCATGTGTTGGCGGCTCCTGTCTGATGGGCCTTTGCTCCGATCCATGTTTTCCATGCCGGGTCCGCGTCATTTTTGGGAATGGGATCCCAGGACCAGATAAGTTTTCCAGTCTCCACATCGTACGCTCTGACTGTCCCTGCCGTGGCGTCAAACCGGTTGTTGTCACCCAGGGAAGAGCCAACAATAATAAGGTGACCGATGATAGCGGGAGCCGACGTTACACTGATATCCTCACCGATGCCTGACTTTAAATCAACTGTTCCCTGATCGCCAAAAGTCTCAATGGGTAATCCGGTTTTTGCTGAGAGAGCGATAAGCCGTCCATCAATGGTCGCAATAAATACTATCATTTCTCTATGCTCCCGGTCGCCTGCAGAAGGTTTCCAAATGGAAACACCTCTGGAAGTGATCTCGCTGTAATCTTCATGAAGATCAACCTTTGGATCATACAGCCATAACTTTTTTCCGTTCGACGCATCTATGGCGAAAACACGATCCGAGGGTGTACTGAAGTATAATATATTCCCGATCATCAGGGGAGTAGCTTCAAATGCTGCTTTCTCCAATGCATGGGTCCCTTCATAAGTCCCGAGTTCTCCGGTTTGAAAGGTCCATGCAACCTGCAGCTGGTTTACATTCCGGATATTGATCTGATCGAGAGAAGAAAACCGGTTGCCCCCCGGATCTTTTCCATAAGAGGACCAGTCACCCGTATCCTGAGCATTCGCAAAAGGAAGGGCCAGTAAAAAATGAATACAAATCAGAATTATAGGTCTCATGATCATGCGTGATTTTTTTATTTCGTTAGACTAAGACCAACATTGCAGTCATTCTTTCATTTAGAGTACAACAAAATTAATTGATCCGTACGACTATAGATCGTCCTTTTAAAAGGCATTTCATCATACATGCGACCATGAAGCCTGTGGCCGGATTTCTTCTTGTTGATGACACCCTACTGTTTGAAAAAAAAAATGCGACTTTGGCGAACCTGCATTATCATTCATTTTATTACTTCTCTTATTTATGTGGGATTTTCCCCAGTATCTCATTCAGTTGTGGCCGGATGCTATCCAGACTGCTTTTCATCTGATCCAGCGCATAATCTGAAATCTGCCAGCCGAGTGGCAATATGGGTTTGAATCCATTCAGGCACGTAGCTGAAGGCCGAAGCTGATAATAATCATATTTCAGATAGCCATCTACATTACGGGCATTGATGGTATCGGCCTTGTTTGTATTTCCAACCCAGTTATTCATGAGAGCCGTGAGTGGCGCCGTTAGTTCAAAGAAATTGGGAGCCGTCTGAAAGGAATCCGTTCCGGCTATGCTATTAGGCAGCGATATGAGAACGATATTTATTTTTCCCCAGGTTTTATCTGCGCTGTCGAGCTGTCGATATTTTCGGAAGAGCACGGATAGAATTTCCCTTGCAGTCTCAGCACCGGAATTTTCTTTCAGTCCCCCGTCCATAAAATGATGCGTCTGATCGAGCTTGCCGGTCGGACTGATAAACGGAAACCGGGCACTCAGGAAAGCACCGGTGCTCAACTTGATTCCGCTGGAAGTATCATTTTGTAAAAGATCCTCAACAAAAACCGTCCCGGGAAAATTTCGATGACTCAACCGGACAGGTGAAGTAATTGCTTTTAGCCCGGAATCCGCCAGATAGGTATTTGCAAAAAGCAACGGCACTTCGTATATTCCATAAGCCCCGGCAGAATCCCAATACTTAACAAACGGCGAATCGTAGCTGATATGTTTTTGAGAGAGACATCTTTCCCATATATCCTCCTGAATAATTGACCGGTCGGGGGCAATGCGAAATCCGGAAGATGAGTTCCATGCATCCCTCCCGAAGAGAGCGATGATCAAAGGTGTAAGAAAATCATTTTCATATAACTGTTGCCAGTCGCCGGGTGATAAGGACTTTTTCAAACTATATCGTGCTGCACATAGTTCAGACAGGCCAATCGTTCCACCGGATGCACCGGAATAAGCCAGAACATAATGCTGAAAAGATCTGTTCTGACCACCGGTTTGTTTTTCGAGTTCACTGATCACGAAGGTTGTCCAGGCGGCAGCCCGGATTCCCCCACCATAAGCATTGACGATAAAAACCGGATAAGGAGATCCTGTTTTTTTGTAAAAGGAATCAATCTCTTTTTTTCTGTGCTGCAGCCAGGATGCCATATATCCGGGAAGGGAATCGTTGTATTTGAATTTATTTTCTGTTTTAACCGGCGTCAATTTGTGCAGGTCGTTTTCTTTTAAAATAGAAATGAGCAAACCTGCGAGGAATATGAAAGAGATAAACTGGATCCGAAGAGATTTCCCTTTGAATAAAATGAAAGAAAACAGGATATTATAAAAACAGAGCGCTGAAATAATAACCGGGAGCGTAAGAAGTCTCAGGTTGCTACTGAAATAAAAAAGCCTGGGGCAAATATTGGCGAGAACAAAAACAGCCATCAATATCAGGCCCGGCCAAATAATCCATGGCGTCATCCGTGCGGAGATTCTGTTAGTCTTCCAGTTCAGGTTGCCCCAGTTGCAGGTCCTGATGGTTGTATAGACGAGGAAAACAAAAGAAAGCAACAACAGATCAAGCGATAACCAGACCAGGAAATCCGGTTTATCACTGTCAAAAAAGGGTACCAGCAGAATGTAGATCAGTACGATGCCGACAAGGGTAAAAAATCTTTTCTTATTTACTCTTGTATCCTGTGTAAACCAATGGCTGATCCAGTTATAATAAAGGGCCAGCTGGTAAAACCCTAATATAACGAGCAGCAGAACAAAAGGATTGATACCCTGCATCAGATATGGAATTCCGAAAATCCGCATGGCGTTCAGGATGGAAATCATCGGTACCAGAAATGTCAGACTTCCCATCAGCCGGGCCCCGTCGAATTGGTTTTTTTTCATTTCCCGGCTATCGGGCCAATTGCCCCGAACGTATTTTCCAATTGTTATATTTGGCAATGGTACCGGAACATACAATTTCGAAAGGTACCAGTTGAGCAGGGCCAGGATTGAAAGTGTAATCAGAAATGTAATCGGACCCAGCGGCGAACTGTTGATGATCAGAAGCAGATCCCTGCCCTGGTCCATCCCATAGAGTGCGAGAAACAGGATCATCAGGCAAAAGAAGGGAATTCGGAATGTCCAGACAAGATCTATTGTACCTAGAAGATATTTTGAAAAAGTCTGAAATACTCTTTTGATCATTCCCTGAACACATATCTGGATCAGAAAATAGATACCAATGCAAGACCGGATGATCCATTTAATCATTGAAGGCAACCAGATATGCCAGGCAGGTGCGTCATGATGTGTCAAAGCCGATGCAATAAAGAGATTCTCAGTAATATCCATTATGCAGATCAGCAGGATGCAAACAAAAACCGCCGGGAAGCCAGGAGAAGGCCCTGCAAAAGGAAATAACCTTATGGAAAAGACCAGCAGAAAAAGAGTATACAAAACTATAAAAAGATTGTCCCAATGATTATGCGTTGTGGCAACCTGGGTCCCGGTAAAAGTTGGATTTGTTTTTTCGCATCCGGTCCCCTGAATAATATAACTTTTTTCTGTGCTGTCCCAGATTTTTAAAATGGAATCCTGGCGGATCTGACTGAAATTCAGTTCCAGGCTGACCATACCCCTTGGTGCGTAGCTATTAACGAGTACTTCTTGACGTTCGTGCATTTTATTGATCACGAGCCCATTTGCCGCCAGCAGGATATAAAAAATATAGCGGAAATATTTTTTTACAAATTCCATGGGCTGATTCATTGGCTAAGTTATCTATCTGCCGGGAATTAAAAAGCCTCGCCTAAAGCGGGATTTATTTTTTAGCTTATTCTAAAAATCGGTGGAATATAGCAGTTTTTAATTTGGGAATGGCTGATGGTCACTATCAAATGTATACAATGATAAGCCGGATTCACTGCAAACCTGCTGATTGAAGTCCCTGGCCGACAGACTGAATATAATCTTCCGGGTGAACGGGTTCGCCGGGTATCTGTTGCTGCCGCCAGATAATTTTATTATCGTTCATTCGACTGGTATCCGGGATAATCACGAAATTCTCGCCATCCGGCAAGGTGATCCGATACCAGTGATTTCTTTTTTCCACAAAGCGACTCGCTATTGCCTGATACCTGGCATTTTCGTAGTTGAAACTGATCTTATACACAATTGCAAATTAGAAAATTCCTGAAGTGTTGTCAATGTTTTTGCTGTTGAAAATATTCCCCAGGATTATATATTTTTCAGATAAAAATGAGCGTATTTTTTCTGTGTTAAATACGAAGATTGAGTACCGGTAACCCGACTTATGGGTGTATTAACAGGACGAGATTGAGCGTACAGGGCTTGAAATAGGTTAACAAAAAGGAATGCAGGAATGTAAAAAATAAGATAGTTTTTCAATAGGTATGGTTTCGGTAAAATGAAGAATATTGGCGCCCGGGAATTCATATCGATTAAAATTCCCGTAAGACTCAAAAGAAAACTGCGTCTATGTAAACGAATATTATTGCAATAAATTATAAGTACAAACCAATGGAATTTCGGAAATTACTACTCGTATCAGAGATGAAACGAGCAAGCAGGGTGATTTTCGCATGATAGTTTGGTGAGATCGGGAACAATTCACAGCTTAGAAAGTCAGCTCAGATTTATATAAGAATTATACCCAGGGAATTAATAAACATGGTTAATAGTTCAGGAGATGGCTTAGTCGCGAGAAGAACCGCTCCCATGAAAGAACCACTTAAATCATAACTTTGGCACCACTACGCCCCCACCCTGGAGAAGTGGATAAGCCCTCCATAACAAATAAATCTGTTATTATGAATATAGATGAATACAGGGCACGGCTTCATGAACTTGGCGCAGAGACCATTAAAAAACTACACGAATTGGTGTCAGCGCAAAACAATTTATTTAATGAAGGAAGCAAAAGCCCGCACGGTTTTATTGATATGACTTCGAATGATGAAGTTTACAGAACAGAAAAGGAATGGGAAGTTGCAACTGCCAAGTATTTTGAATGGCTGCGATATGGACACGATTGTTTTGCCAAGAAACTCTGAATCCCGGGAGATAGCTCAGATGAATTGGGTCGATCAGGGCCACGATTGATGACCACTCACGCAATCAGGATTTTTCTGCAGCTATGTTCAACATCAGTTCCAGTTCGTCAGAAATCGTACTGCTGCCGCCGATTTGAAAGTCTTTCCTGTTGATGCGGAAACTTCCTTTAAAAACATAACCGGACTGACTGGCCGTTGCAGAAAAAGGAAAGGATAATTCCTTTGTCCTTTCTTTTAAAAACTCTATCTGTTAAATTAAAGGGCTTTTTTATTCCTACCAGACAATATACATAAATTGTTGACCCGTTCAATTCATTATGCGTTTTCAGAAATTTGTCAGATTAGTCTGGACTTTTTATAAAAATTATATTTTCTCATCTATCATTATTACACTCTGTTGTCTGTTTTTATTTTTTGAATATGGATTTGATATCTTTAAAGCGTTGTTTTGGTTTAAAATGGCAACCCTGGGAGTTACATTTTATTTCATAAACAGTTACAAGAAAAATGAATATTACTATTACCAAAATTTAGGAGTTTCGAAAATAATGCTATGGGTAATGTCGCTTTCATTTGATATTATGTTATTCGTATTTCTAATTATTCAGGTATATAAGATCAAATGAAGCATATTTTAGAAACAGATAGCATTCAGCTGGAGTTTAGGGGTCGAAAGATATTATCAGATATTTATCTAAAATGCGAAACTGGAAAAATTACCGGTCTGCTGGGACGTAACGGACAGGGAAAGTCCTGTCTTATGCAAATCATCTATGGTACTTTGAATTGTGAGAAGTCAGTTCGAATTGATAACCTGCCTCAAAAAAACGCGTC
>Ga0206913_1175_pt1 | contig 12237 bp, 10 predicted proteins | sample Alteio_BWOrgHeat_72_FD_152942 | JGI IMG/M metagenome (GOLD analysis project Ga0206913, IMG submission 152942) | Enriched cells from forest soil in Barre Woods Harvard Forest LTER site, Petersham, Massachusetts, United States -... | ecosystem: Environmental > Terrestrial > Soil > Temperate forest >... | reverse complement strand
ATCCCCGGGCGAGCATCTGGCCCGGTTTTGTGATGTGCGGGTCGAGCCACAGGCACGCCGCGGCGGCGTCGATCGCGGTCGTGAGCTCGATGGCGAGACGATTCGGCTCCCACGAGGTCACGAGAAAACCCTCGGCGCCGGTGCGGTGGGCGTAGCGCCACCACGACGAAATGTTTTCCAGCCGCTCGCTGAAGCTGGGCAGCGGTTCCCAGCGGAATGCGCCGTTCATCGGGCAGCCGTAGAAGGCGATGTCGCATTGCTTGAAGTGCGCGGCCAGATCGGCCTCGGCGAAATTGAACAGCTCGACGCGCGGCCGGCGCTTGAAGGAATAATAATACCATTCAAAGGCGACGACATCGCGCGGCAGCAAGGCGACGGCCTTAGGAATGTAATAAAACATGTCGGCCCACAGGGCCATGCGCAGGCCGAGCCGGCCGGTGAGCGCGTGCAGGCGCGACACGTGCCCGGCGAAATGCGCGGCGAGGCCGATGCGCGCAATATCTTCGCGGCAGCGCGGGCATTTCCCGATATGGAATGATTCGTCGAGGCCGGTATGGACGAGCCCGGCGGTGCAAAAAGGCGCGATGTCGCGCAGCAGCTTTTCCGCGACCTCGAGCGTGCGCGGATGGAGCGGGCAGATCTGGCCGTGCTCCAGCGGCGATCCGTCGGGCGCGCGCAGCTCGTTGAGGTCGCGCAGCTCCGGGGTCTTGATCAGGTATTGCGTGTGGCCGAGCAGGTTGACGATAGGCACGATGCGGATGCCGGCGCGGGTGGCGGCCTCGACGAGGCGTGCGAATTGCTTTTGCGAATAGGCGTCGCGCCGCGCCACGCCGGGCAGGCCGGGGAATTCCACGGCATCCTCGAGGTGAAGGTAAAGCTCCTCGTAACCCCAGTCGGCGTAGTGCGGCAGCCACTTCAGCAGAAAGTCCAGCCGCTCAACCTGGCGGGCGAGGTCCCACTGAAAAGCACGAATCATGCGGGGGCGGATGTTTTCTTTTTTTGTCATTCCGAGCGAAGCGAGGAATCTCAGGTCAGAAGATGCGATGCCACTTACGAATCGATTCTGGGCGTTTCGCGCAGCAGCGCGGGTAGGGACGGACCGCCGGGCCGTCCGCGATTACCCGAACGGCGGCGAGTACGAAGCCTCGACGGCGCGCCCGGCGGTCGCGCCCTACCTCAAAAGTCTTCATTCGAGCTGTAATGGGTATGACATGAGATTCCTCGCTTCGCTTGGAATGACAAGCCAGAGGTGCGTGCTCCCCCATCTCAAATGCGCGGCGGGCGTACTGCGGATTCAACCGCGCTTTTGCGCGATGAGCTGCTCGAGTTTCACGATGTCGGCCGAGAAAACGCGGATGCCTTCGGCGGTTTTCTCGGTGGCCATGGCGTCCTCGTTGAGCGCGAAACGGAAGGATTTCTCGTCGAACGTGATTTTTTTCAGGTCGGCGTCCCTGGCGTCGTCGGGGTTGAGCTTGCGGACCACCGGGTCGGTCGAGGCCTTGAGTTCGCGGAGAAGCGCGGGACTGATGGTGAGCAGATCGCAGCCGGCGAGTTCGAGAATTTCGTCTTTGTTGCGGAAGCTCGCGCCCATGACTTCGGTCTGGTAGCCGAACTTTTTGTAATAGGCGTAGATTTTCGTGACGGAGGTCACGCCGGGGTCTTCATGGCCGGCGTAGGTTTGGCCGGTGTTCTTTTTGTACCAGTCGAGGATGCGGCCGACAAAAGGCGAGATAAGCCGGACGCCGGCTTCGGCGCAGGCGACGGCTTGCGGGAATGAGAAGAGCAGGGTGAGGTTGCAATTGATGCCTTCCTTCTGGAGTTGCTCGGCGGCCTTGATGCCTTCCCAGGTCGAGGCGACCTTGATCAGGATGCGCTCGCGGCTGATCCCGGCTTTCTCGTAGAGGCCGATGATCTCGCGGGCCACGGCAATACTGCCGTCGCGGTCAAACGAGAGGCGGGCGTCAACTTCGCTGGAGACGCGTCCGGGGACGATTTTTAGAATTTCGAGGCCAAATGCGACCAACAGCCGATTGATGACCTGGCCGGAGGAGCTTCCGGCGCCGGCTGCCTTGATGGCCTCATCCATCAGATGCATGTAATCGGGCAGTCCAACGGCCTTGAGGATCAGGCTCGGATTGGTCGTGGCGTCCAGCGGCGCATATTCCTTGATGCTTTCGAAGTCGCCGGTGTCAGAGACGACCTTGGTGAATTTTTTGAGCTGTTCGAGCTGCGTAAGTTGGGTGGCGACGGGTGCAGTGACGGGCATGACGAGGGAAAGTTGAGGGTTTGGAAAAGTGAAAAGTGCTCTTTTAGCCTACATCGATCGAGTGTTCGCGCAAATAAGTTTTCAGAAAGGCCACTCCGCCGGTCTCGTCGGCGAAGGCCCCGTCGAGCTGGGCCTCGAAGCAGGCGTCGAGGATTTTTTTGAACCGGGGGCCGGGCTTGAGGCCGAGGGCGAGGAGATGGCGGCCGAGGATGAGCGATTGCGGCGCGGCGGCTTCAAGGGTAAGGGCGCGGGCGCGATCGCGAAGCTCCGCGATGCGCGCGAGCGTTTCGGGTGAATGCAGCGGGGGCCGTCCGCCGTGGTCGGCCAGCATGACGATGCAGAGGTCGTCGATGGTGGCGGGTGCCAGGCGGCGGGCGAGGCGGCGCACGCTCGGGTCGGAGAAATCGGTGCGACCATGGTGGTGGGCGAGATGATCCACGACGAGCGGGCGGACAAATCCGATCAGCTCGTGCGGCGCGCCCAGGCGCGCGAGAAAATTTTCCGCGAGCGGGCCGCCAGCTGATTCGTGGCCGGGGCTGACCCAGCGGAGCCGGCCGCGCCGCTCGGCATGGGCCGTGGTGGCGGGTTTGCCGAAATCGTGCGCGAGCACGGCGAGCGCGAGGTATCTCCGGCGGGACGCGCCGGAGGCTTGCCATTCGGCGAGTTGCACGAGCGCGTCGAGGCAGAACTGCGTGTGGGTGAAAACATCGCCCTCGGGATGCCACTCGGGTTCCTGCGGCGTGCCACGCAACACGGCGACTTCAGGAAAATGTTTCAGCCAGTCCGTTTCCTCCAGCACGGCAAGGCCGCGCGAGGGTTTGGTCGATTTCACGGCCCATTTTTCCCACTCCCCCCACACGCGTTCGGCGGGCAGTTCGGCGAAGGTGCCCGCCATGCTGCGGCTGAGCGCGGCCGTCCCGGGTGCGAGTGAAAAATCGAAGCGCCCCGCGAGCTGGAACGCGCGCAGCACGCGCAGCGGATCGTCGGCAAAGGCCGGGCCCGCGTGGCGGAGGATTTTTGCGTGCAGGTCGGCCACGCCGCCGAGAGGGTCGATGACTGAACCGGCCGCGGGATCGTAGGCGATGGCGTTGAGGGTGAAGTCGCGCCGTGCGGCGGCCTCGGCGTCGCTGAGCGTCGGGTCGGGTGCGACCGCGAAGCCGCGATGGCCGGCGCCGGTTTTCGATTCACGGCGCGGCAGGCTGAAATCGGTTTCGCCGGACGCGAGGCGGAGCTTGATCACGCCGAAGCTGCGACCGACGACGTCGGTGGCCCCGAAGGGAGCGAGCGCGGCGTGAAGCTGCTCGAAGGTCGCACCCGCCACCTCGACGTCGAAGTCCTTCGCTTCGAGGCCGAGTAGCCAGTCGCGCACGCAGCCGCCGACGAGGCGGGGGCGGCCGATGCGGCGCACTGCATCGAGCACGGCGCGGAGATCTTCGGGCAGTTGCATGGTGGATTTCAGCAGCCGGCCAGTCTTAACTTTTTTCCAGGGCGCCGTCGACAACGACAAAACTCCAGCCGAGCAGCAAGACCACCCCGCCGAACGGTGTCATATACACAAGCCAGTGCGGCCCGCCCAGCGCGAACGCGTAAAGCGAGCCGGAGAACAGGATGACGCCGATCGTCCAGCTAATCGCGGCCCGGGCCAGCCAGGGACGGGAATCAGATAAAGTCGTCGCAACCGCGAATACCGCGACGGCATGAACAAGATGATAGGTTACGGCCGTTTCCCAAGTAGCTGCTGTACCGCGCGCGATCAGCATGGCTTTAAGCGCATGCGCGCCGAAAGCACCGAGCAAGACACCTGTCAGGCCAAGGAGGCCGGCGATTCTTCGTATTTTTTTCATAATCAATCATATCAACTATTCCGGAACCCCCTCAGGCTTCTTTGGTCAATCCGGACAATGGGTTGGGTAATGTTCGCGTTTTACGAATCCATGTTCTTCCCTGCAAACACCTAATGCCGGACGGCCGGCTGACTAGCAAACTACACAAACTACAATGAAAAGATCAGCGATCATGATTACGGCTCTCTTGGTGGGAGTCAGCTTGCGTGCCGATGAAGCAAGCACGCCGAAACTCGACTACTCCATCACGTCGAACTTCGAATTCACCTCGGAATACGTCTTTCGCGGCCTCAAAGTCACGGACCAGGCGTTCCAACCATCACTCGAAGTCGATTCGAATAATTTCGATCTCGGCCTTTGGACCAGCCAGCCGCTTCTCCATAGCCAGCAAAACGAGGTCGATCTCTACGGGGGTTACAAATACGCCGTAAACAAGGATCTCAGCGTGCAGGCCGTCGCGACTTATTACATGTATCCGGAATTCAACCGGACCTCGAAGACGAATATCGATGGCGCACGGAATTCCTTCGAACCCGGTATCGGCCTGACTTACACTGTCGCCGGTTTCTCCCCGAGCGCGTTTTATTACTACGACACTGTTCTAAAGCAGCACACCGGCCTCGGCTCCCTCGGCTACGCCCTTCCGCTGGCCAAACTTGGCACCGAGCTCGATTTGACGGGTTATTACGGCATCGTCGGCGGGCGCGACGTCACCCCGAGCCTGAGAAAAAATGTGCACCAATCCTACAAGTATTGCGGCGCGGATGTGAGCCTGCCTTACAAGCTGGCGGCCAACACCACGCTGACGCTTGCCGCGCACTATGCCAACAACTTCCATACTCCCGTTGGCACAAAGAAAGACCGCGTATGGTGGTCCGCCGGGGTCGCCATGGGCTTCTAAGCCGCCAAACTTTTTATCTTCAGCCCGCCTCCACTTGGAGGCGGGTTTTTTGTGGCATCGGCACTGGGTCTTTTTGAATTGAGCCTTGTTTCTAAGGGCAACGCCGCGCAGGTTGGAGGCCGGCGTGAATACCGAGGATAAAAACCCGAAATCAGACGATTCGGGCCCAAATAACGAGCATTCTGAGGTAGACCTTAAAACGGTGTGTCTTGTAATAGTCGGGATACTTGCATTCTTTGGGATCGACTATTTGATTTGGTTACTGATCTGGCCAAAATGAAGCACATGCCGAAATCCCGTAAGCCAAAGTCCAAGCCCGTCAAGAAACGCAAAGCCAAAGCTGCGCCCAAAAGGGATTTCGCTCAGATCGCTTTCGATGCTGTAAAAAAGGCAACGGAGCACAGTTAAGCGCACGCCGTTAGCATTTTAAGGCGATCCATATCTACGGAATTATTTGCCGCCGCATTCATAAAAATGAACGGTGGTAACAGGGGCTCCTTGAAGCGATATTTGTAACTCCTCGGCTTTCCTTCTCGTTCTAACACCGATCCCCGAGCTTCTTCACAAAACTCATTGATGTGATCTCGGAATGTTCCAATTTTTACGTTGGGTCGATTGAGGACAACCGCTAATGGCTTAACGATGTCTGCGGGCCGAAAATATCCAAAGGTGTCCATCGCATCGGAAGAGGCTGCAGCACACGCGAGAATCACCTTCTCGTACAGAGCGTCTTTATGTGCGCTTTGGATCGCGCGAGAATAAATTTCTTGGATGCTTTGAATCGCTTGTTGAATTGCTTTGGGAAAGGCACGATGAACATCACTGACCTCGATTTTTTTAGTAAACCGCTTAAGTGCTTCACGCGCTGAATGGAGCCCGATTAAGTGGGTGTAATGTGGCAATCCTTGGGATACTTTCACGACAAGTTTTGATGCTTCAGGAGAAAATTCTATTCCAAGAACCTTCGACGCCTTTTCGATGATGTCTGTAAGTTCTTTTTCAGTCATTCTAGGCAAATGTATCTGAACGATTGATCGAATGATGGAGGCATGGTCTTTTACCAGGCCATCTATCGTTTCGGCCACACCCACAATCACAATGGTTGAGTTGACTGCATAATCAGAGAGAGCCTTAATTAAATCAGTGAATGCGAGCCGTAACGGATTAGACCCTCGGTCGAATTCATCGAAAATAAAAACCGATCTAGGAATCGCCCCCAAGGCTCGTCGCACTTCATCAATTGTGGGCGTATCACTAATTTTGAAGGCCGTTCGGAGTGAAACATGATTTGTCGTTTGTTGAGGAACGAGGCCAATCATCGGCTTATTTTCAAACCATGAAACTTCATCAAATACACGCCGCCAGACTGCCGAAAATGAATCACCGTGATGAGTATTTACTTTTACTACTAGGCGAGGAATCGCTGGTTTTTGCGTAAGGCTCTCTTCCATTACCGTAAGAAGCGGAGAGACAACATTTGCGAGGGAAGTTTTCCCCACTCCACGTTCGCCGAAAATCACGATATGAAGCCCCGCTTGGGCAACCGAATCAGCAACGGTAGTTAATTGCTCCCATCTTCCAGCGAAGAATTCACGGGCACTGATAGGAGTTCTTGGTTGAAAGGCGTTTCCGGCAGCAGCCGAAAGCTGTTCTGCGGTGGGTTGGTCAATTACATATGGGTCGGATTGAGGTTCCATTGTGAACAAAAATATGTTTTTATAAGAGTTATCATGCAAATTAGGAAAGTAATTATTGACTTTGTCAAACTAAAATGCATCATTGGTGAAGTAATGGCTAAATTCCATGAACTTTCTTCCCTCTGAGAAGCGCACCCAAATCATCGCCTGCCTCTGCGAAGGCAACGGGGTGCGTGCCACCGCCCGCCTGTGCGACGTGACGAAAAATACCGTCTCCCGTTTGCTGGTTTGGATTGGCGAAGCTTGCACGCGCTACCAAGACGACACGTTGCGCAACCTTCCGTGCAAGCGCGTGCAGATTGACGAAATTTGGGCGTTCGTTGGGGCCAAACAGAAAAATGCTTCGGATGAAAAAAAGGCTAATGGATGGGGAGATATTTGGACGTGGACGGCCCTTTGCCCGGACACAAAGTTGCTTTTCTGTTGGTTCATCGGCGCACGCGATGCCGGTGCAGCCAACCATTTCATGCACGACGTTGCTGACCGTCTCGCGCACCGCGTGCAATTAACCACGGATGGCCACAAGCCCTACCTTGCAGCCGTGGAGGACGCTTTCGGCACGGATGTCGATTATGCCCAGCTTGTGAAAATTTACGGCGAAGGCCCGAAAACGGAGGCCCGTTACTCCCCCGCCCAATGCATGGGCGCACGCAAGGCCGTCATTACCGGCGAGCCGGATTACCTCCACGTCTCAACCAGCCATGTTGAACGGCTGAACCTGTCAATCCGCATGGGTAATCGCCGCTTCACCCGCCTGACCAACGCTCACAGCAAAAAGGCCGAAAATCACGAACACGCCTTCGCTCTTTTCGCCATGCATTACAATTTCTGCAAAATTCATTCCGCATTGCGCGTCACCCCGGCCATGCAGGCCGGAATCACTGACCATGTTTGGGAGATTACTGAAGTGATTTCGCTTCTTGAATCCGCCGTGCGAAAACAAAATCGCAGCGCCGCGTAAAACAATTTTATCTCCAAAAACTTATTAATCTAAACCAATGAATCCTCCTATTATTCCCGCAACAATGCAAAATATGCCGTCAACTGTTTATGTATCTTTCTCGGCAGAAATAATCCCTAACACGATAGAAAGCTTGCTGGCCGTCATGGCCAATTGCGTGAACCAGGGAGTTAAGGTCGTTTATCTGATGCTTTCCACGCCAGGAGGTTCGGTCATGTCTGGCCTGACTCTCTACAATACGTTACGCGGAATGCCTTTTGAGCTTATCACTCACAATGTCGGTAACGTGGATTCCATCGGCAACGCCTTGTTTCTTGCCGGGGCAAAAAGATATGCGTGCGCGCATTCCACCTTTATGTTTCACGGGGTTGGGTTTGATGTTTCCAACCAGAATCTTCGATTTGAAGAAAAAAACTTACGCGAGCGCCTTGCCAGCATCCTCAGCGACCAGAAACGGATTGGGGGCATCATCACTGAAAGAACCCAAATCAATCCTACTGATGTCGAGAATCTCTTCCGTGAGGCTCAAACCAAAGACGCGGCATACGCCGTTGGCTGCGGGATTGTTCACGAGATCAAAGATGTTCAAATCCCCGCTGGCGCTTCCGTAGTTTCCTTGGTATTCAAGCGCTAGAGCATTCTGATTCATGGCGGTAAGTTAGAGTACAATTTCGTAGGATGGTTCAATTCTAAATTATGGCTAAATGTCACGAATTAGCAAAATGAGGGGTTTTTAAGATTTTTTAGGGCAAATTCCCCGCTTTCGTCGTTAACGGTCGTGGCCTTGGACTTGGCCTCCATTTTTGGGCGATCATGGTGAGTGGCGAAATGCGCGCCTTGCGCTTATAGGCGAGACGCAGTGCAGGCTCCGGGTCGGGCATGTAAACCCGTGCTTGCCGAAGCTCGCTCAAATGCTGTGGCACGCCAAAGGCGTCGAACCGATAGCTTCGCTTTGGGCTGGCTTGCGGCTTCTTATCGACCAACGCAAAGCCTCGTGGCGTCCTGAACCGCGCCCGCATGAACTGGAGTCGTTCGGCTTTTGTCACGCCCAACGGTTTCCCTCTCACGCCGCCCAAAAACAAGCGGGATTTCAAAAAGACCCAGTGCCGTGGCATCTAAAAGGTTGACACCGGCGGGCGCTACTCTTGCTATCGACCCCTTTTCTTCACATGAAAACCTTTCTCGCCAAACAGAGCACGGTCCAATCCAAATGGTATCTCATCGATGCCGAGGGGCAGGTGCTTGGCCGTCTCGCGGTGAAAGCCGCCAACATCATCCGTGGCCGCCACAAGGCCACCTACACCGCGCATGTTGATACCGGCGATCACGTTATCATCATCAACGCCGAGAAGGTCGTCGTCACCGGCAAAAAAGAAGAGAAGAATCAATACATGTTTTTCTCCGGTTTTGTCGGCGGCGAAACCTTTCGCAAACTTTCCGAACAGCGCGTCCGCAATCCCGAATTTGTCATCGCGCACGCGGTCAAGGGCATGCTGCCGAAAAACCGCCTTGCCGCCACGATGCTGACCAAACTTCGCGTCTTTGCCGGTCCCGAACATACGCATACCGCGCAAAACCCCGAGAAAATTTCCGTCTAAACCTTCCCGTTCATGAGCGCAGAAACCAACACCATCGTCACCATCGGCCGTCGCAAGACCGCCTCGGCCCGGGTGCGCCTTACCACCGGCACCGGCAAGCTCAGCGTCAATGGCCGCAAGCTCGACCAATATTTCGCCCACGAGAATTTCGCCAAGCTGGCCTATGCGCCGCTCCTCACTGTCGACTTGAAGGACAAAATCGACATCACCGCCAATGTCACCGGCGGCGGCACGGGCGGCCAGGCGGTCGCGGTGGCGCACGGCATTGCCCGCGCGCTCCAGAAACTCAACCCCGAGCTCCGTCCCGCGCTGAAGAAAGCCGGCCACCTCACGCGCGACCCGCGCGAGAGAGAACGCAAGAAAGCCGGCCAGCCCGGCGCCCGCAAACGCTTCCAGTTCTCGAAGCGCTGATTTTCCCGGCAAAATAGTTTGCCACCAAAGCGGAGCGCCCCCGGGCTCTCCGCTTTTTTGTTTTTAATGCAGAAGCCGCAAAGCCAGGAAACCCTTTGCGGTCTCCTAAAATTTCATGGTTTCCTGGTTTCTGAACTTTCTATACAAATTCCCTTTATGAAAGTCGGCGTTGTTGGCGCGTCCGGTTATTCCGGCGAACTTTTGGTCAAGCTCCTCCTCGGTCACCCGCACGTGCAGCTCGCGGCCGTCACCTCGCGAACGCACGCGGGCAAGCCCCTCGCGGCGGTCATCCCCGCGCTACGCGGCGTCGACCGGGGGCTTGTCTTCACCGATTCCGATGCCACCGTGCTCGCCGCCAGCGGCCTCGATCTCCTTTTCCTTGCGCTGCCTCACGGCGCCGCGGCCGATTTTGCAAAAAAGCTCGTCCCGGCCGGCAAGCGCGTGATCGACCTCAGCGCCGATTTCCGCATTGCCGACCTCGCCACCTACGAAAAATACTACGGCGGGCATCATGCGCCCGAGCTGTTGCCACAGGCGCGCTTTGTCCTGCCTGAACTCACGCCGCCAGCGTGGAAAACCGAGGCGAAGCTGGTTGCCGCGCCCGGCTGCTATCCCACCAGCATCCTTGTCCCGCTCGTGCCGCTGTTGCGCGCCGGCCTCGTCGCGCGCGAGCACATCGTGGCCAACTCCCTCAGCGGCGTCAGCGGCGCCGGCCGCAAGGTCGCCGAGGACTATCTTTTCGTCGAGCGCGCCGAAAGCGCCAAAGCCTACGGCCTCGTCAAGCACCGGCACCTTGCGGAAATCGAGGAGCAGCTCGGAAAACTCACCGGCGCGCCCACGATCATCCAATTCAACCCCCATCTCGCGCCCATGCGCCGCGGCATCGCCACCACCATCACCGTGCCCGCCGCATCCAATGCCACGGTCGAAGCGATCTACGCCGCGTGGCGCTCCGCCTACGCGGGCAGGCCTTTCGTGCAGCTCGTCCCCAGCGGCGAGACGCCCGACACGGCGCATGTAACCGGGACCAATCGGGTGGACATGTCCGCGGTCTTCGATCCCCGTACGAAAAATTTCATCATCACCTCGGCGGAGGACAACCTGGTGAAAGGCGCCAGCGGCCAGGCCGTGCAGATCATGAACCTATGGTGCGGATTTGATGAGACCTCAGGCCTCGCCTGAACGCTGAACGCTGAACGCTGAACGCTGAACGCTGAACGCTGAACGCTGAACGCTGAACGCTGAACGCTGAACGCTGAACGCTGAACGCTGAAGAAAAGGCTGTTATTACTTCGGCGTTCGAAGTTCAACGTTCGAAGTTCGATGTTCCGCGGTTGTCACAATCAACCGCGGAAACTGCTTGTCAGCCACCGGCCTTTCCCGCACAGCTCGTGGCTCAATTTGCAAGCGGACCGGTTCAAAATTCGGATGAGTCGTCCCAACCGGCCTCCGCTTCTCTAACGTCCAGAACCATGATCGAATTCAACAAAAAAATCCTGTTTGTCGGCTACGGCGCCGTGGCCGAATGCACGCTCCCCATTCTTTTCAAGCACCTGCACGTGCCCGCAAAGAATATCACGGTCATGGACTTCGAGGACCGTGCGGCCAAACTCGCGCCATGGACGGCCCAGGGCGTGCGCTTTGTGCAGGGCCGCGTCGAACAGGGCAATCTCGCGGCCATTCTCGGCAAATATCTTTCCGCCGGCGACGTCCTGATCGATCTCGCCTGGAACATCGACGCGCTGGTCATCCTGCAATGGTGCCACGACCACGGCGTGCTCTACATCAACACTTCGACCGAGGTGTGGGATCCTTATCACGGCTTGCCGGACAACAAGCCGACGACCAAGACGCTTTATTGGCGCCACATGAACCTGCGCCGGATGCTCGCGAAGTGGAAAACCAAGGGCGCCTCCGCCGTCATCGAGCACGGCGCCAATCCCGGACTCCTTTCGCATTTCACCAAGCAGGGCCTGATCGACATCGGCCAAAGCCTGATCGCCGACAAGAAGCTCAAGGGCAAAAAAGCCGAGGAGGTCCAGCAGCTCATCAAGGACCGGGCGTTCAATGTGCTCGCCCAGAAAATCGGCGTTAAGGTCATTCATTGCAGCGAACGCGACACCCAGATTTCCAATGTGCCCAAGGAAGTGGACGAGTTCGTCAACACCTGGTCGATTGAGGGTTTTCGCGAAGAAGGCACCACGACCGCCGAGATGGGGTGGGGCACGCACGAGAAACAGTTGCCGGCGTTCGCCTACCGGCAAAAGGAAGGCCCGAAGAACCAGATTTGCCTCGCGCGCATGGGCATCAACACCTGGGTCCGCTCCTGGGTGCCGGATTACACCATTCGCGGCATGGTCGTCCGCCACGGTGAATCCTTCACCATTTCGGACAAGCTCACCGTCTGGAAGGACGGCAAGGCGGTCTATCGTCCCACGATGCACTACGCCTACTGTCCGTGCGACAACGCGATCATTTCGCTGCACGAGTTGCGCGGCCGCAATTACGAGCTGCAGCCGAGGCTCCGCATCATGAACGACGAGATCACCAGCGGCGCCG
>Ga0206913_1174_pt1 | contig 12298 bp, 10 predicted proteins | sample Alteio_BWOrgHeat_72_FD_152942 | JGI IMG/M metagenome (GOLD analysis project Ga0206913, IMG submission 152942) | Enriched cells from forest soil in Barre Woods Harvard Forest LTER site, Petersham, Massachusetts, United States -... | ecosystem: Environmental > Terrestrial > Soil > Temperate forest >... | reverse complement strand
GCCAGTTTCTTCTGAATAGAATTATATCAATAAACATACCATTAAAGTTTATTTTATCAGCGATATATTTCCTTTTTTATTCAAGGAAGACTCATCTGAGAACGTTGCCTGAAGCCGATAAACAAAAACATCCGGAGTTAATGGTTTCCCTTTATACTTCCCATCCCAGCCTTCTTTGATATCAGTTGATTCAAACACTTTATTGCCCCAACGATCGAAAATCTCAAAAGACATAGATAAAATACAATTATCGTCCTTTGTTTTTATGTATAAATAATCGTTCTGATTATCCGCATTGGGAGAAAATGCATTCGGGACAAAAATATCATCTCCGCAAGTTTGTTTGGGAATGACTGTTATCAGAATTGAATCTTTGCTTTGGCATCCGTTTGCTGATGTAACGGTGAAGTAATAAGTTGTAGTAACAGTTGGTGAAGCCATAGGTTTTAAACAATTATCACATGTCAACGTAGCAGAAGGCAACCATAAAATTCCTGTGCCTACACCTGTAGCGGATAGGCTCGTTGCTGTTCCCTGAGCAATGGTTTGATTTGATGAAACAGTTATTACTGGTGTAGATTGCACCGTTATATTTACCGTGCCTAAAGACGAACAATTATTATTATCTGTGCCAATTACAGTATAAGTAGTATTTACAGTAGGTGCTGCAACCACAATACTTCCTGTAGCTGCATTTTGAGCATTGGAAGAAAGCCATGTGTAATTCATTCCTCCGGTAGCAGACAAAATAACTGAAACACCCTGACATATTAATTTATTAGGAGAAACAGCAATGGTTGGCAATGGATTGACAGTAATTGTTACACCTGCTGTATTATAGCATCCGTTCTGATCTGTTCCTGTTACTGTATAATTTACGATTGCCACAGTAGGCAATGCAGTAACTGATGCGGTTGTGTTGCCTGATAACCCACTAATTGGTTTCCAAATATAATTAACAGGAGGCGCCACAGTATTGCCAATTGCGTTTAATATCGTTGAACTGCCTTTACAGATAGAAATGGTAGAAGGGTTTATATTTATTGTAGGCAACGGATTTACTGATACAGATACACTCGCGTTACCAGTATTGCTACAACCATATTGATTAGTCCCCAAAATTGTATAAGTAGTGCTTGTTAACGGATTAGCTATAACTGTTTGTCCTGTAGGATTACTAAGTCCGGCTGCTGGACTCCAAATGTAACTTGTACCTCCAGTTACAAATATAGTAGCGGAATTACCTAAACATATCGTTGTAGGAGAAGAAGTATTTATTGTCGGTAATACATTCAGGGTGATGGGAATGCTGGTACTACAATTACTGTTACTCAAAGTAAGTGTATAAGTTCCGGATGCAGGAACATCAATCGTTTCAGTAACGACTCCTGAAGGTGACCACAAATACGAATTGTAATATACACTATTACCCCCGTCCAAAGTCACTGTTCCTCCACCATTGCAACTACCTGCATTGGTTATTATTGCTATACTTGGAACAAGGTAAACATTTACTGTTACAGTTGCCGTTACAGGACAACTGCCAGATATATCTCCTGTTACAAAATAATTGGTTGTTATGAGAGGGCTGGCTATAACATTCGGTCCATTGGCTGTATTTAATCCACCAGGAGGACTCCAAACATAATTATTGGCACCTCCAGCTGTCAGTATTGTATTATTGCCTGCACAAATCGTACTATTGCTGCTCACTGTCAATGTTGGTGTAGTATATACGGTCACAACATATCTGGTAGTATCTAAAGACGAACCATTAGACATGACGAGACTATAAGTACTAGTGGATCCAGGAGCTACTGTAATATTATTGACAGTAGCTCCTGTATTCCATAAATAGCTTATTCCACCTGATGCACTAAGTGCAGTACTTGTTCCACTACATATTGATACATTATACCCAGGAGAGAAATCACATGAACATCCTCGAAAAGAAATGTCATCCATACCAAAATCATTACCAAAGCCATTTAACTCCTGATCAACAAGACATACTGTTGCAGATGTGCTGGATCCGGAATTCCATGTTTGCGAGAATAATGCCCAAGGGCTACTCACAACAGTTGGAAAATTAAAGACGGTTACAGGAATATTATTGATTACTAATTCCACTCGCGCGCCATATTGAGACGTTGAACTCCAATTAACCCCCCATACAGAGAACGTGTAAGTAGTACTGGTACATATCGTCATAGTTTCACACCATAAATTTTTATTAGGCGTATCATAACCATTGTACATTGCATAACTTCCTGAAGGAGTTCCCGTAGTATGATCATAGATGGTTCCTGAAGCACCATTGTGATAGAAAAAAACGTTAGCTCCAACTGCATAATAATTGTTTGCTGTAAGACAATTAGCAGTATTGCAGTAAATATAGTCACTACTAAAACCAGTATTTCCCGCAGAAAAATCTCCATTCACCACATACTCTTTAGGATTCGAACACTGCGCATTGATTAAAATACTATAAAGCGCAAAAAGAAAGAATAAACAATAGTTTTTGTTCATCATTTTGGTAAACAATAATAGTAATTATTTTTTATTTCATCGAACTATACTTATTATTCATCTAAAAGTAATATATAATTAGTTATATAAAATCTTTTTTAGTGATTTATTAAAAGTCAGAATGGAAACAATTGAAAGGTTCATTTATAGAACTCCGAAAAAACATGATCAGTATTAGGGAAAAATTCTGTCAATAAAATAATGCTGGACTATTTAGATATTATCTCCTGGCTTGAAAGTAAAATTGAAAATCTTCCGTTAGCAAAAATTATGAAAGAGAAAATTTACAGGTAAATAATTTATCGAAAATCTATAATTTAAAAGTACCACCTATACAAAGAAACATTTCGTAACAACCAAATGACTGTTTGGCTAATCCGTCATATATCCTGAGATTAGCATAGCTTGCATACACAACCTTATTAGCATATTCAAGAAATATATGTTTGAAAAATGTGGCACGAAATGAAACATCAGCATCAATATTCCATCCACCGAATTGAAAATGAGGAGTGTTATCCTTACCGAATATGGTATTCTGAACGTGCGGAATAACAGGACCTGCACCAGCTTTCAACAAACAAACAAATTGGAAATTCGAATTTAAAGCATCTACTATACTAAGTTTTCTAACCAAATTAAGTTCTAAAAAATTAGCTCCGTTATTAAGCTGCCAAAGCAATGTGTTATTACCTGTTATTATTGTAGAATCAACGTTTCTGCCATTAATTTTCCCACTAATATGATCGCTTTGTCCTTGAGTAACAACATATTTAGTATGATCAAAATTTATTTCAATGCCCCAAGTTTGTTTTTCGTTAAAAAAATAACCGATCCTGTAGTTGTATTGAGGAATGGTAAGCTGCTTTTGAAGCAAATGGTCATTCCATCCGGGATGATCCTGCGCCTTTATGTTTAAAAACGTATAATCATTGTTTAAAGCAGGCTGAGAAATGTGGATGTCACTGTGTGTGTACCACTCTGCATTATATCCCCACGAAAAATAAAAGCTACCGTTTTTTACGATTTTTTTTTGAGAAAAGGAAATCGTTGCATTAATAAGAATACCAAGGATGAGAAAATGTTTTTTTGAGAAAATAATGTTCATATAAATAAAGTTAAAGATGAATTAGCTGATACAAATTAATACTTTTTTCTTCGATTATTGTATTTCATTGCCGCATTATAGAAAATAACTTATTTACTTTCAGTTTTACGAATATCAACACCTCTTTCTTTCAGATGTTGAAGAATAAAATTAAAACAGGTTTCATCTTTACCAATAAACTCCGGTGGACTAATTCCTTTTTGAGTATAAATACCTTCTAACAGGAGCCTCACAGCGCCTGTACAGGTATACCCTGTTGTCCGGGCCATAGAAGAAGTATCAGTAGCTTTATTATAGCGATCAAGCAGGTTGTATGTTATCTTTTGAGACTTACCATTCTTTTCTCCTTCCACCACAACTCTCATTACCGTATATTCTTCTTCCTTGGGTTGAAACTTCCATTTATTGATCAACACTTTGCTGGTAAAATCTATCGGTTTTATTTTATTTCCGTTAACCTCAATTTCCTCATCACTAAAAAATCCTGATGCTTTGAGAGCCTTAATGTATTCAATATGTTTGGGATAACGTAGAGTTCTTTCGATCATGTTTGGAACTTTCATGGTGAATAACAAACTTCTCAATCCATCCGTATTAAATGCTTCCAGAGTTCCAATACCATCAAAATGAATGTATTCAGGATCAGTTAATGCCGGCTTAGTAATAAGATGTCCATTCTCAATATATCTTGCAGGACGTGTATATTCTTCAATCACATCAACGGGAGAAAAAGGAGCTTTGTATTCCCAAGGAAATTCTCTCACAACAGGCAACCCTCCAACTAAAGTTTCAAAACGATGTACTTTCATACGTTCTGCATGGTAACCGATTACGAGGTTACTTATTCCGGGAGCAACGCCAATATCAACAATGGCAGTAACATTGTGCTTTTTCGCAAGAGCATCCAATTCCAAAGCGTTTTCAGGAAAGAAAGAAATATCCACCACATCTTTTCCACATTCAATCAAATTTTTCAAAACATTGAATGCCATGAAACCAGGCAATGCCATTACAACTAAATCAAAATCTTTTACGAGCTTTTGAAGTTCATTTTTTTCAGAAGCACTGGACTTAATTGTTTTTATTTTATTCTGCTTCAACCATTCCAAAGCATTCTCGTTCACATCGGCTACCGTAACATCATACAAGTTATTCAGGTCAACTGCAATGGCTCTGCCAATCAACCCTGCACCCAATAGTATTACTTTCTTTTTCATAATTTTAATTGAGCGACTAATGTAATAAAGTTTCTTCTTTGCTATATTGACATTGTTAACTCGGATTCGAGAATTATTTTCTCTGCGCTTATTTATTATTCTAATCCTATCATTATTTCTGTTATTTTTAGCTTTTGCATTTTGAAAAAAAATGGCCGCTAAAAAACCGTTGATATTGATAACAAACGATGATGGAATTCATGCATCTGGATTAATTGCACTTGTTGAGGCAATGCGTGAATTAGGCGATGTTATTGTTGTTGCGCCTGACAAACCTCAATCAGGAATGGGGCATGCCATTACTATCAATTCTACTTTAAGATTCAACAAAGTAAAAGTTGACGGTGCACTGGAAGCTTACAGCTCCTCTGGAACTCCTGTTGACTGTGTTAAATTAGCCATTGACAAAATTCTTCAAAGGAAACCGGATTTATGTGTTTCAGGAATTAATCACGGCTCTAACATGTCCGTAAATGTTCTTTATTCAGGAACAATGTCGGCAGCTATTGAAGGTTCAATGGAAGGAATACCGTCCATAGGATTTTCTTTGTGCGATTATTCTGACACTCCTGATTTTAATGTATCCAAAAAGTGTACGCAGGTTATTTCAAAAAACGTTTTAGCTCATGGCTTGCCCGAAGGAGTTTGTTTAAATGTAAATATTCCGATAGGAAATAAAGAACGAATTATAGGAATGAAAGTATGCCGTCAGGCAAAAGCAAACTGGATTGAGGAATTGGATGAACGCTTTGATCCTAGTGGAAAACCCTATTACTGGCTCACGGGTAAGTTTAAAAACTTTGAAGAAGGAAACCAGGAAACCGATGTGTGGGCAATTCAGAACAATTACATTTCCATTGTACCAATACAATTTGATATGACTGCACACAATGCCTTATCAACTTTAAAAACATGGAAAAATGAAATTTAATTTCGATTCACAAATATTAGGGACAATATTGGGACTGCTCGCTCCGGCAATAGCTTTTTTCAGTTATTACTTTATCAGTTATAACTATATGTCGGCAAGAGAATTTTACAATTACGTTGCGGAAGCAAAAACAGCTTCTTCTATTACCAGTCTTTGCGTGCTGGCTAATTTATTGATTTTTTATATTTTCATACAAACAGAGAAATATAAATCAACAAAAGGAGTTTTGCTCTCTACTTTTATTTACGCAGGATTGGTGTGTTATCTTAAATTCTTTACATGAAGTATTACGTTATTGCAGGGGAAGCATCGGGAGATTTACACGCATCTAATCTTATAAAAGAAATAAAAAATCTACGTCCTGATTCCCAATTTCGCTGCTGGGGTGGAGATTTAATGAAATCGCAGGGGGCGGAACTTGTAAAGCATTACCGTGAACTTGCTTTTATGGGATTTACAGAAGTAGTGTTAAATCTCAGAACCATCTTAAAAAACATTGAGCTGTGCAAAAAAGATATTCTTGAATACAAACCGGATGCCTTGATTTTGGTGGATTATCCGGGATTTAATTTACGGATAGCTGAGTTTGCAAAAAAGCACGAACTGAAAGTTATTTATTACATATCTCCGCAAGTTTGGGCATGGAAACAATCGAGAGTTCATAAAATAAAAAACATTGTGGACAAGATGATTGTGATACTTCCTTTTGAAAAAGATTTCTATAAAAAGTTTGATTACGATGTGGACTTTGTGGGACATCCGTTACTTGATGCAATTGATGAAAAGAAAGATGCGAAGCTAAATATCTCCGCTGAAAAACCTGTTATTGCTATTTTACCTGGAAGCAGAAGGCAGGAAATAGCAACCATGCTTCCGATTATGCTAAACATTTGGAATGAATTTAAAGATTATGAATTTGTAATTGCAGGCGCACCATCTGTTCCTGAAGAATTTTACAAAAAATACATTGATTCGAAAAATGTGAGAATTGTTTACAATCAAACTTACGATTTACTGAAAAAAGCAACTGCCGCATTAGTTACCTCAGGAACGGCAACACTCGAAACTGCGTTATTTGAAGTTCCGGAAGTAGTTTGCTACAAAGGAGGAAAAATATCCTATCTCATTGCAAAAAATCTCATCAAGGTGAAATACATAGCATTGGCAAACCTTATTATGGAAAAAGAAATAATCAAAGAATTAATTCAGGATGATTTTAACGAATCAAACCTAAAAGCTGAATTGAACAAAATACTTAACAATGAAAACAGGATTAAAATAATTGAACAATACAAAATTCTGAAAAACAAATTAGGAGGACCGGGAGCTTCCCACAGAGCCGCTGAATTAATCGTTAATTCTTAATTCTATTTATTAGAAATGTTTTCTTTTATAAAATATAATACTCTACTTGCGCTTTGTACTTTGTACTTTGTACTTTGTACTTTCCATTCAAAATCATCCACTCTAAGTGTCCGAATACTTAGCGATTTAAAAGTTACGTCTGTTATTATTTCTCCGTTGTTCGGAGAGTACAATATTTATGCTGATGGTAAAATTATTGCCAGGGATACTAATTCAACAAATGTATTTTCTTTAACCATTTTGGGGAATGATTCCATAAAATTAAAATCATTTGAAAAAACCATCGGAACTTTTTTAAATGTAAAATTTGTAGGTAAACAATATCCTAACAGCTTTAAAATAAAATCGGTTGTCCCTAATGGAAAAATGCGAAGCTATGACGATCATGTTGAAATTTCAGTACAAAATCAAACGCTTAAAATCATAAACAATGTTGATATAGAACATTACGTTGCTGGAGTAGTTGAATGTGAATCGGGCAGTAAAACAACTTCAGAATATTACAAGCTGCAATCCATTCTTTGCAGAACTTATGCACTGAGTCACGTGAGAAGGCATGAGACTGAAGGATTCGAACTTTGCGACCAAGTACATTGTCAGGCTTATTACAACAAAACCAATGATGCAGAAATCATCAATGCAGTGGCTGATACCAAAGGACTCGTAATTACTGACAGCGATCTGAACCTTATTACAGCTGCTTTTCATTCAAACTGTGGCGGAGAAACTGTTAATTCTGAAGATGTATGGGCTTTGCCAACCACTTACTTAAAATCGGTGAAAGATACTTTCTGCCTAAAACAACCACATGCACATTGGCAAAGAAAAATTGCAACGGAAGACTGGATGAGCTACCTTTCATTAAAACACAAATATCCGGTTGAAGACAGTTCCAGCTTTAATAACGCAGTCAGCTTTCCGCAAGATGGAGGGAGAGAAATCTACTTTACAGACAAGAATCTGAAAATTCCATTAAAAATAATTCGTGCCGACTGGCAATTGAAATCTACTTATTTTTCAATTGAACAAAGAAGCGATTCAGTTATTTTTAATGGACGTGGCTATGGACATGGTGTTGGATTGTGTCAGGAAGGAGCTATGCAAATGGCAAAACTCGGCTATTCTTACAAAGACATTATTCATTTTTATTATAAAGATGTACATTTGGTTGATTTGTCAGAGTTGAGTTTTTTTAGGGAAAAATGACGTTATGAAAAAACAAGTAAAAACGCCATTCAATATTATCGTTATAGTTGCCGCACTTGGCTATTTTGTTGACATTTACGACTTAATCCTCTTTGGAATTATCCGTGTAAAAAGTTTAAACGGACTTGGTATAACTGATCCTCAGCAAATAACTGATACCGGTATAAATCTTATCAACCTGCAAATGATCGGCATGTTGATCGGGGGAATTATCTGGGGAGTGATGGGAGATAAAAAAGGTCGTGTATCTGTTCTTTTTGGTTCTATCCTGCTCTACTCCATTGCAAACATTGCCAATGCGTATGTCAAAGAAATTTCAGACTTTATAGGAATGTCGAGCATTACAGCCTATGGATGGCTGCGCTTTGTTGCAGGAGTTGGACTTGCAGGTGAACTGGGAGCAGGCATTACGCTGGTAAATGAAACTATGACAAAAGAACATCGCGGTTACGGAACAATGTTAGTTGTTTCATTTGGAGTGCTTGGAGCTGTAGTAGCCAATCTGGTTTCATTCGTGCAATGGCAAACATCTTACATTATTGGCGGAGTGATGGGAATAGCATTGTTGATGCTGCGCATCGGAGTTTATGAATCCGGACTTTATGCAAACGTAAAAGAATCAACCGTAAAAAAAGGAAACTTACTAATGCTTGTGAGCGATTGGAAAAGATTCATTAAATATTTATCGTGCATTGCCATTGGTGTACCAATATGGTACATGATTGGAATATTGGTAATACTCTCTCCGGAGATTTCAAAATCATTGGGCATAGAAGGTGTAAAACCCGGAGATGCCATTATGTACTTTTATGCAGCTACTTCACTTGGCGATTTTATGAGTGGTTACCTCAGCCAGATTTTCAAAAGCAGAAAAAAGATTGTGCTTTTATACCTGATTATAACTGTAATTATGACTCCTGTTTATTTGTACACAAAAGGAATATCGGCAACCACTTTTTATGTAATCTGTGCTTTTCTCGGAATTGCAGCAGGTTATTGGGCAGTATTTGTAACAACCGCATCTGAACAATTCGGAACTAACCTTAGGGCAACAGTAACTACCACCGTTCCCAATTTTGTAAGAGGTGCTTTGGCATTGTTAACCTTGCTACTTGAATTTTTCAGAAAAGGACTTGGCTACGACATTCTTAATTCCTGCTTTTTAGTAGGCATAATATGCATTTCAATAGCCTTTATTGCTTTATTCGGATTAAAGGAAACCTACGGAAAAGACCTGAATTTTGTAGAAGAGTAAAATTTGATATTACTAATAAAATACTTACACACTTTTCTGAACATTAATATAATCATTGTAATGATTATGTAATTCTTTGCAGAGAATGTCAAAATCACAGTGGTAATTATCAAAGTCGTGATAGAGATTATCATAATCATTATGGTGATTATCTAATTTCTTTACGGAGAATATCAAAATCACAGCAGTAATTATCAAAGTTACGATAGATATTATCACAATCACAATGGGAATTATGATAATCACAGTGGTGAATGTTAAAATCATTATGGTGATTATATAATTCTTTACAGAAAATGTCAAAATCGCAGTAATAATTGTTAAAATCTCAGTAGAGGTTAACAAAACCCGTATGGTAATTATTAAAAGCGCAGAAAAAAACCTGTTTAATCCACATTAAACCATTTCAGAATTCATGCTGTTATTGCAAACATGAACTTCGTTCAATATAAATTCTATAAAGCAATCTCCATATCATAGTAAACAATACCAAAACTTGTACACTATTTAATTTTGACTTACATTCGCTTTACAAAAAACAATTTTCTAACGAAAATAAATTACATGAAAAAAATATACTTACTTATTTCTGCCTACCTTATTATTGGCTTTTGCGCTAATGCACAAATTAATCTTACTAATGGATTAATTGCTTTTTACCCTTTTACAGGCAATGCAGCAGATTCAAGCGGTAATGTGCATAACGGAACTGTCAATGGTGCTACACTTACTACCGATAGGTTTGGTCATGCTAACAGTGCTTATAGTTTTAATGGTACAAGTAATTATATTTCAATACCTACAACTAATCTTATTGGACTAAATAAATATACTTATTGCCTCTGGATGAAACCAACAACTACTCCAACAAATGGGGGGGGAATGGCTTATTCTATTGGAGATAATTCTTCCGGAGTTTGTCAAGGTCTCACTTATCAGCCTGCTACAACTATTTTTGCCGGTAGTTATAATGTTGGGTCTAGTCCTACTCAGTCTTATTCTAAATCTGCTGCAATGAATCCCAATCAATGGATTTTTGTCGTTGTTACAAGGGATAGTAGTAGTATCAATATGTACGTAAATTCAAGTTTAATTGCTTACACTTCTAATGCTAACACTAATAACGAAACTGCAAATTATGGATCTATCACAAATGCGAATATTGGTGGCAGATGCAATTTAGATGGTAATTATTTCTTCACTGGTGCTATTGATGATGTTAGACTTTACAACAGGGTTCTATCAGAATGTGAGATTAATGCTTTATACATGGGAAATACCTCTACCAATATTAAGGATGAACCTATAAATAGTTCATCTATTAGCGTATTCCCTAATCCGACAAATGGATATGCAACATTAAATTTCAACCTTAACCAAAAAAGCAATGTTATCGTCAAGATATTTAATATGCAAGGGCAAATTGTTTACATGGAAACCCAAAATCAAAATAGTGGCGAATATTTAACTTCAATTGATTTTAGTAAACAAGCAAAAGGCATTTATCTATTACAGTTCACAACTGACAATTATTCGACAACAAGAAAAATTATTGTAGAATAAATATTTAAACTTTCGAGGAGAACTAGAACTTAAAGCAATATTTTTTTGTTACTTCGCCCAAATATACCAAAGAGAAAATGCTATTTGAAAAGGAAATAGAAAAATATTTACGTGGAACAGAATTTTCATCTACAGTTAATGTCGCTATTGCCAGAAAAGAAAAAAAAATCCTCTATCGTACTGAATACCTCGAAGAATTAGTTCAAAAAAAAAACATAATCCATTTTGGCTGTGTAGATCACCTTCCTCTTATTTCTGAGAAAATAAAAAACAACACTTGGCTTCATAAAAGAATATCTGAAAAAGCAAGCAATTGCATGGGAATTGACATCAATAAAGAAGGTATTGATTACCTTATTAAGTTAGGCTACTCCAATTCGTTATGCTTTGATATACTTAATGACAATATTCCGGAAGAAATAAAAAATAATAAATGGGATTATTTATTAATGGGGGAAATATTAGAACACGTTGATAATCCAGTTCTATTTTTATCGACTTTAAGAAATAAGTGTCAAAATTATATTAATGAAATTATTATAACTGTACCGTCAGCATTCAGATTGCGAAATATTAAAAATACTTTTAGAGGTCATGAATACATCAATAGCGACCATCGTTACTGGTTTACTCCTTACACATTGGCGAAAGTATTAACAATAGCAGGTTATAATAGTTGTAACTTCCAATTTTGCAACAATTATTATTTATCAAAACATAGTGTAGTTAACCGCTTCCTGTTAAAAAAAATTCCTGCCTTAAGAGAAACGGTCGTAATGGTTGCAAAATTTCGATAAACCTTTAGCAGGTTAAGCTTTGTAACAATAAAGCACATGAGCTATCCTTCTCACTTATACCTATTTACAGCATCTTATCCTTATGGTAATAGTGAACAATTTATTGAAACAGAAATTAATTATTTATCCAAAACATTCGAAAAAGTAACCATTGTTCCATATACTTATGGAAATAAATCTATCGCCAAAAGAAATGTTCCGAATAATGTTGAAGTATTTGAACCAGTCCTATTAAAAAACAAATACCTTTTATTATTCCTTGAAATTTTTAATTTATCGCCTATATCTTTTTTCGTGAAAGAAGTTTATGAAAAAAGGTTATACAAA
>Ga0206913_1171_pt1 | contig 12330 bp, 14 predicted proteins | sample Alteio_BWOrgHeat_72_FD_152942 | JGI IMG/M metagenome (GOLD analysis project Ga0206913, IMG submission 152942) | Enriched cells from forest soil in Barre Woods Harvard Forest LTER site, Petersham, Massachusetts, United States -... | ecosystem: Environmental > Terrestrial > Soil > Temperate forest >... | reverse complement strand
CGATGGAACCATTTGGTCGGTTTTTTGTTCCTAATATTTGCAGTTTATTTTATATTTAAGAAATGAGTCAGAAACGTAACATAGCCATATTAGGTAGCACAGGATCAATTGGTACCCAAGCATTAGAAGTCATTAAAGCCAATCCCGATCATTTTGCGGTTGAGGTGCTCACAGGAAACGGCAATGCCGATTTATTGATAAAACAGGCAATTGAATTTAAACCCAATGCGGTTGTCATTGCTGATAAATCAAAATACAAATACGTATCGGATGCATTGACCAAGCACGATATTAAAGTGTATGCAGGAGAGGAATCAATTTCACAGGTTGTTGAAATGGAAAGCATTCACATAGTGCTTGCAGCCATAGTGGGTTATGCCGGGCTAGCATCGGTGTTGAATGCAATAAAAGCCGGAAAAGACATTGCCCTTGCCAATAAAGAAAAACAGGAGAACAGAAATTATTTTAGTTCCAAAGTTAGATGAACTGCTGAAAGTGTTAGAAACGAATTAAAAAGAACTGTTGAAACTGAAAAATTGCTCGCTCAAAAAACTTATATAACCGAAAAAGGAGTGTCGCTGGGAGATAAAATTTCTGATTACGTTCAGTTTATAAAATTGCGTTTGAGTGCACTGGTAGTGTTTTCAGCAGCCATAGGATTTGTGATTGCTTCGCGCGAAACTGGAATTGACTGGGTAAAGTTTATATTGCTGATTATTGGAGGTTTTTTGGTTACAGGTTCATCCAATGGGTTTAATCAGATTGCCGAAAAGGAGTTGGACAAACTGATGAAAAGAACGGCAACACGACCCTTGCCACAAGAGAGAATGACAATTAACGAAGCATACATATTGGCATTTGCAATGGGCATTACCGGAGTTCTCATCCTCTGGATTTTTATGAATCCGCTAAGCGGAATATTGGGATTTTTTGCTTTGGTATTTTACGCCATGCTGTACACTCCTTTAAAACAAAAAACACCGTTTGCCGTATTTGTAGGCGCTTTTCCCGGAGCCATTCCTCCACTACTCGGCTGTGTGGCAGCAACCAACGGATTTGGGAATATCACTATTTATGCATGGCTACTTTTTAGCATTCAGTTCATGTGGCAGTTTCCACATTTTTGGGCAATAGCATGGGTGTTGGACGATGATTATAAAAAAGCAGGATTTAATATGCTCCCATCTGCCGGTGGAAGAGATAAAGCCAGCGCATTTCAGGTATTGATATACACTTTGTTCCTTATACCAGTAAGCCTTTCTCCCATATTTTTTAAAATGTCAGGAAATATATCGGCTATAATAATTGCCACCTGCGGAATTTATTTTGCCTATCAGGCATATACTTTATATAAAGATTGTACAGTAAAATCGGCACAAAAGTTAATGTTCGGCTCTTTTATTTACCTGCCGGTCGTCCAGCTTGCCATCATGCTCGCATAAAAAATGATGAATATAAGTATTGAAGAAAAAGAAGCCACCCGAAAAAAAGTCGCAAAACCTTTGTTATGGCTTGGTATTGTGAGCATGATTATGCTTTTTGCAGGGCTTACAAGTGCTTACGTGGTGCGCCACGCAGCAGGCAACTGGCTTGCATTTGAACTTCCACAATTATTTTATTTAAGCACTGCTCTTATTCTTATGAGTAGCATTACGATGAACTGGGCGATCATGTCAGCCAAAAAAGGCAATCTTAAAAATATAAAGACAGCCTTGACTTTAACATTGCTATTAGGAATAGGATTTGCTCTCTCTCAATTTGGTGCATGGAGCCAACTCATCAATACCGGAATCTTTTTTACTGGAAATACCTCCAACGCATCAGGGCAGTTTTTATACATCTTAACATTGCTTCATTTGCTGCATCTTGCCGGTGGAATCATAACAGTAAGTGTTTCCTTATCACAATCTTTAAAAGAAAAATACAATCCTCAAAATCTCTTGGGATTACAACTTTGTGCAACCTATTGGCACTTTTTAGATATTTTGTGGATATATTTATTTCTGTTTTTACTATTTATTCGTTAAACTTGCACCCAAAATTTGAAAATTAAACAACTGACAATTAATAGCTTTTAACTCGTAATCCAAAACTTATTTATGTCAAGTCACGCAATAGCAACAGATTCAAAAGATGATTGGAGCGGTGGACGTTCCCCATTTGGCATTAGCTACGGAAAAATGTTTATGTGGTTTTTCCTTATTTCCGATGCTTTAACCTTTTCCGGGCTTCTTTGTGCATACGGATTCATGCGTCATAAATATCCTGATGTATGGCCGGTTCCTGGACATGTGTTTACTCACTTTCCTTTTTACGAAGGGCATATTCCTCTTGCTTACGTTGGTTTCATGACTTTTGTGCTTATCATGAGTTCTGTAACCATGGTGCTTGCTGTTGAAGCCGGACACAGGAACGACAGGAAGAAAGTATTGATGTGGATGTTCTGGACAATAATAGGTGGACTTACGTTTGTTGGTTCCCAAGCTTGGGAATGGTATCACTTCATCGTTGGAACAGATCATGGTGCTGTAAGAAATATTTTAGTTGATGGTCAGTGGAAAGATGTATTAATTCACGGAGCTAACTTAACTTACAATGAGTACGGATTACCTGTGTTTGCTGATTTCTTTTTCTTCATCACCGGATTTCACGGGTTTCACGTGTTCAGCGGTGTTGTAATCAACTTTATTATTTTCTTAATGGTTTACAACAGAGTGATGGAAAAAAGAGGCCATTACGAGATGGTTGAAAAGGTTGGTTTATACTGGCACTTTGTAGATTTGGTATGGGTGTTTGTATTTACATTTTTTTACTTATTGTAACTTTAAACTCAAAACTTAACAACTTTAAACTTAAAAGTTATGTCAGAATTTCACGATGATTATCCGCAATATGAAATGATGGCTCACCATAGCGAAGAAGCCGGTGTTGCAAAAAGAAAAAAATTGTGGGGCGTGTTTTGGATAATGCTCACCATTACTATTATTGAGTTGATAATCGGTTTTAACAACCATTATTTTAATCCAACATTGCTGATGTTTATTTTCATAGGCTTTACTGTATTAAAAGCATTTTACATTGTTTATGCTTTCATGCACCTTGGAGATGAAAAGAAAGCTTTGAAATGGGTTATCATTGCTCCGTATTCATGTTTCATCATATATCTTGCTTTCATGGTTTGTCTTGGAGAAGGAGAATATTCTATGGGACACAGGAATGTAATGGACAAACAAATTACTGAGCAACAACAAAAACTTAAAGAAGGCGGAGAGCAACACGAACAAACAGGAGAACATCACGAAGGAGAAACACAACATCACGAATAAAACCGTTGAGCAGGAAAGCAGTAACTCTTCTTTTTATTTTATTATTTCCTTCCGTATTATACATTGTTTTAACTACAGGCAAGCACAATTTCATTCACCTACCTTATTACGGTCCCAAAGAACCTGTTACAAAAACTGTTGATGGTAAGCAGATAACGGATACCATTTATCACACCATTCCTCCGTTCAGTTTCATTAATCAGGATAAAAAAATAATTACTGAAAAAGATTTCGACAATAAAATTTATGTTGCCAATTTTTTCTTTGCAACTTGCAAAAGCATTTGTCCCAAAATGAATTCACAGCTGCAGCGCGTACAGGAAAGTTTTAAAAACATGAAGAATCTGGCGTTTATCTCGCACACCGTTAATCCTAAAATGGATACTGCCGAAGCGCTTGCAGCTTATGCCAATATGATTCATGCCGACACCAAAAACTGGTATTTCGTAACAGGAGATAAAAAAAGTATTTATGATCTAGCTATGAACGGATATCTTATTGCAGCTGCAGAAGATGCGAGTGCTGATGGTGGATTTTTTCACAGCGAAATGCTGGTGCTGGTGGATAAAGAAAAAAGGATACGCGGATTTTATGATGGTACAAGCATTGTGGAAGTCAATAAACTTATTGACGACATTAAAGTGTTGACAGCCGAATACGAAAAGCATAATAAAGAACGAGATAAAATAACCATTGGAAAATGAGTGACAAAGCCGTCTTCAGAATAGTAATGAGTTTATCCATCGTAGTTTTTCTGGCGGTGGTGATATTAAACCGAAACATTATTCCAAAACCTGAACACATTCCGGAATTCATCAGGTACCAACCATTGCTTCATGCTTGTATCAATGGAACCTGCACTGTGCTTCTGTTATTTTCTTTATATTTTATAAGAAGGAAAAACATTGCAATGCACAAGAGGATTAACATTATTGCTTTTTTTCTTTCTTCGCTATTTCTTATTTCCTACGTTACTTATCATTATTTAGCTGAAGAAACTATTTTTCCACAGGATAATCCCTTGCGACCGGTTTATTTGTTCATTCTAATTAGCCACATTATTCTTGCAGCAGTTGTTTTACCTCTGATTTTGCTTTCTTTTTATCAGGGACTCAAAGGAAATATTATCAAACATAAAAAATTAACACGCTGGAGCTATCCGATATGGCTGTACGTTACAACAACAGGGGTTATTGTATATCTGATGATTTCGCCCTACTATAAATTTTAGTAATTTTAAATCATGAAGTTCAAACAAATCTTATTCGCAATTATTTTTCTTCTTGCGGTTTTGTATATTAATGATAATGTTGCACAATGCGCCTTGTGTAAAGCCAATGCTGAGTCGAACTTAAAAGCGGGAGGAACAATTGCAAAGGGACTTAACACCGGCATTCTTTACCTGATGACAATACCTTATATTATTCTTGCTACTTTGTTTTTCATCTTTTTCAAAAAACAAATCACAGAAAAATTCAAGTCCATCAAGTCAAAGCTGTTATCAGCATAATACAATCTCTCTATTTCTTTCTGACATAGAGTTTCTGATACGCTCCAAAAACTCCAAGCCCTCCATTAATGTTTGTGTACAAAGGACTCGGTTCGGCAAAAGGATCATCACCTGAATAATGATCAAGGGAATATTGGTAATTGTAATATTCGGCATCAATGTTCAAAAGGTAAACATCATAACCAATCAATACATCGGTGTATTTTACTCCATTATCTGTTTGGGTCATGTCATAACGCACCTGCATCTCTAATGACATTTCTTGCCCGTCTCTTCCCGCATCGTTTGTCACTGAAGAACGCATGTTATTGTACGATGTATCCTTTTCTTCTCCATCCTGAACAACCAACTGGCCAAACACTCTGTAATAATTCGTCTGACTTGGAATATCATTCCATTTAACATTAATTACTTTTCTTTCGGAAGCGGTATCAACGAAATCAACTGTAAAAGAGCTGAGGTTGGATAGCGGAACAGTACAACTTGCCGAAACATTTTCGCCTTTGGGCGTGGAAACATTTAAATAATATGTTTTACCTGACATTATAGGGAATAAGCTCGCTTTCAATTCATACTGATAATGGGAAAAGTTATATGTGAGAGTTGCTGAGTTGGTACCATCTGAAAGAATAACAGAAGCATCAGGTATTACTAGGCTATTTACAAGCGTAAGGAGATTGTGATCGGTTCCGAAAACAGGGTTGGAACGACTTAGTGTTAGAACAAGTATAGTATCCTGTGGTGAAAAAAAACACCCTACCACCAATTCTGGATTTACTTGAGGTAGCTTAACACCGGTCACTTCTTTTTTGCAGCCTGTCATAACAATAGCAATTGTTACAATTGATAAAAAGAGTCGAACATAAAAGAGTTTAAACATTGTTCTAAAATTTAAAACTATAAGAAATGGACGGAATAATAGGAAACAGTGAAATCTGCTGCAATGAATTTGTTCCGTCAGGGTTTGTCTGTATATAATAGAAATATGGATTTTTTCTATTGTAAACATTGTACACACTTAATTCTATCGTTCTTTCGCCATGTTTTTTCTTTTTATGGAACTGAACACCTATATCGAGACGGTGGTAAGGAGCCATTCTAAACCCATCTGTACTGGTATATTGGCTGGCTGTGCTGCTTGCGGAAAATGCAGGAACAGAACTTGGGGCATAGTATCCCAAGTTATTGGTCGGTGCGGCATAGCTGGAAATAGGCAATGTAATTGCATTACCAGTGCCATAAACCCATGTTACAGAAAAAGTAATTCCCTGATGTTCTTCTGTTTCTTCACGTAACTTATAGATACCAACCACTGAAATGTCGTGTCTTCTGTCGTATTTAGCATAAAAAGGTTTTCCAAAATTTAGTGAATCGAATTGAAGCTGAGTCCATGACAAGGTATATCCTACCCAACCTGAAAATTTTCCAAATTTTTTCTGTATCAATAACTCCGTTCCGTAAGACCATCCTCTGCCGCTGGTTACATTTTGTTCCCAGTTATAAGATTGTGTTCCATTCGGATCGGTTGGACCTATATTCAAAAAACTTGCTCCTTCTTTAAATCCAAGCACGTGGGTCATTTCTTTGTAATAACCTTCCAATGTAATTGCGAGATCGTATTTAGAAACATCTTTAGCCAATCCTGTAGCCCACTGTTGTGCATTTTGCGGAGCTACATCTTTGGTAGTTGGCACCCACAAATCGGTAGGCAAGCCAACTCCAGTATTGGATAATAAATGAATGTATTGATTCATGTTGGCATAAGATGCCTTAATCGCCAGATCCTCTTTTAAATTATAGCTTACTGATAAACGCGGCTCAGGATTGTAATAATTTTTTCCCTGTGTATTGAAATACGTAAATCTTATTCCAGGATTTATTTTGAACAAAGGCGATATCTTATAATCATCTTCCAGATATGCTGCCGATTCAATGCCATCTGTGGTGTTCCTATTGGTAACATTATTATTTGAAATGGCACTGTTCATAACCGTAAGGGCTTGAAGTGTAAAGAAATGATAGGTAGACGTAATCCCGCCTCTTATGTAATGTTTAACATTGGGATGGTAATCCAAATCATATTTAAATCCAAAATCTCTTATGCCGCTGGAATATTTAAGAGTGAACAAATCTGTACCCAATGTTCTGTCCGCCATTGTAACAAAATCATAATTACTGAATATTAAAGATGCATTTGAAAACAGTTTGCCGGTGAACAAGTGATTCCATCGGGCAGTGGCAGTAGTATTGCCCCAGCCAAGTGAACCGGTAAGATCATCTCCGCTTGTTGAAGGATCTTTTTGTTTAAAGTAAAAATCATCTTTCCCTAAATAACCACTCAGGTAAAGTTTATTTTTATCTCCAAAATCATAATTCAACTTTGCATTCAAATCATAAAAATAATATCCTCCTGTTGATCCGGCTGAGTTAGCAGCAATGATGGGAGCCAGCAACACATCAATGTATGTTCTGCGGGCTGATATTAAAAACGAACTTTTATTTTTATAGATAGGACCTTCTAATGTAAAGCGCGATGAAACAATGCCTATTCCTACTTCGCCATGTATTTTTTCTTTATTGCCTTCTCTCATTCTCATATCAAGGACTGATGACAAGCGTCCTCCGTAGCGTGCCGGGAAGCCTCCTTTTATAAGTTCTACACTCTTTAAAGCATCGCCATTAAAAACGGAAAAGAATCCGAACAAGTGAAAAGCATTGTAAACAGGAGCATCATCCAGTATAATCAAATTTTGATCTATGCCTCCTCCTCGCACATAAAATCCTGCACTGCCTTCAGTCCCTTTCTGAACACCCGGCATTAGTTGTATAACTTTCAACACGTCTTTTTCTCCGAGTAAAGCGGGTATATCTTTAATTTGTTGAACGGGAATGTCTATTACGCTCATCTGGCTTGTTTGGCTCACTTTATCAACATGTTCAGCAACTATTTCTACGTCCTTTAATGTTTTTGAACTTGATTCCATGTCAACATTTAATGAAATATCCTTATCTAACTTCACCCGCTTTGTTACCGTTGAAAAACCCACGAAAGAATAAATCAACGTAACCGAATCCATTTCGGGCAAGGTGATGGAATAGAAACCAAAAGCATTTGTGGTAGTTCCATTCTTAATTTCAGGAATATAGATGGGAACTCCGATCAGCAATTCCTTGCTTCCTTTTTCAGAAAGATAGCCGCTGATGGTATACTTTTTTTGAGAGAAGGATTTAAGCCCGAAGAAAAATAGGAGAATAATAATTAACAGCCTTTTCATATTATCTGTCAAAGATAGGTTAAACGATTTATGAGGGTAAATATTATCACAATACGTTGAATTATCTTATCTTAATATTGGGACTCTATATCATCATTGAAGATATTCTTTTCAATATAAAAATCCACTACATTTACTTTAGAAATATGCATAACAAAAGGGAATGTCTAAAGATTTAAGAAAGAACAAATCTCACACTTCAAACAAGCAGAAAAAGAATTTCTCAAATAAAAAAGAGAAGAACAAAATTGTCTTGATACTTGCTGCTATTGTTGTTATAACGGTTATTGTCTTCTCCAATTCGCTTAATAATGATTTTATAAGAAATTGGGATGACAAAGGATATTTGATGGACAATCCTTATGTGCAGAATTTCTCTGTTGCCAGCATCAAACCTATTTTTACAACTTTCTACAATGCTAACTATCATCCTTTAACGACTTTGTCTTATGCTATTGAACTAAAGCTATTCGGACTAAATCCAAAACCTTTTCACATTGCCAATTTATTTTTCCACCTGTTAAACGCATTGCTTGTGTTTTGGGTGATCTACTTAATAATAGGTCGTATTGAAGCGGCAGCAATTGTATCTCTTTTCTTCGCTATACATCCCATGCACGTTGAATCCGTTTCATGGATATCGGAACGGAAAGATGTTCTTTACACATTGTTTTATATCAGCGCACTCATCAGTTATTTGTATTATTTAAAGAATAACAAACAAAAACAAATCATCATCACTTTTGCTCTGTTCCTTTGTTCACTCCTTTCAAAGTCAGCAGCAGTTTCATTTCCCATTTTGTTGATTTTGTTCGATTATTACTATCAAAGACCTTTTGATAAAAAGAATATAACTGAAAAAATTCCTTTTTTTATTTTATCCGCAGGTTTTGGTATTGCGGCTGTATTCTCACAGCGAACATTGGGAGCAATACAAGATCTTACTCCTGTGTTTTCCATCTTCGACAGAATCTTTCTTGTTAGCTATGGCATTCTTTTTTATATAGTAAAATTGTTCGTTCCCATTAATTTATCTGCCATTCACGCTTACCCGATAAAAATGGATGGCATGCTTCCTTGGGAATATTATTTATCTCCATTAATTATTCTTCTCATAGTTTTTGGAATCTACAAATCGGTTAAATACCGAAAGGAATTTATTTTCGGGTTTCTGTTTTTTCTCATCACCATTGCATTGGTAATACAAGTAATTCCGGTTGGTAAAGCACTCACAGCAGAGCGATATTCCTATGTTCCTTACATCGGTTTAATTTTTATAATTGGTCGTTTTTATACCGACACTATTGATAATGTATTTTCTTATGCCAAAAAACTCAAGCCTGTTTTTGTTATTGTTCTTATCGGTTACACTGCATTTTTTTGTATTACAACTTGGAACAGAAACAAAGTATGGAAAGACGGAATGAGTTTGTTTGAAGATGTGATTCAGAAAAATCCGATGATTGATTACGCCTATATCAATCGGGCACATGCTAAGGACGATCTTCGCGATGAAAAAGGTGCGATTGAAGATTACGACAAAGCCATTAGCATTAATCCGCATTTTGCTGAATCATACAACAATCGCGGCAATGCCAAATATTTATTGAACGATAAACCTGCGGCAATAGCTGATTATGATAAGGCAATAGAAGTTGATCCGAACTATGCTTTAGGTTATTTTAACAGAGCCATTGCCAAAGGCGATTTAAACGATCTTCAGGGAGCAATTGCTGATTATACCAAAGCTGTTGAAAACAAATCTGATTATGCCGATGCTTATTATAACCGCGGAAACATAAAAATAAAACTACAGGATTTTAAAGGAGCTATTGCCGATTATTCGGAAACCATACGTTGTAAACCCCAGTTTGCCGAAGCTTACCACAACATTGGTGTTGCTAAATATAACTTGCAGGATTTTAACGGTGCCATTGCTGATTTTACTAACGCTATACAACTAAACCCCAATTATGGCGAAGCTTACAATAATCGCGCTGCAGCTAATTTAATTCTGAAGAAAACGGATGCTGCATGCAATGATTGGAAGAAAGCTGCCCAATTGGGGTTTACTAATGCAAACAGTTTTATACAGCAATATTGCAAATAATATCTTTTTAATTCTGCAATATCTTTACATCTGTGTAAAATGTTCCGAAAGGAATAAGGGAAGCAAGAAACAAAACAAAAATTGTTTTCAAAGGAAATTTTTTATCGGAATACACACGGAACAAGAAATAAACATACAATATAAAAAGCAAACCATGGATCATGCCAACTACTCTTACTGCTTGCGGCAAGCCCAGCATGTATTTTAAAGGCATTGCAATACACAGCAATATCAGAAAAGATGTTCCTTCCGCAAGACCTGTAATCCTCAGCCGTCCGAGTGTTGTTTTAAAAAGACTTTCCTTCACTTTTCATTTATTAACGTTTGTAATACATTACCAACGATGCCTTTTGAATGGTGTTTTGCGACAAATAAAATCCAACCATTGCAGGATTAGCGTTTTTATCCAAACTCAATTTGTCAACTTTTAAAGCATATACGGTAATAACATATTGATGAGGGCTACTACCTTCCGGTGGACAAGGACCGCCATAACCACCTTTACCAAAATCTGTTATACTTTGTACGCTACCTGCAGGCGCCAAATTTTTTTCCAAATTACCGGCATTGGATACCAATTCTTTTGCAGATGCAGGAATATTGAATATTACCCAATGCCACCAACCACTGCCTGTTGGTGCATCCGGATCAAACATGGTTACTGCAAAACTTTTAGTTCCTTCGGGAACGTTTTCCCAATTTAATTCCGGTGATATATTACCTCCTGTACAGCCAAAGCCGTTAAAAACCTGTTGAGTAGTTGCCTGACCACCAATGTCTTTACTTTTTAAAGTAAAAGTATTTTGAGCATTTGTAATTACACTCACAAAAAGTGCTGCGATGATTGTTGTTGTGATTGTTTTCATGTTCTTATTTTATAATCTTCAATTAAAATTTATTTTTTTCAATAAGCAAATAACGGAAACTCTTTCATCATTTTATTTACCTTCTTTTTTACTTCTGCAACTACTTTTTCGTTTTCGTGGTTCATCAGCACTTCGTCAATCAGGTCAACAATTTTAGGAATGTGTTTTTCTTTTAAACCACGTGTAGTAATGGCTGGTGTTCCCAAACGCATACCGGAAGTAACAAACGGAGATTTATCATCAAACGGCACCATGTTTTTGTTTACGGTAATATCGGCTTTTACCAAAGCATTTTCTGCCAGTTTACCTGTCAGATTTTTTGAACGCAGGTCAATGAGCATGCAATGGTTATCTGTTCCACCGGAAATAACAGCATAACCTTTTTGCACAAAAGCATGAGCCATTACTTTGGCGTTTTTTATTATTTGCAAAGAATATTTCATAAAGTCTTCTTCCAGAGCTTCACCAAAAGCAACTGCTTTGGCAGCAATCACATGTTCCAAAGGTCCACCTTGTGTGCCTGGAAATACGGCTCCATCCAATATGGCCGACATCATTTTAATTTCTCCTTTTGGAGTAGTTAATCCCCATGGGTTCGGAAAATCTTTTCCCATCATAATTAACCCACCACGCGGTCCGCGCAATGTTTTGTGAGTTGTCGTAGTTACAATGTGGCAATGTGGAAGAGGATCGTTTAACAAGCCTCTTGCAATCAATCCTGCAGGATGCGAAATATCAGCCATCAAAAGAGCTCCAACTTTGTCGGCTATTGCTCTGAATCGTTTGTAATCCCAATCTCTTGAAAAGGAAGATGCTCCGCAAATAATCAACTTTGGTTTTTCAGCAATAGCAGTAGCTTCTATTTTGTCGTAATTCAATCTTCCGGTTTCTTTTTCAACACCATAAAAAGTAGGACGGTATAATTTTCCTGAAAAATTTACCGGTGAACCATGTGTTAAGTGCCCTCCATGAGAAAGATCAAATCCTAAAATAGTGTCGCCTGGTTTTAAAACTGCAAGCATTACTGCTGCATTAGCTTGTGCTCCTGAGTGAGGTTGCACATTTGCCCATTCAGCATTGAATAATTTTTTAATTCTGTCTATAGCAAGTTGTTCAACTTTGTCAACTACTTCGCAACCTCCATAATATCTTTTTCCAGGCAACCCTTCAGCATATTTATTGGTGAGACAGGAACCCCATGGCTTTCATCACTTGTTCGCTTACAAAATTTTCGGAAGCAATT
>Ga0206913_1172_pt1 | contig 12516 bp, 9 predicted proteins | sample Alteio_BWOrgHeat_72_FD_152942 | JGI IMG/M metagenome (GOLD analysis project Ga0206913, IMG submission 152942) | Enriched cells from forest soil in Barre Woods Harvard Forest LTER site, Petersham, Massachusetts, United States -... | ecosystem: Environmental > Terrestrial > Soil > Temperate forest > O... | reverse complement strand
TCATCTGGATACTGCCAAGCAATTTATTGATGAACTGAGCGGGTACCGCAAGCAATTAGCGCAACCGTATCTTACCGATAAAGATGTAAATGACAAACTATTGCAGGAAGCATACGAGCGCATGCAGACTGATGTAAGAGCCAGCCACATATTAATAAGAGTTAGCGAAGATGCTTTGCCTAAAGATACTGTAGAAGCATATAATAAAATCCTGAAGATACGTGCCCGCATCCTGAAAGGCGAAGATTTCGGAAAGGTGGCTAAGGAAACTTCTCAGGATCCTTCTGTAAAAGATAACAGTGGTGATCTTGGTTATTTCTCGGCTTTGCAAATGGTGTATCCTTTTGAAACAGTGGCATACAAAACAAAAGTGGGCGATGTTTCAATGCCTATTCGTACAAGATTCGGTTACCATATTGTAAAGGTAACTGACAAGAGAAAAGCCCAAGGTGAAATTTTGGTAGCTCATATTATGGTGAAAGCCGGTTTAAAAATTTCTGCTCAGGATTCTACCAATGCAAAAAATAAAATTGATGAGATATATCAGAAAGTGAAAAAGGGAGAGGATTTTAAAGAGCTGGCTTCTCAATATTCAGATGACAGAGCTTCAGCAAAAAAAGGCGGAGAACTTCCATGGTTTGGTACAAACAAAATGCCTCCTGAATTTGAAAAAGCATCTTTTGCTCTTCAAAACAATGGTGATGTTTCAGAACCAATCAGAACCAGCTACGGATGGCACATCATTAAAAGAATAGATAAAAAAGAAATAGCGAAGTTTGATGATGTAAAAGCAGAACTTAAAGGAAAAATTTCAAGAGACTCAAGGTCTGAAGCCGGAAGAACTGCTTTGATTGCTAAAATTAAAACCGAATACAAGTTCAAAGAAAATGTAAAGACAAGAGATGAATTCTATAAAGTTGTCGATACTACTTTCTTTGAAGGCAAGTGGAAAGCTGAAAAAGCAAAAGACTTGAAGAAACCAATGTTTAACCTGCTGGATAAAAACTATACTCAGACAGATTTTGCAAAATACATAGAAAGTCAGCAAACCCGAAGACCTAAAACAGATGTAAAGCTGGTTATCAATAAACTTTATACACAATGGGTAGATGAAAGCTGTGTGGCTTTTGAAGAAAGCAGGCTCGATCAGAAATATCCTGAGTTTAAAGCATTGATGCAGGAATACAGAGATGGTATCTTGTTGTTTGACCTTACCGATAAAAAAGTATGGTCGAAAGCAATTAAAGATACTGTGGGGTTGAAAGAATATTATGAGAAGAATAAAAACAACTATATGTATGACGAAAGAGTTGATGCTTCTGTATATAGCTGTGCAGATGAGAAAACAGCTAACGAGGTTAAAAAGCTGCTGAAGAAAAACAAATCCGAGAAGGAGATATTGATGCAGATAAATAAAACATCTCAGCTTAACCTGCAGATTGAAAGCAAAGTGTTTGCAAAAGGAGAAAACGAGTTGGTTGATGCCAACTGGAAAACAACAGGTACTTCGGAAAATAAAGTAGTGGATAAGAAAGTGAAGTTTGTGGTAGTTCACAAATTGTTGCCTCCTTCACCCAAGCCGCTTACAGAAGCAAAAGGACTTGTTACAGCCGATTACCAGAATTTTCTTGAAAAAGAATGGTTGGATTCTCTCAGAAAAAAATATCCTGTTGTGATTGACAAAGCTGTAAGAGCTTCTATTAAAGAATAATTTGATTACTAAAACCTCCTCAATAAAGAATCCGGTGAAAACTGTTTTTTGCCGGATTCTTTTTTATGTTTCCATTTTTACCTGTTTTTCGTTTTTACATTCATGTAAAAATAAAAATGCTGTAAATAACCGTAAGCCCATTGCAAGAGTATACGATATTTATTTGTACAGAAACGATGTGAATGACATTGTTCCAAAAGGAGTTTCAGGAGATGACAGCACTGCCTTTGTAAACAAGTACATCAATAACTGGGTTCGCGAAAAGCTGCTGGTAAAAAAAGCGGAAGAAAATTTATCGGACACATCAAAAGAGCAATTGGACATTGAAAAGAAAATACAGGATTACCGTAATTCATTAATTACTTACGCTTACGAAAGAGAACTGGTGAAGGAGAAGTTGGATACGATTGTCAGTGATGATGAAATCCAATCGTATTACGATCAAAATCAAAATAATTTTGAGTTGAAGGACAATATTATCAAAGTATTGTATGTTAAAGTTAAAAAGAAAGCTCCGAATATAGATAAGCTAAGAATATGGTACGGGTCGGATAATCCCAAAGATAGGACATCACTCGAAAGTTATTGCCATCAGTATGCTGAAAATTTTTATTTGGATGACAATGCATGGCTGTTTTTCGATGATTTATTAAAAGAAATTCCGATTCAGGCATACAATAAAGAACTATTTTTGAAGAATAATAGATTTGTGGAAGTACAGGATTCATCCAGTTTGTATTTTGTGAATATAAAAGGGTTCAAAATAAAAAACAGTGTTTCTCCTTTAGCGTTTGAAAAAGACAATATCCGCAGAATTATACTTAACAAGCGAAAACTAGCTTTGATAAACCGGATGAAAGAAGATGTTTATAAAGAAGCGCTGGCAAATAAAAAAATTGAAACATATTAAATGAAAATAATTAAATACCATCTTTTCGTTTGCTTTTTGCTTTTTATCGGTAATGCTTTTTCGCAAGACAAAGTAGTGGAGCAGATTATTGCCGTGGTGGGTACTAACATTGTTCTTCAGTCGCAGCTTGAATCGCAATATCAGCAATACGTAAATGCACAACAGCCGGTAAATGCCGATACAAAATGTAAAATATTTGATCAGATACTTTACGAAAAATTACTGCTTGCCCAGGCACAGAAGGATAGTATTGAAATAACCGATGCACAAGTAGAATCGGAATTAGAAAAACGCCTCAGGTATTACATAACACAGTTTGGATCCGAAGAAAAATTTGAGAAATTTTATGGTAAATCAATCAGCGAATTCAAGGCGGATTTGAAAGACGATATAAAAAACTTATTGCTGTCGCAAAAAATGCAGTCTAAAATAACGGAAGGTATATCAGTAAGCCCTGCCGAAGTAAAAAGTTATTTTGAAAGTTTGCCGACTGACAGCGTATCATTTATAAATGAAGAGGTTGAAATAGGAGAAATTGTAAAAAAACCTTTTGTGAGCGATGCGGCAAAAAGAGATGCCAGATCAAGAATAGAATCATTGCGCGATCGTGTTATGAAGGGTGAAGATTTCGGAACCCTTGCTATTCTTTATTCTGAAGATCCCGGATCTTCGAAGGATGGAGGCGTATATAAAAACATTCCCCGCGGACAGTTTGTTCCGGAGTTTGATGCCGTTGCATTCAAACTAAAAGAGAAAGAAGTTTCAGAAGTATTTGAGACAACCTATGGATACCACTTTATGCAGCTTATCCAGAGAAGAGGAGACGTGGTTGATCTTCGTCATATACTTGTTACTCCCAAAACAACTTATGTCGATTTGCAAAAAGCGAGAGTCCTTTTAGATAGTATTTATAACCTGCTCTCTAAAGATTCTCTTAAGTTTTCGGATGCTGCCGGAAAATATTCGGATGATGATGAAACGAAAGGTACCTCAGGGTTGATGATAAATCCTGAAACAGGTACTCCAAAATTTGCAATGGATGAAATCAGCCAGATTGATCCGACATTGGTATTTAGCATAGATAAAATGAAAGTGGGCGAGTATCTGCCACCCTCTTTGTTTACTACGCGCGATGGAAAGCAGGCTTACCGCGTTATATACCTTAAGAGCCGAACGGAGCCACACAAAGCAAATTTAAAAGAAGATTACCAGCGATTGCAGGCAGCAGCAATTGCTGAAAAGCAGAAAGGCATAATAAATAAGTGGATAAAGAAAAAGACGACCACTGTTTACGTAAAAATATCAGACGAATATAAAAACTGTAAGTTTGAACACAACTGGGCGAATTAGTTAGTAGTCATTAGTCCACAGTAATTAGATGTCATGCTGAGCGAAGTCGAAGCATATTTTTGAATAAATATAAGATTCCTGTTCGTCATCTGACAGAGGAATTGAAAAGAATAAAAAATGAATTACAAATCAGATGTAGAATCCGTTGATGCCTTTGTTGTTAAATACAATGAACTGAAAAACGAAATTGCGAAAGTAATTGTGGGGCAGGACGAAGTGGTGCGCGATGTGCTTATTTCCATATTCAGCAGAGGGCATTGTTTGCTGGTGGGTGTGCCGGGCTTGGCAAAAACATTGCTGGTGAATACCATTGCTGATGTGCTGGGTTTGAGTTATAACAGAATTCAGTTTACACCCGATTTAATGCCATCAGACATTATAGGTACAGAAATATTGGATGAGAGCAGACAATTTAAGTTTATAAAAGGACCTTTGTTTGCCAACGTTATTCTTGCCGATGAAATTAACCGTACTCCGCCTAAAACACAATCGGCATTGCTGGAGGCGATGCAGGAGCGGTCGGTAACTACGGCAGGCAAACGTTACGAACTTGGCAACCCGTTTTTTGTTCTGGCAACGCAAAACCCGATAGAGCAGGAGGGGACCTATCCTTTGCCAGAGGCGCAGTTAGACAGGTTCATGTTTAATGTTATTCTTGATTATCCTAAGTATAAAGAAGAGTTAATGGTGGTAAAGAATACCACATCTGATCACAAAACAGAATTAAGAAAGATTTTAGCTACTGAAGAAATTATATTCTTTCAACAGTTAGTTCGTAAAATACCTGTTGCGGATAACGTGCTTGAATATGCAGTAAAGCTGGCTTCCAAAACCCGCCCGAATACTGAAAATGCCACTGCTGATATAAACAATTACCTTTCGTGGGGTGCGGGACCGAGGGCATCGCAATACCTTGTAATAGGTGCTAAGTGCCATGCCATGGTTAACGGAAAATACTCGCCTGATATAGAGGATGTAAAGGCTGTTGCAGTACCCATACTTCGCCACCGCATTGTGCGCAATTACAAAGCCGAAGCCGAAGGTATTTCTGTTGAGAAAATAATTGCTGGGTTAATCTAAATTTCATTTAAATAGGTTAAAACTTGTTTTTTAAGCGTTTTTGCCGTTTTTTCCCACGTAGGTATTTTTGTTTCCTACGTTGGTAACATTCTTTCCAACGTTAGTAATTTTGTTACCGATGTCGGTAATATTCTTTCCAACGTCAGTATTTTTGTTATCGATGTCAGTAAAATTCTTTCCAACATTGGTAATTTTGTTTCCAATGTCGGTAACATTCTTTCCAACGTCAGTATTTTTGTTGCCTACGTTGATAATTCTCTTTCCAACGTTGGTATTTTGCTTTTCAACATTGTAACAATTCTTTACAACTTAATAAAACTTAATTCCGCCTTTTGTTCAATAAGTTTGGGCTGCTGTAAAATAAAAACAGGAGTTTTACTTCGGTTTTCCGCTTACGGAAGCGGTTGTTCATACTGCTCTCGGTTTTCTCTTTAGCAATGGCAAGGTGGTTGTTTGGGCTATGTTTTGCGCAAGGGCATCTCCTTCTTTGCTAAAGGGCCATACAAACAATGTTTTAATGTTGTGCTGTTTGCGTATGCTTTCTATAGCCTGGCAGGTAAGCTTTTTAGCCAATCCTTTGCCTCGGTACTCATCCAGCACCATTGCGGAACATAAATACAATGCGTTATATGGAGCATCAAGGGGTGTTTGTTTCAGCAGTTCGCCTTCTGATATATGTCCATCTATGAATTTATTCATTACCTCGCTGGTGGTGGGTATTACCAATATCCATACTACCGGTCCATTGCCATCGTTATGCTCGGATACGGTTGCCGGATGTATGCGTTTTAATTGCTTTATTACATCCTCGTTCACATCCAATTGGTCAGGATTGCTTTTAGAGGCAAAAACGTTTTCTGCCAGTTGTATCATCCGTTCAAAGTTGGAGAGCGCCATTTTGTAAAATTTTTTTACCGCGAAGCAACAGCCTGATTGTACAACGTTACCACCATGTGGGCATGTTTTATTTCATCAAACTTAAATCCTAAGGATATGGCTTCGCATGCCAGCCCGCTCAGTATCATGTAACCTCCCGTTCTTTCGCGCTGTGTTCGGGCTGCCGCCTGTGCCGCTCTTCGTGTTCCGTATCCTCCGCCTGTTGTTGCATTGTGAACGTTTAACGTATAAGCCGAAATAACGCCTGTGTACGTGAGTATACCCAAAGCATCCAGCGTTATGCCGCTAATGTAGAAGAAGTTTTTGGCTACTCTTTTTGTTTCTGTTTGTTTAACCAGCAGATTTATTTTTTTATCGTTCAGTTTCCAGGCTATATCAAGCATATCCAGCTCTTCTATTTTTTGGTTTTGATAATAGTAATACTTTCCGGTTGGTTGTATCGTCAGGTCTTTTTTAGGTGCGTTGTCATTTCGCACAGTTGCTTGAGAAACATAGTTTTCAAACGATTCTCTTACACCGTTGGCATACACAATGTATTTTAATTCCCATTTTTCAGAGTTGAACACAGGTCCGTCTTGGTAATCAAAACGCTTGTATTTAACATTGTTGGTATTTACTTCAGCTATTTTCGCAACAATTTTTTCATCGTTGCGCTTAACAATGGTATCCTGTGCATGAATGAATGAGCAAAAGAACAGCAACATGCTTGCTGCTACAAACAACCGGTTCAGGTTGTTTTTTGGAAAGAAGTTATATCTGTTCATTTGTTTATGTTGGTTTTTAAATAGTATCAATGACATTAATTAAAATACTTCGCTTACGTTAAAAGCAAAACCTCCTGATCCGTCTATTGCCAGACCATAATCAATGGCAAGGTTAACATTCGACTTTTTGTTGGCTTTTATACGTATCCCGAATCCATAACCAGGCAACACGGTTTGAAATTTATTGTTTCCAAAATCCGAAACGCTTTCAGCATTTGCAAACACCACTCCGCCCAACAATCCATTTTTTGTTATGCGATAGCGGTATTCCGTTTCAAGATAAATCATGCCCGGTCCTCTCAACCTTCCTTGTATATATCCTCTGCCTGTATTTGAATAAGAATCCCATCCTGTGCTGGGCAAATCAAAATAAGGAGGTTTGCCTCCAAATGCAAACCAGTTCAGATTCCAGAATGCCAATACATTATGTGAATTGCCAGGCAAATTGATGTACTTTTTAAACTCAATGTACAATGATTGCCAGTTTTGGTCGCTTCCTAAAAAGGTAAAATTAGATCGGTAGGTTACGCCTCCGTAAAAAGCATTTTCAGGATTGTTGATGTTTTTCCTGCCATCATATATCATGTCTACTGATAAACCAGATGATACTGTTCTTTTTGCGTTGTTATTATAGTCCTGAAAATAGCTTTCGTTTCCTTCTTCTTTAATTCCCCAATGATAATCAAGGTTATATCCCGCTCCGGCATAAAGATGAGAAGTAATGTTTTTTGATACTTGCTGATAAATTCTTCCGTAGTTATAATCTATCAAATCAGCATTAGATGTTTTGCTATTTCCGCCTAATCCGTAAGTATAAGTGGGATAAATGTAATAACGCCAGTCTCCCACAAAGTTTAATTTATTGCGTGGCGACCAGATATTAAATACAGCCGGCAATAAAAATTGATTATGATCAAGGGAAACTGCCGGATTTAAAGCAATAGATGATATGTTGGTATTGCTCATTTTACCTGTATAAAAAGAAATATTGGTGGCAAGTATTGCAGTTACACCAGTTTGTATGGTAATACCAATTGCCGGTATAGCAGCAAAAAGAAGCTTGCCTGACTTTATTTTTGTGCTGTCCTGCTCCAATACAGGGTGAGTCAATGGATTTATTTCAATTGTGCTATCCGGCTGTAATGATGGCAGTGTTGGTCCGTGGTGCGTTGCAAACAACTTTTTCGCAAAGTCTCTTATGTCTTTTTGCTCAACATAGTTGCTGTCGTTTGCCTGGTGATCTGTTGTTTTAGCGGTTTGAGCACTTGCATCAACAAAAAGCAATGTTGCTGCAATGAACATAACAAACCGGGAGATCATTCTTTTGAACTGCAAAAATGTAAGTTTAAATTCGTAATGATCAATTCATTTACGAGTAAAATTAATTACTTCAACGACAGTGAGTAAATGATTATTGTATTTTGAAAGTTTTGAATTTTTTACACATTGTCATCTCAACTTCAATAATCGTGCAAAAGTAACTTTTTTAAGATTCATTGAAATGTTAATAAAAAAGCCGGACAAAGCCGGCTTTTATAAATAGACTACTTTGTTTTATTTTAGCCCGAATTCTTTTTTTACTTTATCTACGTAATCTAATTTTTCCCAGGTAAATAATTCCACCTTCACGGTTTTTGTTTTTCCATCAGGTGATTTAAATGTTTTTGTTACCCATTCGTTCTTACGTCCCATGTGTCCATAAGCGGCAGTTTCTGAATAAATAGGATTACGAAGTTTAAAGCGTTGTTCAATAAAGTAAGGACGCATATCAAAAATCTTTTCAATGCGCTTGGAGATTTCTCCATCGTTCATTTTTACTTTTGCAGTTCCATAAGTGTTAATGTATAAACCCATTGGTTTTGCAACGCCAATGGCATAAGAAACCTGAACTAATACTTCGTCACACAAACCAGCAGCAACCATATTTTTCGCAATGTGCCTTGTAGCATAAGCTGCCGAGCGGTCAACCTTTGAAGGATCTTTTCCTGAAAATGCTCCTCCACCATGAGCGCCTTTACCACCATAAGTATCAACGATAATTTTACGGCCGGTTAATCCTGTATCTCCATGAGGTCCGCCAATCACAAACTTACCGGTAGGATTGATATGGTATTTTATTTTATCGTTGAAAAAATGGCTGTACTTTTTGTATTTGGCTTTTACCCTCGGAATTAAAATCTCGATAATATCTTTTTTGATTTTCGCCTGCATCTTTGCTTCTGTATCAAAATCATCGTGCTGAGTGGAAACCACAATGGCATCAATTCTTACAGGTTTATTTTTATCGTTGTATTCCAAAGTAACCTGCGATTTTGCATCGGGACGTAAATATTTTATTTGTTTGTTTTCCCTACGTAATGCGGCAAGTTCAATTAATATTTTGTGAGCTAAATCTAAAGCCAGTGGCATGTAGTCATTCGTTTCGTTAGTGGCATAGCCAAACATCATTCCCTGATCGCCTGCACCTTGTTCTTCTTTTTTAGTTCTTTCAACTCCTTGATTAATGTCGCTTGATTGTTCGTGTATGGCTGAAAGCACTCCGCATGAGCGGGCTTCGAACATATATTCCGATTTGGTGTATCCGATTTTTTCGATCACACCTCTTGTAATTTCCTGAACATCTAAGTACGCTTTCGATTTTACTTCTCCACCCAATACAACCTGTCCGGTTGTTACCAATGTTTCGCAAGCTACTTTCGATTGAGGATCGAATGCTAAAAAATTATCAATAAGTGCATCCGATATCTGGTCTGCTACTTTATCCGGGTGTCCTTCCGACACTGATTCTGATGTAAATAAATATGCCATTGTTTTTTTCTTTTGAATTTTAGGAGCGCTAAATTACTATTTTTCGCTAATAAAAGATTTAAGTAAGCTATGTAATTAAAAAGTTTGCTAAGATTTAATTATAAAGTATTTTTGTCAAAACGGTCGCAACGTTATGAAGTTATTTTGTAAAAAAGATTTTCTAATAGTTCTTGCCTTTTTATTTAAGTTTATTTTTCCTGATGAATCAATTGCTCAAAGTATTTCAGGCGTTATTAATTCTTACGCTTCTGTTATAGGAATCAGCAGTAATACACTTACTGTAAGTCCAATAATAGGATTCTCAGCGTGTGACAAAGTACTTATAGTACAGATGAAAGGTGCGACTATAGATCAGACATCTTCCAGTTCTTTTGGGAATATTACAAATTATAACAGTGCAGGCAATTATGAATTTTCAACCATAAAATCTATAAATGGCAGCAATGTTTCTCTTGTCGCTCCTTTGACAAAGTCTTACAATGTTTCAGGTTCAGTACAAATGATAAGTGTTCCGGAATACGGAACGGCTGTTATTACTTCAACCCTTACCTGTCAGCCATGGAATGGATTTATTGGAGGAGTGTTGGTGTTTGAAGCCGATACGGTTATACTAAATGCAAACATTGATGTAAGTCAAAAAGGGTTTCTTGGAGGAAATTATGTTAATTCTTCTTATAACTGTAATATTCAAACTTGGTACAATCCATTGGGAGTAGAAGGAGTAAAGGGAGAAGGCATTGCCGCGTATATAAATGGTAAGCAGACAGACAGAGGTAAACAGGCTAATGGAGGTGGAGGTGCCAGTAACGGTAATGATGGTGGCGGTGGCGGTGGAAATTACGGAGGAGGCGGTCTTGGTGGACATGAATACAATGGTTGTGGTGCTACTGCAACTCAAGGAATAGGTGGAGCAAGTTTGGATTACACGACTGACAGAGTATTTATGGGAGGAGCTGGTGGCGGTGGATTTGCTGATAATGGTCAGGCAGTTACTTCAGGAACTAATGGAGGAGGAATCGTGTTAATAAATGCAACTTCAATAGTTGGGAATGGACAATCAATTATTTCCAATGGAGGGGATCAAACGGCTAACTCTTCTGATGAAGGATCCGGAGCTGGTGGAGCAGGCGGATCCATTTTTTTAAGAGTCTCTGATTATACTACTAATTTAAACGTAATTGCTAATGGTGGTAAAGGAGGGTCTAACTACAATCATATATGGACAGGTAATTGCCACGGTCCGGGTGGCGGTGGTGCCGGAGCTATATTATGGACAAGCATATCTGCTTTGCCAGGAAATGTAACATTTACCGGAAACGGTGGTCAACCAGGTCTTGTTCTAAATCCTTCAAGTTCATGTTACAACACTTCATATGGCGCAACCGCAGGCGGTTTTGGCGGTGTGCAATTTAATTTGCCTGCATTGCCTATTTTATCTGTTTCAAATATTTATTATAAAACAATAGCTACTTCTTCTTGTAATCTTTCACCTGTCAGTGGTGGGCTTGATACTTTTCTCTGGCAGAACAATGCTACCACATCAACATACACTGCTCCTTCTCCTGGTACATATTGGGTAACAGCATCTAATTCGTGTTATACAGAAGTAGATACTTTCAAAGTGTTTTCTATTGTAAAAGTTAGTAACGTTAGTATATGCTTCGGGAAAAGTACATTGCTGTCAGCTTCAGGAGGTACTTCTTATACTTGGTCACCCGATGTTTATTTATCTTCTAACAGCGGTTCAATTGTTGCATCTTCTCCTACAACTACTACTATTTATACAGTATCAATTGTCAATCAAACGAATGGTTGTGTGAGTGATACTACGATTAAAGTAACTGTGGATACTCCTGCAATAAATTTAAGCAGTAATGTTACCATAGTTAAAGGAACGTCTACTGTTATTGGTACAACAGAAAATGCAGGAAGTACTTATCTCTGGACTCCGGATAACGGATTAAGCTGCACAATATGCATCAGCGCCATTGCTAATCCTACTGCCACAGCAATTTATCGTTTAATGGAAACAGATATTAACGGATGTGATACATCCGGTTATGTGACGGTAACAGTTGAGCCATGCTCACAAATTTATGTCCCGAATGTATTTTCTCCAAATGGAGACGGAGAGAATGATTCTTTTCATGTATGTGGCTCTACAGAATGTGTTACTAATTATTTATTGGAGATATACAATCGTTGGGGCGATAGAGTTTTTCATTCTACTGATGCTGCTGAGGGTTGGAATGGCGAGTATAAAGGGAAGAAAATGGATGACGGAGTGTTTGTTTATTCCCTGATATATGGAGATTACAATTCAGTGGAGCACAAGTTAAAAGGCAATATAACTTTACTCAGGTGATAAGATATTTTCTTACCAATATTAACGGTGTAAACTACCTCAATATTTTTATGATGCTCATCAGTTGCCTGGTTGCATACATTATTCCTTTTGAGCTTTTTTTGTTTGCATATTCAATACTGGGTCCATTGCATTACCTGACTGAGATTTCGTGGCTTCAGAAAAAAAACTACTATATAAAATACAAAAATGATGTATGGCTTTTTGTAATTATAAGTGCCGTATTGCTTATTAGTGTTCTTAGTAAAAATCCCAAAATAAATAGCATAGGAACTTCTTTGATATTTGTTTGTTTCATGTTTGCGCTTATGGTTTTATTTATTGAAAAAACTACGATAAAGTTGTTGCTATTATTTTCAATGTTTTTTCTTTTTGCCGTATTCGGTCTCAGTAAAGTTATTGCTATTCAAATAATTTTTGCCATTTTACTTCCTACTATTATTCATGTATTTGTATTCACAGGAGCCTTTTCGTAAACATAAAATATAATTACCTGAACAATCAGCAATATTTGTCACGCTGTCAACAGTCGGGTCGAAACGATTTGCCTTGAAACGTGTCAGAATGGAATTTAAGTCAGTCTTATTACCTTTCATTATCAGTGTTGTCGGAGGTGGATTTGTCCGCTGGA
>Ga0206913_1169_pt1 | contig 12995 bp, 13 predicted proteins | sample Alteio_BWOrgHeat_72_FD_152942 | JGI IMG/M metagenome (GOLD analysis project Ga0206913, IMG submission 152942) | Enriched cells from forest soil in Barre Woods Harvard Forest LTER site, Petersham, Massachusetts, United States -... | ecosystem: Environmental > Terrestrial > Soil > Temperate forest >... | reverse complement strand
TGCGATGTAAAAAATCTGCGATGGAAAAACGTGGATGGGAGAAAAGTAGATCTTGTACAACAGAAAACACAACGACAAGTAGTATTTTTTCTTAACGATGATGGGTTGGCTTTGTTAGGCGATAGGAAGGGCCATAACGACCTAATTTATCTACTGCCTTCCCATAACGCATGCCTTAAGTTGCTGCGAAACTGGGTACGTTTGGCCGGCCTTCAAAAACACATCACATGGCACTGCTCACGGCATTCGTTCGGAACAAATCTTATTAGGCAAGGTACAGATGTCATAACTGCTTCTACCCTATTAGGCCACACTTCAGTCAAATCAACGTACGGTTATGTAAGGGTGGGCGATATTCAGAAATCTGATGCTGTGAACAAATTTCCGCGCATTTAACAATCAAAAATATACGACAATGGAAAAAATGGAAAGTATCCGCAACATTTTCGCAGACATGCGAAATTTAATGTTAAGCAGGAAAAGCATTTTTAATGCAAAAGAACTAGCCACCTATACGGGAATGTCCATCAGTACAATTTATAAATTAACATGGGACAGGCAGATACCTCATTATAAACCCGGAGGAAAGTTGCTCTATTTCAAAAAAACTGAAATAGACGAATGGCTTTTGAGCAATCCTATTTCAACAAGGGAACAAATTCAAAACCACACATTAATACAATCATTATGAAACCGGTATTTTCTGCTTATTACAGATTTGAACTCAGTAATAACGGCCCAAAAAATTGGTTAAAGCTTTCAAGAACATACGGCCACTATGCACCGCTAAAAAAACTGGTAAACAGGTTCATTAAAATCCACATAACATACAACACACATCTTTTTCTCTTCTTTGGCAAAACAAATCAGCCAGAAAATGAGGGCTCAATACTCAGTTACATGAAGGAAGAACTAATCGGCATTGCCCATTTTTCTTTATTCAACGATGCGATCATCGCAATAGTCAACACAGAAAGAAAAATAGCTGAGCTTTTTATATCCGAAGACAACATGGGAAAGTGTCTTTTTTTATACAAAGATTTACAGACAGGCAGATTGGATCAGGAAATTGCTTCTCTGCGAAAAAAATCGCAAGCCATAATCCTTAAGAAGTAAAAACTATTAAGTAGAAAAATAACACTAAACGGTTAAATATGTATGATACAATAACCATAAGCAACGCAAGAAACACTTCATATTTAAAAACAGATGATAACTTAATCAGAAGAATCCTTCAACAGACCGGCCATTTATATTCAGAACAATCTGACGGATATACGGGCAAGTACAAAAATATTCTTGTAATAAAGAAAAATGAAGTCATTGTGTTACGTGGGAGTTTAGCAAAATTATTCTATGGGGACAATCTCAGGCATCTTCATTTTTCCAAAGTAAAAGAACTAATCGATGAACTATCTACAGTATTTCATCTGTCTTTTGATAAAGCGCACTTATCAAGAATTGATATCGGTTATAATCTCCCGGTAAACGGATCACCGGAAGCTTATTTGGAATGCCTCACGTATGCCCGTGGCTATAAACAGGAATTATTTTTTAGGCCTCATGCAAAGTATTTCATACAAACAGAAAAGAGGATGCTCTTTTATAATAAAATAAAGGAAATTATCAAACATAACCCCATCCCAATGCCAAAATTCGGAGTCACCAACATACTCCGTTATGAACTCAGATTATTTAACCCTGGTCGCGAACTCGGCATCAAAAATGGTGTTCTGGTTGAAAAATTATGGCAAGCGGAAATAGCAAATAAATTATCTGCGATGTGGGTAACTGAATATTTTAAGATTACAAAAAACAGACTATTTAGTATCACGCAAGACATTAATTCCCAACGCGATTTTTCACAGCTCATTTCGTTATTGGGTTGTGAGGCGCTGGGAGGTGAATCCGCCCTATATGGGTTTGTTGATGCTTTACCATTCAACAGCTCTGGACATCCGCAAAAAATAAGAGGAGATATTTTTCGGGTTATAAACGGACTGTATTCAGGCCCGCGTTTCACAAAATCCCCAGTAATACACTCTGAGCTTGACAACCTGATACTGATAGCGGCATTTAGTGGTATGGGATGACGTTTTTAGGCCAAAATAACCCTCTTTTTATCTACTAGGGAAAATATGGCCATCAAATGGGAAATCGGCCTCATCCGGGCTAAAAGCATCCCTTACTTTCAAGAATTAAGTTTCCGACATGAAGGAAATCAGGCTTGTATGATAGTGTTCAAGGATCTCCCATACAAAATATGTTTTGTATTTTTAATATATAACCAAAACCGTTATTATGGCAGAAACGTTAAAAAATTTCCCCAGCATTCCAGTAAGTCATTTTTTAAACCTTAGAAACCAATTCAAAAAAAGTATTCCAGGAACCATAACAGCAAATTACCTGGCAACAATTTTATCGATGACAGAATCATCCACTCGCACGAATTTGATGCCATCATTGAGAATAATGGGCTTAATTGATGCCGAAGGAAAAACGAATCAGGAATTAGCCAAAAAATTTCGGGATGATCAATCTTATGCTAGTTTTTGCGAAGAAATGTTAAAAAAAATATACCCTGAAGAACTGCTGGACACGTTCCCCGATAAAGATTCTAACAAGGATAAAATTAAAACTTGGTTTATGAATCATTCAAGTGTTGGGGAATCTGGTGCCAGTAAATATGCCTCATTTTTTTGGGCCCTCTTGCAAGGAGACCCTGCAGCAACTTCGTCCTCGATAAACAGTACAAAATCCAACGATAACAAAACAAAGTCGCCTAAAATAAAATCATCCGGCAAGTCTCAAAATATCACGAAGCCCTTAGATTCAAAAGCACCACCACCGCCAGCGACAGAAAAAAATAACTTCGGCCCTGATTTGAACATCAATATCCAGATTCATATTTCATCTGATGCATCAGCGGACCAAATCAAAAATATATTTGAAAACATGGCAAAATACGTATATCAAAAAAATAATTAATGTCTACCCGGCTTTTAAACAATTACATACAACTTGCTAAAGATATTAATTCTGTTTCTCCTAAGGAATGGCTACCGCCTTCTGAAGGTGCCGAGGCTAAAAATCAAAACATCATTTATTCAGTTTTGGTAACTAATACCAGGACGTATATAGAAAAAATTTCAAACCAGATTAACGGCTGTTACGAAAATGGTTGGTATGATGCATGTTCCGTTATGATCAGAAGACTATTAGAGACTTTAATCATCGAAGTGTTTGAATATCACAACTTACAGAACAAAATAAAAAAGGGTGGAGTTCATAGTGGTGATTATTTATATCTCCGTGACTTAATCACCATCACCCTTAATGAAACTGCTTGGACTCTGAGTAGAAATGCAAAATCTTCCCTTCCCAAGCTCAAGGATATTGGGGACAAGTCCGCACACAGTAGAAGATTTAATGCCGTAAGGAACGATATTGATGAGTTAAAACCTGACATCAGAATTATTATTCAGGAATTGCTATCTATCTCAAGGCTAAAATAATTTTTGCAGGATAGGGTTCAGTTAAACAATGTTCCTGATTCCAATATCAATTCAACGGCATTATAATTTTCACTATATATAGCTTCATCTTTTCAAATTCAACTATGAACGCTTTTACATTATCACCGGTTTCTTATGGGCATTTTTAAACATATTTGCGCATCTAAGGCTGTATCATAGTCGTTTCGCACATCAATAAAAACATCCCTGTTTTTTTATTCTTGGAAAGTTGAATGATGGTCATATATCTTGTTTTATCTAACTTTTCGACCATTAAGAATGCCATAAAAGGAACTTATTAAAGGAAAAGAATTTCCCCTTGAAAAGATAAAGATTACCCCTTGGAACACATTTTAAACCCCTTAGCAGGTCCAGTAATTCATGACACTGTTAATACTGAAGGAAAAAAAATTGTTACTGTTGCCATTTTAAAACTTAGAGCGCGGGTATGTATTTAATTTTTTGAATGTATCTCATTCTACCGGTGTTATTGGCTTTTCCGGTAAAAAATCCATGGGTGAACAACCCCATTCTATAGCCAACAAATTAAGATGATTTAAATTATATTTCTCTGCGTTTTTGTGGCTTTCAACCTGACCAATAAAACTTCAGTCAGTATCCAAATTACCGCCGGATCATCAACCCTTGGCTCAAAAATTGACGCGCGTGTGCTTCTTACGTCAATACATGGCCTGTAGGTCATTTTTAGCCACAATAAGACCCCCACGTTTTCTTTAATGAGAAATATAAGCCAACATCCCATCACGTCTATTTATCGCTTAAAATGGGTTTTAAGATATTGCTCTTTTGGTAATCAATCAGTACATCTTTCTAAACCGCGCCATTTCGTAATTAAGCCGCCCATTCTTAAAATAATCTTGAATTTTCAGCCATTCATTTTGATTTGATGAAGATCTAAAAATTTCAATATTGGTTTTCGGATTTACTATCGCAATGAATGCGTCTTCAGAAAAAGTATATACACAAGCGCTCTGAGAGTAAGTGATTTCCGATTTTTTTCTTAGCGTAAGCAAGATATTATTTGTGAAAACAGAAAAATCCATAGACGTGTTTTCACTTTTTTTCGAATTTAGAAACGTCGTTAATTGTGACGGTTCGCCAGCTAGGAAAGCATTATGTTCAGAAAACTTTATCCTCAAATAAGAATCAAAAACCTTTCTTCCGTTTATCTGTAATCTTTTTTTCATATATGTTATTAACTGAGATTAAGAGAAATGGAAAACTTGTTTGATAATTTTAGCAACGACATATCGTGCAGATTTCTACCTCGCCATTTCATTAACGGGCGGGAAAATAAAAGTGAAGTACAATTTAGAACGTGCTGATTATGATTGAACTATATATTGTTCCTCGGTGATGTTTTTCGTATAATTTTCAGGTGATTTTACCCTCTATTCGAGTTTTTACTAAATTATTTTGCATTCATAACGCTTCCCGCATCAAGCACAAACTTAGTAATACTATATTTGCCTATATGCAAGTATATGCAAATGGTTCATGAAATTTCAGCAAAATCGCTATCAACAGCGGAGGTTGCAGCAATGGCAGGTATCCATAAGGACACCCTGTTGCGTTGGCTTCGCAAGGGTATTATTTCAGAGCCTGGGCGCAATAGGTATGGGTGGCGTGCATTTTCATTAGACCAAGCACAGAATATTATGCAGTATGCACAACAACCACCAGATGCTGAAAACATTGGAACTTCAATTACTGGCGGCAAAAAAATACCTTTGGCGTTGTCTGTTCTCAACGCCATGGATTGGGATTTTTCAGGAGCAAAAACCAACTATCTTACACATAGCATCCATCCTTATCCAGCGAAATTTATACCTCAGATCCCGAATGCTCTTATCCAAGAGCTCTCAAGTGTCGGGGACATGGTTGGCGATATTTTCTGTGGAAGCGGTACAACTCTGGTAGAAGCGCTTACCCTAAAAAGAAATACAGTCGGCGTCGACGCGAACCCTTTGGCCTGTTTAATTGCACGAAGTAAAACAAGTATTATAAATGCAGATGATGTATTTGAACTCTCAGAAGTTTCAAGGAAGAGCAAAGCATTAAGTGAATCTATAATTACCTACGGAACCAATAATCTTTTTTCTTCACAACCATTTCTATCTTCAGGATGGCGACCTTCTTTTCCAAAACATGACTTTTGGTTTGATGCTCATGTTACGGAAGAGCTGGCAGAAGCCCTTTCATATTGCCTTACGTTAAATTCAGCTAGTTCTAAAAATCTTGCACTTACTGCGTTCTCATCAATTGTGGTGTCAGTCTCCAAACAGGATTCAGATACAAGGTATGTGCGTCGGGAGAAGAATATTCAAATTGGAGAAACACTTCGCCGTTTTGCCAGAGCGATCGATCAAGTAATACATGCGGTATCGGAGTTTTCTGAACTTGTTGAGCCGCGTTTTAGGTGTGACGTGATATCAGAAAATCTTTTATCTAATCCTAAAATACCTATGATGGACTTAATGGTATGTTCTCCGCCATATCCTAACGCATATAGTTACCACCTGTACCACAGGACTCGCATGCTTTGGCTTGGAATGGATCAGCCTCTTTTCAAAAAAGAAGAAATTGGTAGTCACAGAAAATACAGTAGCAATAGTAAAAATGGTGCAACTGTCGAAACCTTTCGTCATGAATTTAATTCAATAATGAAATGGCTTTCGATAAACCTAAAAAAAGGAGGCTACGCTTGTTTTGTAGTTGGAGACTCAACCCTTAAGGGGCAAAAAATTGACAATGCAAGCTTAATTAAAGACTCCGGGACCTTAGCGGGGTTTATTGAAGTCGCACGGATCAATAGGACCATACAGTCTACAAAAAAAGCATTTAATCCAGCTCATGGAACCATAAAAACAGAGCAAATTCTAATCTTAGAAAATTCAGGTAAAATACGATGACACAAATACGTTGTAAGATAAAAGATTACATTCAACCTTTTGAACGAATTTTAGCGGTGCAGGAACTTGCTATTATAGCTGATGCGGAGCCCATCAAAAATCCCAATAATAGCGAATTTACCGTTGTGACGAACACTCGAATTTCAAGTCTGGCAGAACGTCTTGCATATTGGGAAACCGTTACTTCTAAGTCCTCTTCCTTCACAACTGTACAGTCTCTACGCGAGGCAACTGTGAATGTTGTTAGAAACGGAATTGATCTTGACTTTCTAAAATCAAGTTTGCCATTTACCGATCAAATTCCACTGCCCAATAGACGATGTTTGAGATATGGCACCCATGGAATTCATGAATATAGAGGGAAATTTTTTCCGCAATTAGTTCGATCGCTGGTTAACATTTCTGGAACTCAAACGGGTGGAATAGTGGCAGATCCAATGAGCGGTAGCGGTACTACGATTGTTGAAGCAAATCTCCTTGGGTGTACTGGCTTAGGGATAGATATGAACCCGCTATCTGTATTTATTGGTAACACAAAATGCGAGTTGTTGTGCGCTGACCCTAAAAAATTAAAATCTGAGTATCTTAATGTACGAGATTCAGTATTAGAATCTGAAGATCGTTCTCAGTCTCAATTTATTTACCTTTCAACACTTCCACCAGAAGATCAAGACTACCTGAAAAATTGGTTCGGCCATGAAGTATTATTAGGTCTGGACGAGATCGCCCAAATCATAGAAACGGTAAGATATAAACCCGCAAAAAATCTCATGTGGGTAGCTTTGAGTAACATTTTGCGTTCCGTTTCTTGGCAAAAAGATGATGACTTGCGGGTGAGAAAGGAAGTAAGACTTGATGTGGAAGTTGATCCAAAAAAAGAATTTTTAGAAGAGCTCGCACGTTCAATTCGTGCCATACTTGCATTTCTCTATCAAAATGGATCCAAAAAACAAATAGAACATACAATTAAAAATGGAGATGCCCGGGAGTGCGCAGGTTTATGGGAAAAACAGAAGGGGAAAGTCGATGTAGTTGTTACATCACCGCCGTATGCAACAGCACTTCCATACTTAGATACAGACCGTTTGAGTCTCAGCTATTTAGGTCTCCTTCCGCGACCAAAGCATCGTTATAGAGATCATTTAATGATTGGCAATAGAGAAGTTACAGAAAAATTGCGAAGCGATTATTTACACCGTCTTAAAGAAAATAGTATTGAACTACCTAACTCCGTTCATAAATTGGTTCGAAAAATTGAAAATCTTAACCGAGACACAGGGGTCGGGTTCAGACGTCGCAACTTACCTGCTCTTTTAGCAAAATACTTCTTTGATATGCGCGATGTTTTGTCAGGGGTGTTTACGGTACTTAAACCTGGAGGAAAAGCTTTTTTTGTCGTAGGAAACAACCATACAATAGCAGGCGGACAACGTGTAGATATTTGTACTGCCGACCTTATAACAGATATTGCAGCAATGCTAAATTTTAAAATTAATGATTCGATATCAATGGAGATGTTAATTTCCCGAGATATTTTCAAAAACAATACTTCTGCTTCAGAAAGAATTTTAGAGTATCAGAAGCCCGTCTATAAATAGTTCCAGAGCTTCCTTGAATTTCTAACAGATTTTGTACATAACCTTATGTGTTCAGAATATCGAACAGTTCCTTGCGGTATAATTTCCACATAGTATGAGAATCCGGAGGTTCCGTCTGCACGCTCTAAATACAAGATATCACCAATCGCGCCAGCGCTTCTGATATGCTCGCTGCGTATCCGGATGTCTTTTTTATCAGGATTATACCATATAGTTACGGGAATAGTTGTTCCTGCTAGTCTAACCATAACATTTGCTCTGTCCATTTTTCCGCGCCCATCTCTGTCTAAGGGTCCCGTCCAATTTACGTCTGACACAAAAGAATTTGGCCAACCCCAAAAATCCGGATCATAGTCTCTGCAAATAAGCGGAATAAAAATCTCAGGGGATCTTCTTTGTTTTCCACTAGTTGTTTGCCCAACACCAACATCCGTTTTTTGCAGTGTAATAAGGAAAATTCTATAGGTCCCTGATTGAGGAGTTGTTGGAGTCGGGACAGCTACTGTTAATGTCTCTGCCTCCAATGTATCTTCTATTATTGTATCATCATCTGATATTGGCGAATCTACTTGCGCCTCAACCATAACTACTCTTGGGGCTGGTGGTACAGACTGACCTCTAAACATTGACCTTACTCTGGCTATCTCCGCAACTACAGTAGAGGCCCGCCTTTGCGCCTGAGAAACGGCTTCATCTGTAATCTGATTTTCCAATGTCAACCGTTCAATGAGGTCAGCAGTCACTCTGAAACAAATTCCATCTTGTTCAGTACTCCATTCATTTAATGTACTTTCAATTCGATGTAGAAGTTCTGAATCAGTTGGACTATCCAGATTAAGTAAGATGTATAACCCGGCTTCATAGTTTGTGAATAAGCCACCTTCAGTCATATTTGCAGATCCAATTAATATTTTGGCCTGTCTGTCATTCTTAAATAGATAAATTTTCGGGTGGAATGTTGAGCTATTAGCATTGTGAAAAACAAACAATTCGCCTCTATTATCTAAAGAAAACAACAAATCTTCCAGCCCCTCCACCGTGGTACCTCCAACATCTACACCAGCTGTAATAACCACACGACCTCCCCGATTTACAAACTCAGACAATGGACCTTTAATATGTTTGGTTCCTGATCTTTTAATAAAGGCAATGGCTGCACGAAATTCAGTCCATTGGGTGTCTGCCAGTGAATCGATCAAAAAATTACCTAGTCTTAATGAATCCTTGGGATGAGTTATGAAATTAATTGCCATCTCTAAATATTGGTTGAATGGGTTGATTATGAGTATCCAAATATATCGACATTGTTTATAATATGCACAACCACCCTCTTAGGCATCCTGTACTATTGCAAAAATCTTCAAACATCAATTTCTGTAGAGAAATCCTAAATGTGTTACAACAAAAGTGAAACTACTTTTACTTGGACTTCCTCTTACTAACCTGAGCAGGTATAGGATCCTCTGGCATAAAATCCTTTGGAGAACATTTTAATTCAGCTGCCAATTGATTAAGGTGATTAAGATTGTATTTGGCCGGGTTTGTGTGGCTTTCTACCTGACCAATAAAACTCCTATCTGTGTCAAGAATAATAGCTAAATCATCTTGGGACATATTAAGCTCAATTCTCTTCTCTTTAACCCTGTTTATGACATAGAGTTCAAAATCTGATTTTGGGCTTTTCCTCATTTCCTGCAATGAATGGAAATTGAGCCTTACTTTAGCTTAGTTATAACTAAGCATTTAAGTCATGAAATATTTAATAATTGTTGGTTTTGTTTTATGTTTTATAAAATCATCAGGACAACTTAACCATTCTGATATAAAGGAATTCAGCGAAAGGGTAAATTATAGAATGCGAATCAATTCAACTACAGCCGCTGTGGTTTCGGAAGAAATGATATCAATATACCCCAGTCATAGCCCATTACAGGTTAAGGCCGATATTGAACAACTTGGAACGGACCCGGAATTGTTTGACAGGTTCTGTTATGGTATAGTATTAAATCAAAACGGCAATAGGGAAAGTTCCAGTATAATTTTTAACGCCATGTGCGATAATGCCACTTTATCATACAGGATTACAGATTATATAAAAGAGAAATATAAAAATAAACTTGCTGATGGGATTGCGACCAACAAATTAAAAGCTGAAAAAGACCAGAAAATCGAAAACGAAAAAAATATCCAGGAGCTAAAAAATAAAAATATAATAGCTCAAAACGAAGAAAAAGAAAGAATTGCTAAAGAAAAATCAGAAAAAGAAAATATTCCACCAAATTTTAATGGGAATTGGTCTTCATTCTATGCGAAAAATTTTCGCTATCCCTCAGTATCTGAATTTCCGACAGGGCAAATCGAAGCGAAATTTATTGTTAAAGCAGATGGTACTGTTGACAGTGTGTTTATTTTGAATAATACCCTGATGACTGATACAAATACAAAAAATGGATCAACAAAAGGACCCTGCCCATCGGACGTAAAACTCCTTTTTGAGAACGAAGTAGCTCGATTCTTAAGATTGACAAAGTGGACTACAGGACTAAAAAACAATCAGCCCTCAGACTACGAGCTATCACAAAAATTCACATTCACTGATAATCAATAAGCCCTCATCCGGCCAGCTATAAAACTAGAAATTTGACTAAAAATCAGGAGCAACTCTTTTTATATGGCTTTGTAAGCTATATTTATCAAAAACCGATAAACCGTTGCCAAAACGTTACTATCTGATAATAAAAAAACCCGGAAAGTCATATACTCAACGGGTTTGCCTTAAAAAGGTACTGTTGCCCGACGAGGATTCGAACCTCGACAAACAGAATCAAAATCTGTCGTACTACCTTTATACTATCGGGCAATTCGCAAACAGGCCGCAAAAATAAGGTATTTTAAAAAATGCGCCGAACTAAACCGGATTTCCATTTGATTATTTCACTTCAACCAGGTAAAAATTCTTTTTCCCTTTCTGAACAAGGATATATTTTTCATGCAAAAGCAGCTCTGAATTAACATTAAACTGAATATTTTCAACCTTGATGCGGTTTATACTGATGCCTCCATTTTGAATCATTTTTCTCGCTTCCCCTTTGCTTATGAGAATGCCTGTTTCAGCCAAAAAGCGCACCGCATCCACACCCTGTTTCAATTCAGCGATCGAAAATGTACACTTTACAATACCCTCCAATGCATGCAGATCCTGTTCAGTCATGTCTTCAACCAGACCTGTCTGATTGAATAATTTTTCCGTCGTAACCAACGCCAGCTGGTACTCCTGGGCGCCATGAATGAAAACGGTTATTTCCCTGGCCAATGCTCTTTGCAGTAATCTGTCTGAAGGGTTTTTTTGATGGTCTTTGAGCAAAGATTGAATTTCTTCTTTTTTTAAAAACGTAAAAATCTTTATCCATTTCTCGGCATCTGCATCCGTTGCATTCACCCAGAACTGATAAAATTGATAAGGAGATGTCTTAGAAGGATCCAGCCATATATTGCCCCTCTCCGTCTTTCCGAATTTTCCCCCATCGGATTTGGTAAGCAACGGACAAGTAAATGCAAAAGCCTCACCACCAGATTTGCGTCTAATGAGTTCGGTTCCCGTTGTTATGTTTCCCCATTGGTCACTTCCGCCCATTTGCAATTTGCAATTCCGGTTTTTGTATAACCAATAAAAATCAAATCCCTGTACCAACTGATATGAAAATTCGGTGAAACTCATGCCTGTTGTACCTTCCAGCCGTTTCTTCACACTGTCCTTAGCCATCATGTAATTCACGGTAATGTGCTTGCCCACTTCGCGGATAAAATGGAGGAAATTCATATCCCGGAACCAGTCAAAATTATTGACCATTTCCGCGGCGTTCGGTTTTGCTTGATCAAAATCAAGATATTTTTCCAATTGTTTCCGGATTCCCTGTAGATTATGATTCAATGTAGTTTCATCCAGAAGGTTTCTTTCTTCACTTTTACCGCTGGGGTCACCCACCATACCGGTTGCTCCACCTACTAACGCAACTGGTTTATGCCCTGCTTTTTGCAAATGCACCAACAATAAAATGGGCACCAGGCTCCCAATATGCAAACTATCGGCTGTAGGGTCAAAACCTATATAACCGGAAGTCATTTCCCTGGAAAGTTGCTCCTCCGTGCCGGGCATTATATCCTGTATCATGCCCCGCCATTTCAGCTCTGGAATAAGCGACATAATTTGTTCTGCGGAATTTTGGCAAAAGTAAGGGATATTCGCATCCTGAAAACGTCGCAATATTCTGAATAAAAAGGCGTTAGAATAAGTTTATGGTATTGACTTCAGTGACCCGGAGATTCAGAACCAATTGCCCCCTATTCCTGCTGTTGCTTATCTTATTTTGCAACCGGTCTATGGGTCAATTTGCCAAATATTCCAATGAATTTTTGAATATTGGTGCAGGCGCGCGTGGAATGTCCATGGGTAATGCACAGGTCGCTTCGGTTACGGACGGAACAGCGGGTTACTGGAATCCGGCTGCTTTAGCTAACGTCACGACCAGTCCGCAATTGAATTTAATGCATGCCGAATATTTTGCAGGTATTGGAAAATACGATTATGCCAGCCTGACACTTCCTCTGAAGGACAACAAACGGACCCTCGGTCTTACCCTGCTTCGCTTTGCAGTGGATGATATTCCAAACACCGTATTTCTTGTGCAGCCTGACGGATCTATTGATTTCAGCAATATCACTACATTTTCATCGGCAGACTATGCCTTTCTGATTACACTGGCGCAACAGGTGGACTGGATAAAAAACACCAAAATGAATTTTGGTGTCAATGCGAAAATCATTCACCGTCTGGCGGGAAATTTCACAACTTCCTGGGGATTTGGATTCGATGCTGCTGTACAGGTTATCGGCAATCGCTGGAAACTTGGCATTGTTGCCAAAGACGTAACAACCACTTTCAATGCCTG
>Ga0206913_1167_pt1 | contig 13125 bp, 8 predicted proteins | sample Alteio_BWOrgHeat_72_FD_152942 | JGI IMG/M metagenome (GOLD analysis project Ga0206913, IMG submission 152942) | Enriched cells from forest soil in Barre Woods Harvard Forest LTER site, Petersham, Massachusetts, United States -... | ecosystem: Environmental > Terrestrial > Soil > Temperate forest > O... | reverse complement strand
TTTCGAGAGGAAGTTCTGTTCAAATCTCTGTTATCGATTCCATTTTTTCAAGAGGAGGATCTTGTTATGCTTCAACTATAGATTCCATTTCTTTTTCAATGGCCGTATCATATTCATGTTTCCATTCCCGGATATTACCCCAGTTTTCTCCGTTTATCTGGATATTGGAGCCGGTTACTTCACCGAGTTTTTCAAATGGAATTCCCTGCATTGCTTTTTTAAATGCGGGGAGTTTTTCATTTCTTACTGAAACCACTACCCTGCTTTGTGATTCCCCAAACCAATAGGCATCCCGCCGGATGGATTCATCCTGGCAGGCAACGGAGAACCCCAGATTTTTATGAAAACCGCATTCGGCAAGGGCCACAAATAATCCGCCCTCTGCCACATCATGCGCCGACTCAACCAGTCCCTGCTGTATACATGCCAGTAATTTGGTCTGCAATGTATATTCCTCTTCCAGGTCAAAATGGGGAGCCGGACTGTATTCAACTTCGTGAAGTGTATGCAAATATGCAGAAGAATGAATATCATTTCTGGATTTGCCGATCATGAAAATCTGATCACCGGATTGTTTGAAAAAAAGAGTCATTTTTTGTCTGGTGTCTTCCAGCAAGCCGACCATACCGATGGTGGGTGTCGGATATACAGCCCCATCAGGATGCTGGTTATAGAAACTTACGTTCCCACCTGTAACCGGAGTGTCAAATTTCAGACAGGCTTCACCCATACCTTTTACAGATTGCACAAATTGGTAATATACTTCCGGATCATAGGGATTCCCAAAATTCAGACAATTCGTAACACCGAGCGGAGTAGCGCCTGAGCAGACCAGGTTACGGGCTGCTTCCGATACCGCGATCATGGCCCCTTTGTAAGGATCTGCAAGCACATAACGGCTGTTACAATCGGTTGTCATCGCGATCCCCTTTTTTGTTCCCAATACGATTACAATCGCCGCATCCGAAGGCTCGTTCGTGGATGTATTTGCCGCGCCTACAGTGCTGTCATACTGGACACTGATCCAGCGTTTGGACGCAATAGACGGAAGCCTGATCAGTTCCGCCGCAACAGCTTTCAGATTTTCCGCAGCAGTTTCCGGAATGGATGTTGCGTTGAATGATTTTATTTTTTCGAAGTAAGCGGGTTCTTTATATTCCCTGGTATACTGTGGCGCGCCGCCACCCAGCACAAGTTCTTCTGCCGGAATACTGGCTTCCAGTTTTCCCTGATGATAAAAACTCAGTAAAGTATCATCTGTAACCTCTCCGATATTCGAACAGGGAAGATCCCACTTTTCAAAAATGTCAAGCACTTCTTTCTCTTTTCCTTTTTCCACAACCATGAGCATTCGCTCCTGGCTTTCGCTGAGCAGGAGCTCCCAGGCTTTCATGCCGGATTGTCGGGTAGGCACTTTATCCAGATCAATACGCATTCCCACACCACCCTTTGCACTCATTTCTGCGGTCGAACAAATAATGCCCGCTGCTCCCATATCCTGCATACCTACGATGGCGCCGGTTTCGATTACTTCCAGGCAGGCTTCCAGTAATTTTTTTTCCTGAAATGGATCTCCCACCTGCACCGCCGGCAGTTCCTGTACCGATTCTTTTGTAATATTGGCTGAAGCAAAAGAAGCACCGCCGATCCCGTCCTTCCCAGTGGCACTGCCAACAAAGAATACAGGATTTCCTCTTCCAAGCGCCGTTGCAGAAATCGTCTTACCCTTTTTTACAATGCCCACGCTCATGGCATTAACCAGAGGATTGGTATGGTAACATTCGTCAAAATAAATTTCTCCTCCCACGGTAGGTACGCCAAAACAATTTCCATAATGACCGATTCCATGCACCACACCAGCCAGGAGATGCTGAGTCTGCGGATCGTTCAATTTGCCGAAACGCAAAGAATTAAGCGAGGCAATCGGACGCGCACCCATGGTAAAAATATCCCGGTGAATTCCACCGACACCGGTAGCAGCTCCCTGGAACGGTTCGATGGCCGAAGGATGATTATGGGATTCAATTTTAAAGACAATGCCGAGTCCGTCGCCGATATCCATCAGTCCTGCATTTTCTTCTCCGGCTTTCACCAGCATTTTTTTCCCGTCACGTGGAAGGGTTTTCAACCACCGGATCGAATTTTTATAACTGCAATGTTCACTCCACATGGCGCTGAAAGCACAGAGCTCAGTAAAATTCGGAGTACGGCCCAATTTCTGACAAATCAGTTCAAACTCTTCTGCGGTAAGCCGGAGTTGTTCGGCGGTTTTAACATTAATATCCATGTTCTTTGAGGAAACCGCAAATTTACGAAGGACGCGTTAATCTATTTGATAATTTTAGTATCCCATGAAGATCGCTTTCATCCACAATCACAAGGCTTTTTTACCCGAAGTCTCTGCGTACGGAGAATTTTTCCAGAAACAAAATATACAAACCTGTTTGGCAAAATACGGTCAAGAAGCGTTGTCCGGTGCAGATGTGTATTGGTACTTTATGGGCTTTTATCCGAAAGCGAAACATAAAAAAAAACTCATTATACACGAATATGCTTCTGCTTCGGTTCCCCCTTACCGTATGCTAAAAGATTTTTTAAAAAGCCGGCTGAGCCCGCGCCCGCACTTTCGTATTTACCTGAACGAATATGTCAGGAAGCAAATAAATATTCACGACGAAATTCCTTTCGGATACCGTGATATGGGAATCAGCGAGAGATTTTTTCATCCCCGGACTGATACACCAAAAGAATTCGATTTCATTTATTCAGGCAATCTTTCATCGCAAAGAAAACTCAGGGATCTGTTAAAGTATTTCGATCGGGGTCCTTTAAGAACCCATACCATATTGTTACTGGGAAATGATGAAGGTCGGCTGTCACAAACTTTCGGGCACTGTAAAAATATTTATTTCCAGTCTGCAGTACCCTGGCAGGAAGTCCCCGCCTGGCTTGCCAGGGCCCGTTATGCCATGAATTATGTTCCCGATGAAGAACCTTTTAACGCGCAGACGCCAACGAAATTCCTGGAATATGCCGCGATGAAAATGCCGGTGATCAGCACCAACTACTTCTGGATTTCCGAATTCCGGTAGAGATATGGAGGAAATTATTTTTTATTGAAAGAAGATTTTTCAAATATGACCTGGGACCGTATCAGAGGATTTCCTTTTGAATCTCCAAAAATGGAGAGCTGGCGATGGGAAGAAAAAATCAGGGGTTCGGGGATTTTAGAATTTCTCAAACAAGCCCCACATCAGTGTGGTGAATATGGTAAGGGTGAAAAATGAGAGAAAGTGGAAGTTAAAAAAGGAAATGATAGTGTGAAAAAACACATTATCAGATTGTCATTTCCTATCTCAACTTTCACCTTTTTAATTCCCACGCTTCCACGTTTACCACACTAGTTTTAGGCTTTAGGCTTTAGGCTTTAGGCTTAATAAAGTCTCATCATATTCCTTCAGAATTTTTTCCATCCCAAATTTTTCATTCACCCGTTCTCTGCCCTTTCTTCCCATTTCGGCGCGCCGGCCATTGCCAAGCGCCATCATCTCTTCCATCCGGGCAGCCAGCACAGCGGCATCATTCGGAGCTGCCAAAAAACCATTCACTCCTTCCAGCACCACCTCCTTGCAACCGGTATTGATGGATGTGATAATGGGAACTTCCATGGCAGCCGCTTCAAGCAGGCAACGGGGAATACCCTCGTGATAAAAGGAAGGAAATACAAAACAATCTGCCTGACGGAGAAAGGGCCGCACGTCTTTTGCAAATCCGCCATAGTGAATGATCCCTTTTTTCTGCCAGCTCCTCAGTTCTGAATCAGTAATCGAATCGCGGTGATTTTTCTCAAAGAATCCAATCAGCTCAAAGCGAACATCGTGGTATTTATTCTTTAAAATGCGCGCAGCCTCAATATAAATACCTACACCTTTTGACCGGAGCAGACGCGTTCCCATCAAAAATTGAAAAGCCTTTGTTCGGGGAACCGCTTTATTGGACTGCGGAAAAAAATGATCGGTATTAATGCCTTCACCGGGCAAAATTTTTATTTTTTCCCTGTTCACCAGTTTTCGCTGAATAAACACATCCGCATCCTCCTGGTTTAGGAACCACACTTCATGGGCTTTCTTCAAAGCCATTCGGTAAAGAAACCGAACCATGCGGTTTAGCCAGTTCGGACGGTCGAATGTATAACCCAGGCCGGTAATGACTGCTACGGACTGAATTCCGCACCGGGCGGCGGCCATCGAGCCATAAATGTTCGGCTTGATCACATAATGAAAAATAAAATCCGGCTGTTCGGCCCGGTAGATCCTTTCCAGTGATTTTAATAAAGCGTAATCCTGCAAGGGGTTCTCTGAACGGTTATTGAAATGTATATCCAGGTAGGAACAACCTGCTTTTTTCAAATCTTCGGCGAATTCATCCCTGGGTGCGATGACGAGCACGTCAAAACTGAGCAGGAGATGGCGTATAAGATCTATCCGGAAATTATACATTGACCATGCACTATTGGCAACAAGCGCGATTTTCTTTCTCTTCAGTTCGGTCTGATTTACGATCATCCGGTTTTATTAAATTCAAATTTATAGATTTGGGTAATCAAAATCAGGTAAAGTTGCTATGCTGACCTACTTTCTCTTTTTCTTTTACCTGTTTTCGGGAACCATTTTACTGCACATCATCATCCGGCGGAAAATATTTCCTTTTAAGATTTATCATACAACTGCCATCGTTTTTTTTAAAGTATTCATGGGTTGTTTGTACGGATGGGTATTTCTTCATTATTATAATGGCGACGATACCTGGAATTATTTCAACGAATCTAAAGAAGAGACCCGCCTGCTGATGCAGCATCCGCTTCGGTTCTTCTATCCCTTCTCTCCTTCTTATGCCCTTCAGGTAAAAGGGTTTCACGGCTTGGACGCTTTTGTATTTTATGTAAATGATTTTGAAAGATTGTTTGTCATCAAAGGATTGGCGATACTGAATCTGCTGACCGGCAAAAGTTATTATACCGACGTCCTTTTATTTGAATTTTTAATAATCGGAGGCCCGCTTCTTTTATTTAAACTCCTGGCCAGGGAGTTTCCCGGTCGCATCGGCATGAATTTCCTGCTGGTCTTTTTTATTCCTTCCGTCATTTTCTGGTGCAGCGGGATCAGGGCCGAAGGATTGATTTTATTTTCTATGGTCCTTATGATTTATAACGGACAGGCTTATGCGCGGAGGGCCGCTGTCTGGCCTGCCCTGGGATGCCTGGCCGGTTTCCTGGGCTTTCTCCTGATCCGATACCAGTTCCTGCTGGTTTTTCTGCCGGCATTCCTTGCTTATTGGGTAAGCCTGAAAAACCAGCAGACTTCTCCAAAATATTTTAGCCGCATCTACCTCCTCCTCCTCCTGATATTCGGACTTAGCCTTTATCTGCCACCTGCACGACAGCTTTCACGTCCCATACAACAGGCCCAGGAAAGCTTTTTCCTTTTGAAAGGAAATACACAATATAAACTGGACAGCCTGAAGCCGGGACCCGTTAGTTTCATCAGCATTCTTCCGCAGGCAACAGCAAACACTATTTTCCGGCCCTACCCCTGGGAGGGAATGAGTCTGTTACAATCCCTGTCTTCCGTAGAAGTCATTTTTCTGATTGCCGGCTTATTTTTCTTTATCGTTTCACCAAACCGGAAACAACAGGTTTCCCACCCTCTGTACTGGCTATTCCTGTTTTATAGTATCACCCAATTTATAGCGATCGGTTACGTAGTGCCTTTCCCGGGAGCCATCGTCCGATACCGGAGCATCGCTTTTATGCTCCTGGTTTTATTTCTGTATGCAGGCAATCCGCTCCTGCAACAGAAACTCAGGTATTGGATTTTTAAATTACATTAGAATTTACCTTAATGTTATAATTTTTTATGTTTTTAAATAGATAATTGGTAAAAAACAGGGTCATACAGATTAAATTTTAGAACAGTTTCTAAAAAAACAGCTAAAAAGCTATTTTTTTTTCGTCCTTATGAATAATCGCTTACTTTCGTTTCCATAAAAAAAATATTTTAATGGAATCGTTAAGAGTAAGCGCAATTAACGATCTGTCAACAAAGTCTCCGGTAATACTTGACGGATCCGCAAAAATCACAGCAATCTTCCAGGAAAACGTATTTACTACCCGCACCGCAAGGGAATTCCTGAGCGATGAAGCCTATAAAAGCCTCGCCGGCTCCATTAAAGGCGGAAAAAAAATTGACCGCGCTGTGGCCAATCAAATCGCTGCCGGACTCAGACAGTGGGCTGAATTAAAAGGCGTAACCCATTATACGCACTGGTTTCAGCCATTGACCGGTTCTTCTGCAGAAAAACATGACTCCTTTTTTGCTATAAAAGGGGATGGTACCGCGATTGAACAATTCGAGGGAGATGCCCTGATCCAACAGGAACCGGATGCTTCATCCTTTCCTTCCGGTGGTATCCGGGCCACTTTTGAAGCCCGCGGATACACGGCCTGGGATCCTTCATCCCCACCATTTATTATGGAAATTGAAACAGGCAAAACCCTGTGCATCCCGACCATTTTTGTTTCTTATACGGGCGAAACTCTTGACTATAAAGCACCGCTGCTAAAGTCCCTCGAGGCTATGAACAAGGCTGCTGTGGACGTATGTAATTATTTTGACAAGAATGTAACCAAAGTGATCGGCACGTTGGGATGGGAACAGGAATATTTTGTAATCGATGAAGCGCTGGCGAATGCACGCCCGGACCTGGTAATGAGCGGAAGAACCGTTTTCGGTCACCCGCCTGCCAAAGGCCAGCAACTGGAGGACCATTATTTTGGTTCCATACCAGAAAGGATTTATGCATTTATGCGTGACTACGAAACCGAGTGTTATAAATTAGGGATTCCGTTAAAGACACGTCATAATGAAGTGGCTCCTTCCCAGTTCGAGTGCGCCCCGATTTTCGAAGAAATCAGTCTCGCTGTCGACCATAATACGCTCCTGATGGATATCATGGATCGCGTCGCCCGTCGTCACAAACTACGCGCTCTCCTCCATGAAAAACCATTTGCCGGAATCAACGGAAGTGGTAAACATAATAACTGGAGTATGTCCACGGATACCGGCGTCAACCTGCTGGCACCTGGTAAAACACCGAAGACAAACCTGATGTTCCTGACTTTTTTTGTGAATACCATCAAAGCCGTCCACGATTACGCAGATGTGCTGCGTGCTTCGATCGCTTCTTCAGGCAATGACCATCGCCTCGGGGCCAATGAAGCGCCACCGGCAATTATTTCTGTTTTCATCGGCGAGTATCTGACCAAGGTATTGGAAGATATCAAACAACGCGTGGGTACAAAATTTGACGAACAGGATGAAGCTATTCTTAAACTGGATCTGCACCGCAGCATTCCGGAATTATTACTGGATAATACTGATCGCAACCGGACATCGCCCTTTGCTTTTACAGGGAACAAATTTGAATTCCGGGCGGTAGGTTCTGCAGCCAATTGTGCCAACGCGATGACTGCCCTCAATACGATTATGGCCGAAACATTGAAAAACTTCAAAAAAGAAGTGGACGCCCTGATTGAAAAAGGTGAGAAAAAGGAAATCGCCATCATGCACGTGATCAGAGAATACATCGTGAGCGGCGAAAAAGTTCTTTTCGAAGGAAATAATTACAGCGACGAGTGGGAAGCTGAGGCGAAAAAAAGAGGTCTGCCGAATGTGAAAACTACCCCGCTGGCCCTGGATGCCCTCTTAACTGAAAAAGCCAAACATTTGTATGAGTCAAATAACGTTCTTACCCATATTGAACTGGAAGCCCGCCATGAAATTGAGCTTGAGAAATATGTAAAAAAAGTGCAGATCGAAGCCCGCATCATGGGAGAACTTTGCACCAGTCATATCCTGCCACCGGCTTTCAAATATCAAAATACCCTGATACAAAACATCATCGGTATTAAAGAGATCGGACTGAAAGAACCCGCTTTCTCCAATCAGAAACAGATCCTGGAAAAGATCTCGGAACATATTTCACAGATCAGCGAACAGGTTAGCAAAATGATCGAAGCAAGGAAAAAAGCAAATGCCCTGACGGACACCAGAGCGAAGGCCATAGCCTATTGCGATGATATAAAAGGCGCATTCTTTGATCAGATCCGCTATCATGTGGACAAACTGGAAGTTTTGGTTGACGACAGCGAGTGGCTGTTGCCAAAATACCGGGAAATCCTTTTCTTAAGATAGATGAGATTACACATTCTTAAGATAGAAGAGATACATTCTTAAGATAGAAGAGATTATACATTCTTTTTATATAAGGCCCCGAAACGGGGCCTTTTTTTATTAAATAATATTTATTACAAATATGTTTTTTTTAAATAAAATCTAATATTCACATCATATGAAATAAAAATATATATGTTCGGTTAACGAATTAGATTTAGAATTAATAATACTTTCACATTATTAAATGAGTATTAAATATTTATTTAATGTTCGTATTAAACCTTCCCTTTTGCTGATCGAGAAAAGAATCCATCCTATCGGTTGAACCCATAACGTCGACGATTCAGCTTAGCCATTAAACTTGCTAAAGTAGTATCCCTGGTCAGGATATTACTGATTTTCAGTAATCTTTAAAAACAAACAGCAATGGTTAAAAACTTAAAACTGCTTATTGTCGCCGTCTTTTCATTTGTCTCGGTAAGAGCCCAGGATTCAACAAAAGCCGCAGCTCCGGCACCAAAGGTTGATTCCGTGCCACCTTCTCCTGCAACAACTTTTTCTGGTTCTTTGGACCTTTACTACAGATACAACTTTGCCAACGCCTCCCTTTTCAATAACAACTTCACGAGTTTTACCAATTCGCAGAACTCATTTGAATTGGGTATGGCTACTATAAGAGCCGATCACAGTTGGTCGAAAGCCGGCGTAACCGTTGAGCTCGGTTTTGGAAGAAGGGCCCAGGAGTTCTCTTACAACGAAGCCTACCAGGGCGGCGCAGTGGGGGCCGGTCCCACTCCTTATTTTTCTCTCGCCAACGTGGTGCAGGCTTATGTTTACTACAACATCACGGACAAAATCAAGCTGACCGCGGGTAAATGGGGAACCCATATCGGTTATGAAGTGGTCGACGCCGCATCCAATAGAAACTATTCGATGAGTTACATGTTCTCATACGGCCCTTTCTATAATATGGGTCTGAAAGCGGACATTGCCATAGCAGGCAAAAGCGCCTTTATGGTCGGTATTTCCAATCCAACGGATAATACAACCACCACCAGCCAGAACAAAATGTTCATTGCCCAGTTTTCCACAGCCACGCCAAACAGCGCCTGGAAATTTTACCTCAATTATCAGGGTGGAACTACCAGCGACAGCTCTTCACTGAGTCAGTTTGACCTGGTACTTACGGGAACCATCTCTCCCAAATTCGGAATTGGATTTAATGCAACAGACCAGACCCGTAAAATAACAGTACTGGGATCATCATCAAATGTAAACTGGTGGGGTTCGGCTTTGTATCTCAATTGGGACCCAAGTTCATTATTCGGCCTGACCCTGAGAGGAGAATATTTCGAGGACAAGGATAATGTGGTCACACCAGGATCTTTCTCTGAGGTTACATTAACAGGACAGTTTCATTTAGGTAAACTGACTTTTATGCCTGAAATCCGGTACGACAATTCGAACTCTTCTGCATTCTTTAAAAGTGACAACACACCAACGAGTACCGCATTTTCCGGCATACTGGCTGCCACCTATGTCTTTTAATATGAATTCCATTTAAACGTGTTCAAAAACTTATACTAGCAGCAACTTATTAAGTAATTGAATACATCATTTACTCAATCTCTCAATCAACACGACTATGCTCTTCTTCAAACACATCAGCAAAACAGCAACACCGGCCATTTCCATCCGGTTAACCAAAGCGCAAAAATGGAAACTCGGCATTAGTATTTTCTTCGGAAAAATTATTGGTTTACTCATTGTACTTTTTGCAATGAAAGTTATTCCATCATTGCTTGCAACAAAAGCTTATGCAGGTGATACCTACACACCGCATGAGACTTCCATGATCAATTCGATCAATACGGTCTGGACACTGGTTGCTGCTTTTCTGGTATTTGGTATGCAGGCGGGTTTTATTATTCTGGAAGCGGGTTTTGCCCGTGCCCGTGAAACAGTAAACGTTTTAATGGAATGTATTTTTGACACCTGCCTCTGCGGACTCCTTTTCTATGCCATCGGGTACGCGTTTATGTTCAGTCATGGGAATGGTTTTATCGGCATGAACTGGTTTTTCCTCCAGGGTACTCCGGCTACCTATGAAACCACCGGAATTCCGCTGTTGGCACACTGGATTTTCCAGTATGCTTTTGCTGACACCTGTTCAACTATCGTATCCGGTGCCATGATCGGCAGAACAGCTTTCAGAGGAGATATTCTTTATAGTATCGGTATTACCGGTTTTATTTATCCGATCATCGGGCATTGGGCCTGGGGACCGGACGGATTCCTGGCGACCATGGGAAGTACCGGTGGTTTCCTTCCAACACTTGGTCAGCCATTCCACGATTTTGCCGGATCCACCGTTGTACATACGATCGGGGGTATTGCATCGCTTGCGGGAGCCATCGTGCTCGGGCCGAGAATCGGACGTATTTTTAAACGGGACGGAGGCGGAATGCCCGCCCCGCATAATCTGACAATCGCCGCACTCGGTGGCTTTATACTTTGGTTTGGATGGTATGGGTTTAACCCCGGAAGCACTTTATCTGCACTGGACGCTGACGGCATTGGACGTGTTGCAACGAATACCACGTTGGCAGCCTGTTCCGGAGGTATGTTGGCAATGTATATGGCTCTGTGGTTCGGAGATACAAAGGGAAAATTTGACCTGGGTTATACTGTGAACGGATTCCTGGGAGGACTGGTAGCCATTACCTGCCCCTGTTACTGGGTAAGCCCCCTGGGCGCGATCCTTTTAGGCGCAGTGGCCGGAATCGTTGTTTGGGTATCGGTCAATGTAATAGAATATTGCAGAGTAGATGACCCGATTGGTGCTGTGGCAGTTCATGGTTTTGCGGGAATCTGGGGCACATGGTCTCTTGGTTTATTTGCCAGTGGTCAATTCGGTTCAACCGGCCCATTGGGAGCAGATAATTCAGCACCTTTGGCAGGTTTATTCTATGGAGGCGGACTGACAGTGTTTAAAGCCCAGGTTATTGGAAGTACCACCATCACAATCGCCACTTTTGTCGTTACATTTATCATGATGTGGCTTATTAAAAAACTACCACATCCATATAATTTACGCGTGGAAGAAAAAGGTGAAACAGGCCCCGGCGGTTTGGATATGTTTGATCACGGATCGAGCGCTTATCCGGCACAATAACTGCGATTTATTGTGTACTCGGGTACCTGAATGGTATCCTGAAATTATGAACCGTCTCAATTAAATTTGAGACGGTTTTTTTATAAAATACCCCAGAAATGTCCTGAATACCTGCATTTCAAAAAAATATTTTAAAAAATCTTTTAAAAAAATAATTATGTTTTTTGGACACGTTGTGTTTTTTTTTGATTAAAGGAACCAAAACAAATTCTTTTTTTTTGAAAGAATGGGGATTTTCCAAATCCTTCTGAATTTACAAATGATATATACTATAATTCAATATGTTACGCATTGGTTCCTAGTTATTAATTATTCAAAAAAGTACTAATTTTGATTTTGAATAGTTAACAAATCAAACAAATTTCAATGAAAAATTTACTAAAAGCTACCAGCTATACTCTGGCCACCGCACTCGTTTTTATCCTGTCACAGTCACCTGCTTTAGCAGAAGGAACTACTCAAAACAGTTCTACCTTAAGTTTCGGACAGGTTATCGGGGGGGGTTGTTCTTTTAATAGCTGCTATCCTCGTACCAACTTTAAAGAGTTCAAGTAAGGCAAAGGCTTAATAATTCAGACTAAAAATTTCTGGGACATGTCCCGAAAACAGCCATCTCGATTCATTTGAGATGGCTTTTTTATTTCCCGAAACTCATCCAAACCCTGAACGACATCTTATTACGTGGAACTCACGCGAACCAGGTACGAAATTTTATTACAAGGAACTCACCAGGTACGACCTCGTATTAAATGGAACTCAGGCGAACCCGGTACGACGACCTCTACGCGCCTGATCATAGACAGATAACAAAGGCCCGGCACGAAGAACAGGTTAAAGGCATCCTGGCCCCAACCCGCTTTTAAAAAAATAGGAAATGATTATTGCCCCCTGTACAGGTTGGAAGAATTCCAACCAGCGACCAGTAATCCGGATATGATTAAAAACAGGCATAAAGAAGAATAGAGAATATTTTGTTGGTGTGTGAAGAAACCACAATAACCCACCCAATATATGGCCGAACCCAAAAGGATTTTTGATATTCGTTTAACGGGATTCATCATATAAAGATTTAGTGATTACTCATTTTAGCTTCTAAAAGTAAATATACATATAATTCGTATTCATTAGATAAATATTACAGGAAATGCAAAAAAATATTACTTTTTTTTACTCCATTTGCCGAAAAATGACATATGCATATAATTAATATTATATAATATATTTATGATATATGTGTGGGACTCTATCATAGCAGGCATGACTATATCGTTCGCTCTCATAGCGGGTTTTTAAAAATGTCTGAGAACCTGCTGAAGTGGTTGGGGTACGAATGATCGAACTGCAAAATGAGTGATCGGGAGGTTAAATGAGTATTCGGGTCAAAGTTATCAGCACAACTTAAATCTGATGCATTATAAAATCAGTCGAGAATTGACTTATTTCCAAGCGCTATGAAAAACTCTCGCCCCCCACTCTTATACTCTTATACTCTAATACTCTTATACTCCACTCCCAGTCTTCCATACTGCGCTGGGCAAACGAGAGAATTAAACTTTTGGTTTAATTCTCTCGTTTGCCCAGCGCATGGCCAGCTGCAATTGTTCCTGCTCTGTAAGATTTGAATTATCAAGGACGAGGGCATCAGCAGCCTGTCTGAGCGGACTGATTTCGCGGTGGGAATCGATATAGTCGCGCATCTCCAGGTTATTCTTTACT
>Ga0206913_1110_pt2 | contig 13137 bp, 11 predicted proteins | sample Alteio_BWOrgHeat_72_FD_152942 | JGI IMG/M metagenome (GOLD analysis project Ga0206913, IMG submission 152942) | Enriched cells from forest soil in Barre Woods Harvard Forest LTER site, Petersham, Massachusetts, United States -... | ecosystem: Environmental > Terrestrial > Soil > Temperate forest >... | reverse complement strand
GTCACCGTGGCGTTGGAACTGGTGACTGCACCGAAGGAATTGGCAACGCAGACGTGATAATTTCCCGTCTGAGCCGGATGAAGGTTCGTCAATGTTAGCGTGGCATTTGTAGCTCCCGATATGGTTGCTCCGTTGAAGCTCCATTGATAAGACAGCGGCGCGGCTCCAAAGGCGGCTACGGATAAAACCACGCTTGAACCTTCCACTGCAGTTTGATTGGTCGGCTGCGTTTGGATGAAAGGTGGTCCGCTAAACGGCACGGTGTTCTGGTAAATTGAAATCGTGGTGTCGTAATCGTTGCAGAAAACAACATCCGGCCGTCCGTCGCCGTTCAAATCGCCGGCCGAAACGCCCCAGGCGTTATAACCCGTCGAGAAATCCACGCGCGAGGCAAGTGAACCGGCGGTGAAACTGCCCGGAGCACTTGTATTCTGGAAAATGGAAAGCAAGCTGTCCAACTCGGTCACCACCGCAAGGTCTGGTTTGCCATCACCATCAAAATCCGCGACGGCCGCCGTATGTCCCCTGCCACCGAGCGAATAATCAACCCTTGGAGCAAATGAATTCGTGGTCAGACTGCCAACCGTGCTGGTGTTGCGAAAAACGGAGAAGCTTCCGGCGAGATAGGAAACCGCCACCACATCCAGTTTGCCGTCGCCGTCCAGATCTGCGATGGCAAAGCGTAGCGTGTAGTCCACAGCCGGAAGATCAACTTCAGGAGCAAAAGAATCGGCGGTGATGCTGCCGGGCGAACTGATGTTTCGGAACAAAGATATGCTGCCACTGTTATCTCCATAATAACCCACCACCATGTCCGGCTTGCCATCGCCGTCCAAATCCCCGACAGAGACGGCGTCACAACTGCCACTGGTTGTGATATCAACCGCTGGCGCGAACGAATTTGCGGTCAGACTTCCAACCACACTTGTGTTCCGCAAAATGGAGACGGTGCCATCGCCCGAATTAGCCACCAGCAAGTCGGGCTTGCCATCGCCATCCATGTCCCCGATTGCAATGACCTGAGGATTCGCTCCAACCTGAAAATCCACTCTCGTGAATAAATTTGAGTTGATATTCCCGGGCGTGCTGGCGTTCTGATAAACCGAAACCTCACCAATACTGTAATCTGACGCAATGATGTCCAGCTTGCCGTCGCCGTCCACGTCCGCCACCTCGACATCGTATGGCGTGGCGCCCGCCGACGGCGACGCCAGGTCAACTCGCGGCGCAAAAGAACCGGCCGTCAATGGCGAGCCGTTGGCGCCGATGTTCCGGTAAATTGAAATGATTCCATCACTTCCGTTCGCCACGATCAAATCCGGTTTCCCGTCGCCGTCAATATCTGCGATGACGACCTTCCCGGAACCGTTGCCGGACGGCAAGTCCAGACGCGGGCCAAACGAAGATGTGTTTATCCCCGAGCCACTGCCAAAAAAGGTCGGTTCAAATGACTGACCCGAAGACGCCGTGAGTCCGTCCACAGTCACCGTCACCGGCGCATACGTCGCCCCGACCGGAACCGTCACCACCAATTCCGTCTGGCTGGCCGACAAAACAGTCGCCTGCACCGCGCCGAAATAGACGATGTTGTCCGCAGCAGTCTCGCTGAAATTGGTGCCGGAAATCAGGACTGGTGCGCCATTCGTTCCGAGCAGTGGCGAAAGGCTGGTGATCACCGGAACAGGTGTCGCGGGTGACGTGCACTTGCCCGCGCTGCTGGCGTTGTAGATGGCCTGAATTTCACTCTGGCTCAACGCACGATTGTAAAGACCCAGCTCATCCATCAACCCGCCATAAGTATCGCCATCGCCGATGGGTTGTCCTGTTCGTCTCCCGATGTTCACTGGAAAAGTTGTCTGCGGCGTGATGCTGCCAAAATTAGCGGTAGCCACCACTGCTCCGTTGTAATAAAGAATCGCATTACCGCTGCTCTTGTCATAGGTCAATGCCACATGCTGCCAACTGTTCGTGGTAAATATTCCACTGGCCGATTCAAATACATGAGGATTACCCGACGTATCTCTGAGAGCCGCAAACAGCGTGCCCCCGGTCCAAAAGTCAACACCGTCCGTCGATGAAGAATCCCATTCGATGATTGGCGCCCCAGACACATCCACATCGTAGGCGTTTGGCTTAACCCAACATTCTATCGTAAATCCATTGCCCGATGCTCCGATATCCAGACTCGGCGAGGCTGGCACCGTGATATGACTTGTGCTTCCATCAAAAACAAAAGCCCGACCCACTTCGCCGTTCGTGTAACCGAGAGCGCCAGCAGCAGTGCCGTTATTGCCACCAACAATATCGTTGGCATTGTTCTCTGCCTGCCACCATGCCACCAATCCCGACGGCGGCGTGACGCAGGATGGCAGAGATGGCGCACACTTGCCCGCGTTGCCAGCGTTGTAGATGGATTGGATTTCACTCTGGCTCAACGCACGATTGTAAAGACCCAGTTCATCAATTAACCCGCCATAAGTGTCGCCGTCGCCGATAGGCTCACCAGTTCGCCTGCCGATGTTCACCGGATAAGTCGTCTGTGGTGTGACGCTACCAAAATTACCGGTGGTCAGCACGGTGCCGTCAATATAAAGCACGGCATTCCCGCTGCTTTTGTCATATGTCCCAGCCACATGATGAAAATTATTCGTGTCCTGCAAAATAGTGCTGAACATTTGAATGTAATGAAAAACACCAGACGTATCCATGACTCCAAGCGGCAAGTAGCCGGTGCCAGTCCACAGTTGCAGACCGTCTGTCGTTGAAGAATCCCATTCGATAATGGGTCCCCCAAAATCAGTGGCAACATGGGCATCAGGCTTAATCCAACATTCGATAGTTATGCCACTGCCCGACGCTCCGATATCCAGACTCGGCGAGGCGGGCACCGTGATATAACTTGTGCTTTCGTCAAAAACAAAAGCCCGGCCGACTTCGCCGTTCGTGTAACCGAGAGCGCCAGCAGCAGTGCCGTTATTGCCACCAACGATGTCGTTGGCATTTCCTTCACCCGGCCACCACGCCACCAAGCCCGACGGCGGCGTGACGCAACTCGGCGTGACCGTGCCGCCTTGAGCCGGTGCGATTGAAAATGTGTTGAATGCCAGAACCCCCAGCGCGAGAAAAGTTGTTAGACGCTTCATAGAAACTGATTCGATTAAACGAAATCCAACCACTTTGCCGATACAAATACAACCCAAATAAATCATCTGCTGGAAACATGGCGGCGGAACAACAATCCCTGCGGGAACAGAAGAAATCCCGACGGGAATTGTTTCGATACCATTGGGAATAAGAACAAATCCCTTGGGAAACCTTTCAATACCGTTTGGAAACATTCCAATCCCGTTGGAGATTGCTTCAATTCCCACGGGAACAAGAACAATTCCCGTGGGAATCATTCCGATACCCGTGGGAAACGTTTCAATTCCCTCGGGGAAAAGAATAATTCCCTTGGGAAAAATCATTTTGCCCGAAGGGAAAATGGCCAAAACCTCAATAAAATGATGGTTTTAGGCGAAATCAGTCAAAATCACCTGAAATAAGGATTCATCACGCCATGGATACCTTCCCCGGTGGTGAGGGCGCGGGACATTCAACCGGATGAAGCCCGTGGTGTCAGGGCTTTTTTTCCAATTGCTTGATGCGTTCTTCCAGTGCGTCCATGCGCGCGGCCAGTTCCTTGTCCGGTTTGTTTCCGCCGCCAAGATTTTTCACCCATCCGGTCAGGCCGAATATTCCGAGCATCATCCAGGCAAGGCCAATGCCCAGCGCCCACCACATAAGTTCAAATGGATCGTGCATAATTTGACGTGAAGGAAACTCCCATTTACTGCCGTTGGCAAGTTGAAACCGGCGCGGCGATGCCGATGCGATGGATGAGCGAGGTGGACATGATTATGAATTGTCCGGCACTAACCATTCTTCTGCCCATGCATGTTGTCCCTGGTCTATATCCAACAAATAGACAACAACTCCTGAAGAAGGACCTATGGCTGTTTGCATAATTTTTGCTGGCAACCCAACGTATGCATCCATGGAATCCACCCACCCCACCTTTAAACCAGTTGATGTCAAAATCGCTGGCTTTTGGGGAGCTATTTTTATCTTTTCACCAATTTTAAATTGTTTTGTTTTTGTTTGCGTCGTTTGTTTTTTAGCGATGGGCGACGGGGCTGACTTTGCGATTCTAATACCGATTTTTTGACGGACTTCGTCGTAATATTTTTCTATGTCATTAATGTCTCGTGCCAATTTTAGACTTATGGCTTTAGGAATTTCATTAGCTCCCACATAAAGAAGAATGGGGATGATTGTCTTACCTAACGCTAGTGCGCCACCCAACTCAATTAGAACCCATTCACTCTTAACTGAGGCCGGGCTTAAAAGCAGAAGAAAATGATCCGAATTTTTTAAATGCTTTTTAATTGAATGGTCAATTGACTCGCCAGTTTCAATATCCTTCTCGTCAAGGAAAGTTTCCGCCTTAAGCGTTCCAATCTCTTGTGCAATTTTTCGAGCCGCCCATTTATCTCTGCTTGAATGGCTAATGAATATTTTCATCGCGTGATTCATTTCCTCTGCACCTTCGCCGCGACTTTCAATCGCAGGGCGTTGAGCCGGATGAAGCCGGTGGCGTCGTCCTGATTGTAGGCCTTGGTCGGGTCGGCTTCCATCGTGGCGATGTGCGGGTTGTAGAGGCTCACGGGGGATTTGCGGCCGCTGACCATGAGGTTGCCCTTGTAGAGTTTCACGCGCACGGTGCCGGTGACGTTCTTCTGGCTCTCGGTCACGTAGGCCTGCAACGCGAGGCGTTCGGGCGCATACCAGAAGCCGTTATAGACCAGCTCGGCATATTTCGGGATGAGCGCGTCGCGCTGATGCATGACTTCGCGGTCCATCGTGAGCGATTCCATCTGCCGATGTGCGAAATGCAAAATCGCGCCGCCGGGCGTCTCATACACGCCGCGCGATTTCATGCCGACGAACCGGTTCTCCACCATGTCCACGCGCCCGACGCCGTGTTTGCCGCCGAGTTTGTTCAACGCCTTCATCACGCCGAGCGGGGAAAGTTTCTTTCCGTTCACGGCGACGCAATTGCCTTTGACGAAATCGAGCGTGACGAATTCCGGTTTGTCCGGCGCGTCCTCGGGAAAAACGGAGAGCGTCGTGAAATAGTTTTTATTCTTCGGGTCGAACGAATCGAACCACGGGTCTTCGAGAATTCCGGCCTCGTAGGAAATGTGCAGAAGATTCCGGTCCATCGAGAACGGTTTCTTCGCGCTGGCCTGCACGGGAATTTTATGCGCGGCGCAATAATCAATCATCTCCTGCCGTCCGGGAAATTCCGCGCGATAACGTTCGTCGCGCCACGGCGCGATGACCTGCAAATCCGGCGCAAGCGCGGCGGCGGTGAGTTCAAAGCGGACTTGGTCATTTCCTTTGCCCGTCGCACCGTGCGCGATGGCATCGGCTTTTTCCTTTTTCGCGATCTCGACCATGCGCTTGGCGATGAGCGGACGCGCAATTGAAGTGCCGAGAAAATATTGTCCCTCGTAAATCGCGCCCGCGTGGATCATCGGATAAATAAAATCGCGCGCGAATTCCTCCTGCAAATCGTCAATGTAGATTTTGGACGCGCCGGTCTTGAGCGCCTTGGCTTCGAGGCCGGCGAGTTCCTCTTCCTGCCCGATGTCGGCGCAGAAGCCGATCATCTCGGCGTTGTATTTTTCCTTGATCCAGGACATCAGCACCGAGGTGTCGAGTCCGCCGGAGTAAGCTAAAACAATTTTCATGCGCGGGAATTAAACCGCCAAGCCGCCAAGAACGCAAAGGGGAAATGAATCCGTATTTTTATTTCACGAAGTTGTCTCGCAGATATTTTTCCACGGTCAGTCCCAGCTTTTCTCCGATATCGCGGTAGCCTTCCACTGTTCCTTGCGGTGTATTCCACGGAACCTCGAACGTAAGGGCAATCGTTTGTGGATTGCCATGTGTAAGGAACCACGGGGTGGAAATGGTATGCCACTCGGGCAAGTCCGACGGTTTGGAAGGTTTTTCATCAACAGTTTTGATTTCACCGAAGGTCTCATGGGCGAACGCCAGAAAACGGTCTTCCAGTGCCGCGCCCTGTTGCCCGATATACGGGGGATAAGTGACGTAAAATTTCGGCAGTGTTTCGCTCGCGGCAGGATTATGGACATCGACGTAAACATCCATGCGGCCTTGCTTCACGATCGGAAGAGCCAGTCTTTGCGCGGCGGCGATTTCCGGCCAGTGGGGTGCGTCTGTCCAATCGCGATTTTGGTCCTGCGGCAACGCCTCCTTGCCGCCATCGCCGGTGGCAACGTGGTCGACATCCATCAGCGGCACGAAAATCACCTGTGCATTTTGTCGCAGCCAGATCGCGTGTTCGTCATCGCCGGCGAGCCATTCGGCAAAACCTTTGGCCACCCAACTGCCGCCGACTTCCCATGCGTGTTGACGACCATTGACCCAAACGGCGGGGCGATTGGTCAATGGCTTGGCGCCTTCATAGATCGTCAAGCCCGGCACGACACGGCCTTCCAGCGATTTGCCCAGTGTGAACGTTTTTACAAACGAATGCTCGCGCCCGAGTTTTTCAACAAATGCAGTCGCATCGTGCGGCGTGAAGGGCGGTCCCCACGCCAGCCAAAGCGTGCTGGAATTGGCAGACACGGCATAAACGCTGTGATTGCTCTGGCGATTTCCCGGAGAAGTTTGCTGCCAGTTTGTTCCATCGCTTGAAACAACGGCGCAGGTGGGCAATGTCCAACTCGGGTTCAATGGTTTGCCCTTCCCATTGGCCGGCATCGAAACAGTCAGCGCGACGACGTCAAGAGCAACGGGCTTGTTAGTATCCACACCGTCCAGACGCAGATACCACCAGTTTGGCAGGCCGTGTTTCGGATCGCCTGCTGGAGAGATGCGAATGGTTTGTGTTTCCGGATTTAATTCCAGCACTTTCGCCGAGCCACTTTCGAAATCTGTGTGAACCGTCAGCGCAGCGTGAAGTTGAATGGCGGTTGCAAATAGGGTGAGAGCGACCGCCTTGGTGAATGATTTCATAATTCAGTTTACTCCAGTTTTCCTTAATTCACGAAAGTAGCACGGACGTGTCGAGGCCGCCGGAGTAAGCTAGAACAATTTTCATTGCGGGAATTAAACCGTGAAGCAGCCGCGCGCAAAAGTAAAATCAACGCGCCTTTTCCACGACGAGCACGTTGAGCGATTCGGTTTTGGGTTCAAGGCCGAGTCCGAGGCCAGCGAGCTGTTTGTCAATCGTCGGGCGGTCGCGTGGCTGAAAGTTCCAGCGAAAATCGTAAAAGTTCGTCAGGCCGGTTTCATCCACGACGGGTTCTTGCAGTCGATTTTGCAGCGACCACATCACGACGCCGACTTTGAAATGCGTCAATTTCCCTGCGCGATAACTGCGAACATTATTCGCGCTGATTTGCATGCCCGGCAAATCCGATGACTCAACTTTGAGCGCGAGAACATCTGTGTCCCGCTTTTCTTCGTGCGCGACATAACCGAGTTGCGATTTGATGGCCGCCTGCAATTGTTCCTTTTCCTTGTCCGGCACGGTGACGAGAAAATCGAATTGATTGGACGGCACATCCGGCGGACAAACAATTCGCGGCTCGTCGTATCCATAGGCCGCGGCAATCATTTGCTTGAGCGTAACGCTGCGACCGGACATGTAAGTCGTCACTTTACCGTTGTTCGTGAAATCCCGCCAATAATTGCCGCGAGCATCCGGCATGACAAAATGCGGCGGACGGATGACCACGAGATTCGGCGGCGTTCGCGGATCCAAAACAAAATAGATGTCTTTGACGGACGAGGAAGATTTTTTTGTCAGGACAAAGACCAGGGCAACCAGCATCAAAATTACCGCGCAAATCACGACGGCTTTTTTTCTTTTTGTCCGCGTCATAAATTTTCAGGCGATCACAAATCCGGCTCCGAGTTGACGATGTTTGTCCCAAATTCAGGGGTCACAGGCTCAACGTGGCCGTCGGAAAAAGTCACGTCCGCCTTGCCGCCGTGCCGGATGGTCAGCGCGTCGCTCGTCGGGATCCAGCGTCCGTCTTGAATGATGCTGGTGCCGTCGGGGCTGTCCGAGCTGGCGGTTGAACCCGGTTCCTCAGCCATCATGATTTTCAAAGCGGGATTGCGCACGCTGGCTGCACGGAAAGGATAAAGATTGGTCGTGCCGCCTTGAGTTTGTGCGACAGAAGACATACCCACACTGTTGTTGCCGGTATCGTCCAATCCATAGCCGGTCAAACTGTAACTGAAAAGATATGGGCCTTGGCTGTCGCCATAATTGTAAGTCAGCCGGCCAGTGTCGTCGTTGTCCAGCGGACAGCGGAATGTCGCGCGGCTCGCGCCGGGAATGGCGTTGAAGACGGGACTTTGCTCGAACACCATGTTCGTCCGCCAGTAAATCCAATCTTGCAGTTGAAAGCCGTAGATGCCACGCGATGCGCAGCCGGGAAATATGTCGTTGTTGTCGTCTACATACATTTTCATACCGAGACCGAGCTGCTTTTGATTGTTGATGCACGCGGCCTGCGCGGCTCTTTTTTTTGCCGAAGACAATACAGGCAACAGCATCGCCGCAAGAATCGCGATGATGGCGATGACGACGAGCAGTTCAATCAAGGTGAACGCGCGCATGTAAATGGCTGCGCGGGAAAATCTCATGAATTATTTCGCTTTCTCAACAACGAGCATTTCGATGGAGGCCGTGTCCGGTTCAAAGCCGAGCCCCCATTCGGCGAGAATTTTATCAAGGTCGTCGCGCGACAAATTATTCGGATTCATTCCCGCACGCCACGCCAGCGAAAAATCATAAAAACCGGTCAGGCCCGTTTTATCCACGACCGGCATTTTCAAAACACCTTCCAGACCGCCGGAAATCTCAGCCAGCTTTGTGTGGGTGAAATATAGTCGCCCATTTTTGAAATTGGTATTTTGCTTTTCATCGGCATCGCTGATTTTCAATCCTGGCAGCGTCTGGTCTTCAATTTTTAACGCCAGCACATCCGTGTCACGCATTTCCTTTTGTGCGGTGTAGCCGGTTTTTTTCTGAACCGCCTCGCGAAGAAGTCCCTGCTGGTTGGACAACGCGGTCACGAGAAAATCAAAATTATTCTTCGGAGCGCCCGACGGTAGCGCGACACGCCCCGAATTTTCACCGTAAGCAACGGCGATCAATTCCTTAAACGTCACATTGCGGCCAACCATCCGCCGATTGACGAATGTCGTTCCGCTTTGAGATGAACTTGAAAAATGCGTCGGGCGGACGACGACTTTTCCTGCCGGCACCTGCCGCAGTTTTTGCTGGCCAAGTTGAAACCACGCGTCTTTGGCAGACGGAAACCAGATTGTTTTTACCGTCACCGCTGCTGCGATGAGAAAAACGGCGACGCTCGTCAAAACCATTGTCGTAGTTCTTGTCATAATTTTTTCAATTCCTGAAAATCACAAATCGGGTTCTGAATTTGCCGGGTCTGTGCCAAATTCCGGCGGCACCGGCTCAACATGACCGTCCGTGAACGTCACGTCCGCCTTGCCACCGTGCCGGATGGTCAGCGGATCAGTAGTAAATGGGATGCCTTTCACTTGCGCCGGAATCCAGCGGCCATCTTGAATCGTCACGCCGCCATCTTCGCTGTCTCTGGTGCTAAACGAACCGGGCTCTTCTGCAAGCATGATTTTATTTCCAGGATTGCGCACACCACTTTCCCGGAAAAGAGTTTTATTGGTCGTGCCGGTTGAAGCGTCAACGACCGACGACATTCCGATGTTGTTGCCGTCGGCATCCAAACCGTAGCCGGTGAAGCTGTAACTAAAAAGGTAGGGGCCGTCGCCATCGCTATAAGTTTGTGACAGGCGATCAAGGTCGCTGTTGTCCAGCGGACAACGGAGCGACGGTTTTTGCGCACCGGGCAGCGAATTCAGGATCGGACTTTGATCAAATTGCGGATACGCCGTGTTCGTCCGCCAATAAATCCAGTCCTCGCCATGAAAGCCATAACGACGCGATGCGATGCCGGGGAAATTGTCGCTGTTGTCGTCCACATACATTTTCATGCCGAGGCCGAGCTGCTTTTGATTGTTGATGCACGCGGTCTGTCCCGCCTTGCGTTTGGCGCTGGCAAGCACGGGCAGCAGCATCGCCGCGAGGATCGCGATGATGGCGATAACGACGAGCAGTTCAATCAAGGTGAATGCTCGCGAAAAATTTCGAGAGGATATTTTCATTTCTAATTAGTTTGAAGTGTGTCCATCCGGTCCGCCGCCATCGGGGCTGTTGGGATAACACCACAGACGGTTTTTGTTCGTGTCGGCCTCGTCGTTATACCAGTCATTCAACCTGACGTAACTCACCGAGCCGTCGAACGCCGCCTGAATGCCGCCCTGATAATGCCGCGGGCTGACGCCTTCGCCCGGCCAGTTCGCGCCGTCATTGAAATACCACGGGTCGGTCTCGTCCGTTTCCCAAAACGCGCAGGCTTCCGGCGATATGGACCCCAGCTTCACCGGCGGATAAATCATATACATATAACCGATCACCGCGCCGTTCATCGCGTAACTGGAGAGTTGCTGCTGCCGTTGCTCGACCTGGTTGTCGTGCGCCGAAAATCTGGCGAGAGTCGGATTATCCATCGGACAAAAATAGAGGTTCGGGTTGCGCAAAGTGTCCCAGAACAATCCCGTCCGCACATTAAAACGATTTGTTCCAGTGGCGTTCAAATCCACCGCGTAAAGCCAGCCGATGTTGGTTCCTTGAGGACTGGCAAACCCTCCGTCGTCCCAATTCGGCGGCGGCAGCACGTCGCCGTCGTCGGAAGTGTAGGAATTGAGCGCAAGCATGATTTGTCTCAAATTGTTTATATCCGTCGCCTTGCTCGCGGAATTTTTCGCCCGGCTCAACGCCGGCAACAGCAGCCCCGCCAGAATCGCGATAATCGCGATGACCACGAGCAATTCAATCAATGTGAATGCGCGCCGGGAATTCATTTTCAATCAGACACCACTGAAACGGACTTGTTTCAAAGTTTTCGGCATCGTCCCAATGACGCGCCGATTCATGAAATTTGTCCAGCTTAATTTGATTTTTCAAACAACAGGTTTAGTCACCCATTTATAAGTGTCCGCCCGGAGCAAAAAGGGACAAATTATTTTCAATTTTTAATTCATCCAATCTGGAAAAACTACACCCGCCGCCGCGCTAACATCGTATTGCCTGTTCCACGGTAGACTCCACAAATCTTTCGCCCGCGTGTTACGCGCGGAACTGTCGAAATAAAGCACGTTCACTCCCTTGCCGTGCCGCTTCATGGCAAAGAATTCCATCTCCCCAGTCAAGCCGCCACCACTGAAGAAGGCTTCTTCGCCGTTAAACGATGGTGGCGTATCGGTGGCGCTTGGCCCACCACCACGCCACATCGAGTCCAGAAAAAGCGGCGTGACCGATGGCTGCGTGACGTTGTCATATTTTCTCCAATTCAATGTGGCATCGCGCCCCTGAATATTGTTCGTGTCAGGATTATAGACCCAGCAATTGAGTCCGTAACTCGCCGTCAGCAGATGCATGGAATCCGCCGGATCGGAAATCGGAAAATCATAAGACGTCGTCGGCCCGCCCCAATCCACCGCGTTCGGATCGTCTGCGGAAACATGGGTTTCCTGATCTTGCGGCCCGCGCCGGTCAATCGCCTTGGGACAAAGCAGCGGAGGTTTTTGTTGCGCGGCGTTGGTGAACGCAAGCACCCACTCGCCGCGCGGCCACGTCGTCGTCGCGCCGTCCATGAAAGAATTTTCGTTGTCGTCCGTGTAGAGTTTCCAACAGATTGCCCACTGATGGAGATTGGAGATGCAAACAGCAGTGCGCGCCCTGTCCTTGGCCCTGGCCAGCACCGGCAGCAACATCGCCGCCAGAATCGCGATGATGGCGATGACCACGAGCAGTTCAATCAAAGTGAACGCGCGCCCGCGAATTTTCGCGCCGGAGAAATTCATGGTGTCCGTCAATGACGCGCTGTCGGCTGGAATTTGTCCAGCTTAATTTGATTTTCCACGCGCCGCGATTCCCATCGGCTCGATATGCACCAGCACGTCTCTGACTTCCGGCATCGTCTCGCGGATCTTGTCCTTCACGTCATGCGCGATTTCGTGCGAGCGCAGCACCGTCATCTGCGGGTCAACCTCGATGTGCATTTCCACGAAGTAAAGATGTCCGGCCTTGCGCGCAAAACATTTTTCCACGCGCGCCACGCCGGGCGTGCCTGCCGCAATTTTGCGGATGTGCTCGATGACTTCGCGGTCGGCGGCCTTGTCCATCAATTCGCTCAACGCCGGGCGCAGCAAAATCCATCCGTTGACACCGATGATGACCGCGCAAAAAATCGCCGCCGCGTCGTCCGCCCACGAAAATTTTTCACCGCCGATCAGCGCGATGCCGATGCCGATGAACGCGCCCGCCGAAGTGATCGCGTCGCTGCGATGATGCCACGCGTCCGTCTTCACGGCGGAATTATCCGTCGCCTCGCCCTCGCCGATCACAAAACGGAACAATCCTTCCTTCACCGCAATCACCACAACCAAAATCACAAGCGTGAACCAGCGCACCGGCTCGCGATGATAATCCTGAAAAATCTGCGGATGCAACAACTGGTAAATGTCAAACGTCCCTTTTCCTGCAATCCAAATTGCCGCCGCCGCGAGCATCACCGCGCCGAACGCCGCCGCGAGCGGTTCGGCTTTGCTGTGGCCGTAAGGATGCTCCTCGTCAGGCGGCGTGGCGGCGACGACAATTCCGCGCCAGACGACAAGTGAATTGAAAATATCCGCAAACGATTCCGTCGCGTCCGCGATGAGCGCGTGCGAATGGCCGAAGATTCCCGCAAGAAATTTTGCCGCGCCCAAAATGACGTTCACCGCGATCCCTAAAAAGGTCGCGCGCAATCCGCGTTGAAGCCGGTCTTTTGCCACGCGCCAATGTTGAATTTATTTTGAACAGAAGCAAACAGAGAAAACGAAGGGCGCGAAGGATTGATTTTTCGGAATCTAACGGACGCAATGGATTGCTAAATTAAATCT
>Ga0206913_1165_pt1 | contig 13333 bp, 9 predicted proteins | sample Alteio_BWOrgHeat_72_FD_152942 | JGI IMG/M metagenome (GOLD analysis project Ga0206913, IMG submission 152942) | Enriched cells from forest soil in Barre Woods Harvard Forest LTER site, Petersham, Massachusetts, United States -... | ecosystem: Environmental > Terrestrial > Soil > Temperate forest > O... | reverse complement strand
TTTTTCCATCTTTAAGTAAATGGAGGGATATATTCCGGAGAATTTATCTGACAGATTCAATTCCAATGTCTGCACACTACCATTGGCGGGGTCAGATTGCAAAAACTTATTTTCCTGTCATATCATATATTTTTACACGTTGTTCTTTTGTTGAAGCTTGCCTTCCACGCCCACCATATTAGCAAAAACTGGAGAGGCAAACGGATAATACTTATGATAAATCCAGTATTATTTGTGTGATAAAATGCTATTGACATGGGTATATGAATGACAAAGAAAAAGAGTACCAACATTGCGATGATGAGATAAACTGAAATTCTTCTGGTTTTTTCAGGAATAAGTAAAATACCTAATGCTATCTCTGCAATTCCACTCAGCCAAATCAATATATCAGCCGAAGGCAGCCAAGTGGGTGTTAGTTTTATATAAAACTGCGGATTAATAAAATGCATTGCTCCTGCTGAAACATAAAAAAGAGCCATGAGGTAAAGCCAAGGTTTTTTCATAGCTGGTTAAATCAGCGGCTTTAAAAATATGTTTTATTTTATCAATGAAATATTTCCCTTTTTATCAATAGAAGTTCCATCTGTTAAAATGGATTGAAGCCGATAAGCAAATATACCAACATCGCAATTTTGGTTTTTGAACTTACCATCCCAACCAAAGGAAGGATCAATAGAAGAAAATATTATAGTTCCCCAACGATCGTAGATTTCGAAAGTCATTGTTTTGATACAGTCATTAAGCGTCTCTACATATAACACATCGTTATTCCCATCAGCATTAGGAGAAAAAGCATTCGGAACAAAAACATCTTTACAAAGCGGATTGACTGTTATTTTTACGGAATCGTTATTTTGACAACCATTCATATCGGTTATAGTTAAATAATACCAAGTACTTGTCGTAGGACTTGCAGTAGCGTTAATAACAGAAGTTGAGTTTAATCCAATATTCGGAGACCAGTTATATCCATTGGTCGCATTTAATGGCCCTGCCGAGAGTGTCACACTTTGCCCGGAAGTAATTGTTGCATTACAACAAGCAGATACAACAGGAAGTGAATTAATAAACACCATAGTATTCGCAGTGTTGGAACAGTTGTTCACATCAATTGCTATTACAGAATAAGTAGAATTTACAGAGGAGGTAACCGTTATACTACTGCCAGTAGCACCTGTATTCCACGTGTACAAATTTCCGCCTGAAGCATTTAAAATAGCAGGGCTGTCGGCACAAACAGTTTGAGCATTGGTTATTGAAATGGTGGGTAAAGGACTTACTTTTACCGTAATGTTGCTGCTATCAGCACAGCCTAAAGAATTACGCACAATTACCGTATATGAAGTAGTAGAAAGAGGGCTTATGCTGATCGAATTGCTTGTAACCCCATTGCTCCATAAATATTTAGTACCTCCCGATGCTGAAAGTACGGTACTGTTCCCTTTGCAAATAGAATTATTGCCGGCAATAGTTATTGAAGGAAGCGGAATTGCAGTTATGGTTATAGCAGCATTACTAGTACAAGACCCACCGCTGATTATTACGCTATAAGTAGTAGAAACAAGAGGTGCTACTGTAATGTTATTGATGGTTGCTCCGGTACTCCATAAATAAGCAGTTCCTCCCGAAGCAGATAAAATAGAATTGTTGCCGGGGCATATACTAAGATTATTAGATGTAATAACAGTTAAAGTAGGACTGGCAGTAATCGTAACTGTACCAACGCTCGTACATCCGTTATTGTCTGTTACATCAAGAGTGAATGTGCTACCGGCGGATAATCCAGTTATTGTATGGGTGCTTTGTCCGTTGTTCCAGCTATACATGTATGGACTGATTCCTCCGCCAACGTTGGCTAAAGCCGTGCCATTGGTTTGGTTACAAATATCAGGAGTTGCAGATATGTTTATTGCTAACATACCTGGTTGACTGACACCCACAGAATAGGTAAGTACTGCATTTACTGCATCTGTTACTGTTACCGTATAAGTACCTGCCAAAAGTCCTGAGATTGTTTGATTGGTTTGACCGTTGTTCCATAAATAAGTGTAAGGAGCTACTAATCCTGATGGATTTACAGTAACTACACCAGTGTTGTTTCCATTACAAGCAACGGGAGAAACTGAAAAGGTAAGATAAGAAGTACCAAATTTTGCTACGAAAGCATTATAGATTGAGCTAGGATTTGTTTGATAGGCTGATACAGTAGCAATATAGTTGGTTTGATAAGCAGATGCAGTAGCTATGGAGCTTGTACTTTGTGTTTGACCGGTTATGAATACATTATCATGATTATCTGTTGCAATACCATAAGCCACATCATTACCAGCTCCTCCATAATAACTACCCCAAACCAGCTGTGCTGTGCCTGTATTGGCAGGATTAAATTTTTCTACAAAAGCATTGTAATTACCACCTCCGGTATAAGCAGTTTGATAAGAACCATTAGTAGCAATACCGTTAGGACTTGTTGTCTTACCCGTTGTATATACATTTCCGTTTACATCCACAACAATGCTGCTAGGATAGCCATTGGCGGAACCTCCACAGTAGGTTGCCCATAAAAGCTGAGTACTGGGTGTGTTAGCAGGATTGAGTTGAGTAATAAAACCACCCCATATTCCACCAAAAGTAGAGTTTTGATATGCTCCGGCAGTAATAGGAACCCCACCACATGTATATCCACCAACATAAACATTACTATTTGCATCAACGGCAATACAGTTTCCAACAATGACACAACCTTGCGATCCTAAATGATAAAGCCAGGTATTAGCTCCACTCGTGTTGAAAGTTGATATAAAATTACTGTAATACCCTCCGGGAGCCCACTGTCCTGTAACATAAACATTACCAGCGGCATCTGTCGTCATTGCATTAATATAATCATATGAACCGAATCCGTAATAAGTACTCCAAACCCGCTGTGCAACACCAGTATTGGAAGGATTAAATTTTGCAATAAAAGATTGCAGATATGAAGTTGAGAATGCTCCCGGGCTGGCTAAGGCTCCGGAATAACTCCAAGTTACTCCTGCGATATAAACATTATTGCTACCGTCCAAACCAATACCTGTAGGATTCTCGTTGCCTTCCGCCCCAAAATAAGTACTCCACAGAAGTGTTTTAAGGTCCGAAGAAAATTTAGCTATAAAAACATCCGTGTAAGAGCTATAAGGTGCATATACTGTTGCATTGTATGTCTGGTATGCACCTGAAGTAATGGGAATATCAGTGCCACTTGTATATCCTGTTATATATACATTATTGCTGGCATCAAGTGCAATGTGTGAACCATAATCGTCACTGACTCCTCCATAATAAGTTGCAGAAACCAGATTTTTACCGTCAGGAGTAAACTTTGTTACAAAAGCGTCACCGCCAATATTAGGTCCATTGCCATTAAAAGTATTTTTGTAAGCTCCTGCAGTAGCAATCTTTGTAGTGCTGCTTGTATTTCCCGTAATATATACAGTGTCATTTGCACCCAGTTTAATGTCACTGCCAAGGTCAGGACCTATGCCGCCATAGTAAGTTCCCCAAACGAGGTTAGGAGTGGGAGTGGGATCTATTACTAAATCAGAGTTAACGTTTTTCCTTTTAGGTACATCAAAAGAATAAACATTATCACCTTCTTTTGCTATCCTATAATGCACTTCTACTTTCTCCCCGGTATTTTTTATGTAACTGCGGGGGATGTTTTCTGTAAATGTTCCTGATGTAACTTTAATCACCAATGCATTATTTTCCAAATGCATTTCATCAGCTCCACGGTATTCCAATTGTATAGCATTTACATTTCCACCGGGATGGACGATGAAATCATATTCTACTCCCGCTAATCTTCCTGTTTGAGGATTGTATTGATAGCTTGAATTTGTTGAAGATGCATAAAATTCCAAGTCTATGTTGGGATAAATGTTTTTATAGGTTACTTTTTGGTAAGAATGTACATTGATTATCCCTTCTTTCTTTCCGGTAGTAAAATAATTAAAATCAGCTTCCAACTTGCCGTCGGTTATTAATTGAGCATCTGTATTAGAGCCAATCAACTCCACATCAATACGATGATAATGACGAATAAAATCAGGTGAAGTTTTTTCGGGAATTATGTTTTCTTCTTTTTTTAAAGGGCCTTTATTTTTATCCGCGTCAGTATATGTATCATAACTAAATCCTGTTTGTCTCAACTGTACATTAAAGTTTGGGCGACAATACAAATATTTTACTGCTGAATTGTAATGATAATTCAAATCTGTAATTTGTCCTTTGTTTTCAGTAAAACCTTCAATACTACCGACAGAAGGATATTTTTGTGCTTCCGTGTTTTTTAAGAGAATAAAGTTTAACAATAAAATGATGGGAATGCGGTAAGTAATTTTTTTCATTTTACCTAAAATATAGTTAATACGTATTAGCTAAATTAGGTAATAAACTTAAGGACTACAAAACATTTTTTGAAATATAGAGCGAATCCTTGTTATGGGTAGTTTAGCTATTTTGCTGTCAACGTAATGCAAGGAATCAGCATCTCTTCCAGCGAAATGCCTCCGTGCTGAAATGTATTTCGGTAATAAGTTACATAGTGGTTGTAATTGTTGGGATAGGCAAAGAACATATCTTCTTTAGCAAATACAAATGCTGTACTTACATGCTGACGTGGCAGGAAGGCATCGGCAGGATTACGGACTTCAAACACGTCTTTCTTTTCGTAAGTAAGACTTTTTCCTTGTTTGTATCGCAAATTGGTATTTACATTTTTATCTCCTATTACTTTTGAAGGTTCGGTAACTTTAATGGTTCCGTGATCGGTTGTAATAACGAGCTTTACTTTTTTAGCTGCCAGTTGCTGAATGATGTCGTGCAAAGGCGAATGTTGATACCAGCTGACTGTTACGGAACGATAAGCGCTTTCATCATTGGCTAACTCACGTATCACTTCCATTTCTGTTCGTGCATGTGAGAGCATGTCCACAAAATTGTAAACAAGCACATTCAGCTTGTTTTGCATCAAGTTGTTGATGTTTTCAGCCAGTTTTTTTCCTGCTGCGAGGTTAGTAATTTTGTTGTAAGAAAATTTAATGTCTTTTCCCCATCGTTTCAGTTGTGTTGCCAGAAGTTCTTCTTCGTGCAGGTTTTTTCCGCCTTCTTCTTCATCGTTCAGCCACAGGTTAGGGAATTTTTTTTCAATCTCCGAAGGCATCAGTCCTGCGAATATAGTATTCCTTGCATATTGTGTTGCAGTGGGCAATATGCTGCAATACAACTCTTCTTCATCCGTTCGGTAATATTCATTGATAATGGGTTGTATCATTTTCCATTGGTCGTAACGCAAGTTGTCAATGACAATAAGAAAAACAGAACCTTCCTTATCTAATAATGGAGCCAGTTTGTTTTTTAAAAGCGTATGTGAGAGCAGAGGAGGATGCGCATCTTTTCCGTTCAGCCAGTTGATGTAATGATTCTCGACATATTTGCAAAAAAGTTTATTGGCTTCTGTTTTTTGCATTACAAGAATGTCTGCCATGCTTTTGTCCTGGCTTTTGTCAAGCTCAAGTTCCCAATAAACTAATTTTTTGTAAACGTCCAGCCATTCGTTATAATTTAACCTGTCACTCAGGTTCATGCTGATGTTGCGGAATTCCTGCTGATAAGTGGAAGTTGTTTTTTCACTCACCAATCTTTTGTTGTCTAAAATCTTTTTAAGTGAAAGAAGTATCTGGTTAGGTTTTACAGGCTTTATAAGGTAATCGGATATTTTTGAACCGATGGCATCTTCCATCAAATGTTCTTCCTCGCTTTTGGTAATCATCACTACAGGCAAATCGGATTTAATGTTTTTAATACGATTCAATGTTTCCAAACCACTCAAGCCGGGCATGTTCTCATCTAAAAAAACAATATCAAAGTTTTGCTGTTTAATCAATTCCAATGCAGAATCCCCACTGTTTGCAGTTTTAACTTCGTAACCTTTTTCTTCTAGAAAAAGAATATGAGGCTTCAGCAAATCAATTTCATCGTCTGTCCAAAGAATGTTTATTTTATCCATACCTGTAATTGGTTAAGTATAAAGATAAACGAAATAGAAACTGAAAAAGTATAAAGAGGAAATGATAATTAAAGAATTCAACTGTAAACTGTCTCAAATATAAATCCGCATCGTCTGTCATGTTGAGCGAAGTCGAAACATCTTATTAATTAAGGAGAAAGATTCCTCGACTACGCTCGGAATGACATTGAAAGTGCCTTGCTTGTCGTTTTATGCTGCTTCCACTATTTTTTTTATTTCAACTAATATCGGATTCCATCCTTCGCCATTGTTGTAAGCTTCTTTGTATCTTCTTTCACCATCAGCAACTTTGCTGTAATCGCCTTGTGTTACGGTTAAAATGGTTTGTCCGTAAATCATATGTTACTGTCAAGTAGTTTTCAGGAATGTCTGCAATTGCAGGATTATTGGGATCAATGGTTGTATAGGCCAAGAATTTTTCAGGTTTAATATCTGCAATATGACCTTTTACGAAAATCATTTCCTTGCCTTCGTAATTACCTTTCCATAACAAAGAACTTCCTGTTTTCCAATCAGAAACTGTTTCACAACCGAACATGTATTTCTTTGTTTGCTCAGCATTTGTCAAAGCATCCCAAATTTTTGAAGCCGGAGCATTGATAGTGATGCTATTTTTTATTATTAATGTTTTTTTCATTTTCTTTATTTTTTTAAGAAACGTTTTTTTTAGAAGCACTGTGTATGCTTGCATTCAGCTCAAAGCCCAGCAACATAATGGTTGAGTTAAAATAAATCCAGAGTAAGACAACAATCAACGTTCCGATTGAGCCATACAGTTTATTGTACTGTCCGAAGTTATTTACATAAAAAGCGAAGCCTAAAGATGTAATGATGATAAGGATTGTAGCCATTGTTGATCCGGCAGTTATAAATTTCCAACCTCCCTTTTTTGCAGGACCCAAATAGTATGTAAATGAAACTGTGGCAAAAAGCATCGCCAGGATAATAATAAATCTTCCTGCGATGATTATGTATGTGGCATAGTGACCTCTGGGAATAAATTTGTGCAGGAAAACTTCTGTTACTACAATCAGGGCTGTTGCAATTAAAATCAATAATGTTTGGATTACAACAAGCAGAATCGCAATCAACCGTTGTTTGATAAAGCTTCTTGTTTCTGTAACATGATAGCTTTGATTAAATGCGTCAATCAAGGCGTGAACGCCATTGGTGGAAAAATAAAGGGCAGAAATAAAACCAAAAGATAGTAAGCCTCCGTGCTGCCTTCTGATAATTTCTGTGAGTGTTTCTTCTGTTGCTGCAAAAGCAGACTTAGGCATAAATTGTTTCAGTAAATCCATCAGTTGATCCTGGAAATCTTTAATAGGTATGTAAGGAATAAGTGTGAATAAAAAAATAATGGTTGGAAAAAGTGCAAGGAAAAACGAAAATGAAACGGATGAAGATCTTGCGGTAATGGAACCTTTCTGGATTCCTTTTAAAAAGAATACAGCTACTTTGTACAACGGCAATCCTTCAAAGCCGGGAATAACAATTTTTTTAGAAAGACCAATGAGCCATGCAATTGGTTTTATTTGGACTATCTTTTCTAAAAATGGGTTCATTTTATATTTTTGTCACACCGAGCGAAGTCGAGGTGTCTCGTTATATTGTAAGTAAAAATACAAAGATGTCTCGACTCTGCTCGACATGACTAAGTTGCTTTCAGACTTAAATCAAGACTTTTTACACTATGTGTCAATGCTCCGATAGAAATGTAATCAACTCCGCATTGAGCATACGAACGAATGTTTTCTTCTGTAATTCCTCCGGAAGCTTCTGTTTCGTATTTTTCTGAAATCAGTTTAATTGCTTTCTTTAAATCGGGAATTGAAAAATTGTCGAGAAGTATTCGGTCAACTTTTCCAACAGATAATATTTGTTTTACTTCTTCGAGATTTCTTGCTTCGATTTCAATTTTCAATTTCTTGTTTTTCTTTTTCAGATAATCATTGGCTGCTATAATGGCATTTTTTATTCCTCCAGAATAATCAACGTGATTGTCTTTTATCAAAATCATATCATACAATCCGAAACGGTGATTATCTCCACCACCAATTTTTACAGCCCATTTTTCAAGTGCCCTTAAACCAGGTGTTGTCTTTCGGGTATCAATTGCTTTTGCTTTAGTGCCTTTACATAATTGAGCAAGATGGCTGGTATAAGTAGCTATGCCGCTCATGCGCTGCATGCAGTTTAAAACCAGTCGTTCTGCTTTCAAAATTGATTGAGCTTTTCCTTCAACAGTAAAAACAATATCTCCTTTTTTAATTTTATCTCCATCTTTTTTGAATTGTGTAATATGCAAAGAAGCATCCACTTTTTTTACAATAGTTTTTGCCAATTCAACTCCAGCAATAATGCCATCTTGCTTTACCAGTAATTTAGCTTTTCCTTTAGCAGAGGTTGGAACGCACGCCAATGATGTATGATCGCCATCACCGACATCTTCTTTAAGAGAATCAGCGATGAATTTTTCTAAATTGAATTGAGGATATAAGGAATTTATTTTCATTTGTAATTATCAATAGCCTTGCGTACGCTGCCATATTTTAAAAGCAGAGTATTGGCTTGTTTGTATGAAACCTTAAGAGATTTCGTAATCATTTTTGTTCCTCGATCAACGAGTTTATTATTGGTTAGTTGCATGTCTACCATTTTGTTTCCGTGTATTCTGCCCAACTTTATCATTACTGAAGTGGAGATCATATTCAGCACAAGTTTTTGCGCAGTGCCTGCTTTCATTCGTGTGCTTCCGGTAACAAATTCAGGACCGACAATTACTTCAATGGGATATTTCGCTGCGTTAGCCACTGGGCTTTCCGGATTACAGGTAATACAGCCTGTTGTAATTTTATTTTTATTGCATTTTTGCAATGCTCCAATCACGTAAGGTGTGGTTCCTGATGCAGTAATTCCAATCACCAGATCTTTCGGATTTATTTTATGTTTCTTTAAGTCTTTCCATCCTTGTTCAGTATCATCTTCTGCAAATTCAACAGCTTTGCGAATTGCTGAGTCTCCGCCTGCAATTATTCCATTTACCAAACCGTGCGGAACACCATAGGTGGGAGGACATTCGGATGCATCAACAATTCCAAGTCTACCACTTGTGCCGGCTCCAATGTAAAACAATCTGCCTCCAATTGTCATTTTATCAATAATTGCTTTTACCAGTTTTTCAATTTGTGGAATAGCTTTTTCAATAGAGTAGGGGACAGTTTTATCTTCTTTATTGATATTAAAAAGAAGATTTTTTGTACTCATCTTTTCGAGATGATTGTACTTTGAATCTGATTCTGTGATTTTATTTAGTGACTTTTCAGGAGCAGCCAAGGATTTTATATTTTAATGCCAATCACCAAAACGTCATCAACCTGAGAATAACTGCCTTGCCAGTTAGTAAGGGAATCTCCGACTTCTTTTTTCTGTTCATCCATGCTTAAATGGTTGATGTCGAGGAACATTTGTTTAAACCGTTTTCGCATAAATTTTTTTCCGTCCTTTCCACCAAACTGATCAGCATATCCATCAGAAAAGATATAAATAGTATCGTCTTTTTTTATTTCTATGAAATTATTTGAGAACGATTCCATGTTGACACCGATTCCGATAGGAAATTTATCTGCCTTGTATTCGATGAGTTCTTTATTTCTTATCAGAAACAAAGCATTGTTAGCGCCTGCATACTGCAAGCTGCCTTTTTCTCTATTGATATTACAAAGAGCAATATCCATTCCGTCTTTCGATTCACCTGATTTACCGCTTTGTTTCAATGCTTTTATAATTCCACTTCGTAATGAATCGAGGATTTTTGCGGGTTGAGTTATCCCTTTATCGTTTACAATTTCATTTAACAAGGCATGACCGATCATACTCATGAATGCTCCGGGAACTCCATGTCCGGTACAATCTGCAGCTGCTATCAATACTTCATTTTCTTTTTCGCTTAACCAGTAAAAATCACCGCTTACAATGTCTTTGGGTTTATAAAGTATAAAACCATCCTTGAAAAGTGATTTGAATATATCTGTATTTGGAAGTATTGCTTCTTGTATTTTTTTAGCATAATTGATGCTATCAGTAATGTCTTTGTTTTTTACTTCTATTTCATTTTTCTGACGAACGACTTCAGCTGTACGTTCATCAATTATTTTTTTTAAACTTTTTGTTGAAACAGTAACCGCACCAAATACAATCCCTATTGATAATAGAATATAAACAATGTATGCCCATATAGTTCTGTACCATGGCGAAAGGACAGTGAATTGATATACTGCTTCAGTACTTTCTTGTCCATAAATATTTTTTGATTTTACTTTAAAGGAATAATTTCCTTCGGGCAAGTTGGTATAAACTGCTTTTGTTTCGTTTCTCCAACTGCTCCATTGAGGATCGAATCCTTCAAGGTAATAGCTATATACATTGTCCGCTTCGCTTTCATAGCTTGTTGCAGCAAATTCAAATATAAAAGAGTTGTATCTGTATTTCACTTTGGGCTTTAGTAGCTCGGATTGAGCTAGGGAAACGGTTCCTTTTTCATCAAAAGATGTTCCTGCGAAAACCAAAGAGTCGTTGCCTATATATACATTTCTTATAAGAGTGTTAAAAGGAGTAGTATAATTTTTTTTGATTTTACTGTCGTAGCGATACAGTCCATCAGGTCCACCAAGCCATGTTACTCCATTTTCATCATGATAAATGGCATGAGTAATTTCTTTTGATATGAGGTTGAAAGGATTGTATATCCAGCTATATTTTGCGTCAGGTTCCTTTTTTAAATAACCAATCTGGATATGAGGAACTTTGTTAATGACTTTAGTAGTGACAATCCAGATATTACCAATGTGATCAGGAGCAATGCGATATATTTGACGTGAAGAATCGGCAAAGAAACTTCCGAAAGAAGAATCCGGTTTAATCTGATTCGTCTCTTCATTAAATTTAAACAGTCCTTGTGTAGTTCCTAAAAATAGCTCATCAGAAATTTTACTGACTTGAGTATAGATATTTAAAAAACTTTTTTGACTGTTGTATTTTGTAACATCTGTATTTTTTATTCCGTTTTTAATATTAATTTTTATTGCTCCCGATACAGTTGTTCCAAGCCATACGTTACCTTTCCTATCTTCGGTAATGCTGCGTATGTCTTCATTTACATCATTTATTTTTCCTTCTTCTATCCATTTCCCGTTTTTATAGTAAATGGTTGAAATTCCTTCTGCAAGTCCTACAAATACTCTCATTGAATCTGCTTTGGAACGATACAATACAGTTGCATTCTCTGAATTTATCTTAGTGACTTTATCACCGCTAATCTGGTAGACACCTACATTACTGGTTACGAGAAGTGTTTTATTATTGAACAATAAAAATCCCCAGCATTCTGAAGCAATTTCTTTTAGTTGTTTAAAATGAGGATGTTCTATTGATGTATTTTTTGTCTCATTAATATTATCAAGGTAAAATACGCCAAGATTAGTAGCAACATAAATTTTATTATTGTATTTAATAACATCTTGTATTGTTCCTTCCAGCCCATTTTGATCATTAAAAAGGGTAATAGAAGAATTAGCGCTGACTCTTGAAATTCCATTATTTAATGCAAGCCACAGGTTTTTTTCCTGATCTACATATTGGTAAAAAACTGTTCCATCCTGCAATCCGGAATTAACATCAACAGAAGACACTAAATTTCCTTTGGAATCAATTACTACAATGCCTCCGCCAAGTGTACCGATTGAGAAAAGAGAGTTGTCTAATGAAATTCCATTGTAAATATTGTTATTGATAAAATAATTATCAATGTCAGTTTTCAGAGGAATGATTTTTGAATTATCATGAGTAATTAAATTTAACCCATCAGAAATAACATGACCTTCTGCATCTTTTTCCCTTATGTTTAATAAGGTTTGGTTGTCATCAAATGGAATCATAAAGTAAATTGCTTTGTTGGCAAAAGATTCTCCATTTGGCACTAACACAAAATTAGAATCTGATAATGACAGCAGTCCTACTTCTTTTTCCCTGAGATAAAATTTGTCAGAAACCTGGAACATAAGATGGAATGATTTTGTTGCATTCCACACTTTCATTTTTTTTCCATCCCATTTGAATATTTTGTTGGATGTTTGAAAATATACTTCATCATTTTTTGTAATGCAGGTTTTCCATACGTCAGCAAAATCAAGGTCTTGCTTATCAAGGTGATTCAATAAAGAACGGTATTTTAATTGTCCTGATGAGTCGGGAGCTAAATATCCGATTTCACCCACAGCACCTACATATATAGTTCCTTTGCTGTCAATAGCCATAGAACGTACGGTAGTGTTTTTGTTTGTTTCGATAGTTCTCCATTTTACCCCATCGTATTCTTCTATATCATTATTATTGCCAAAATACATTACACCTCTTTTGTCTTGAATAATGGCCCAATTTTGAGCTTTGGCTTTGTATTCTTTAGTGGAATAATTCCTGATTTTATAAGAGCCGTTTTCTTTTGAATTTTGGGCTTTAAAAGAATAGTTAAAACAGAATAAAAAAAGAAAAATAAAATAGAAAAACCTTTTGACAGTGTACATCAACTTGTTGGAATTAAAACTACTCATTGAGTTAATAAATACTTGCTTGGCAAATATATTAAAATCTAAGGGCTTAATAGTTGTTAGTTAATATAAAACAAAAAAGCACGGAAATTTTCCGTGCTTTTTTGCAGATGAATTCTTAAACTTATTCCAGAACAACTTTTTTGTTGTATATTCCTTCATTGGTAGTAAGTTGTATATGATACATACCCTTCGCATAACTTGAAAGGTCTATATCTTTCATAAATACTCCGTTGGAAACACTAATCTGTTCTTGGGATAGCAATTTTCCCTGAAGGCTAAAAATTCTTATAACTACATTTTGCTTTTGTGCAAAATTTATATTCATAGTTAATAATCCATTGGTCGGATTCGGGTAAATGCTTAGCTTATCATTCATGCTGTTTTGTTTTATACCCAAAACGGAAATAGCAGCAGTATTTGATTTTGATGAACTATAGCTGCTGTTACTTGCTTCTTTTTTTCCACTTGTGGCAAGGCATGTACCATCATGAACTACTTCTAAGAAGTAAAATAAGCTATCAGAATTGCTTCCCTTCGTATCGTAATAATCTTGTATGTTGCTGGGAATAGAATCTATTACAGATATATTTGTTCTGCTTGTTCCTCTCCATACTCTGTATTGTCCAAACAGAAATCCTTCATAATTTTCCCA
>Ga0206913_1152_pt2 | contig 13385 bp, 14 predicted proteins | sample Alteio_BWOrgHeat_72_FD_152942 | JGI IMG/M metagenome (GOLD analysis project Ga0206913, IMG submission 152942) | Enriched cells from forest soil in Barre Woods Harvard Forest LTER site, Petersham, Massachusetts, United States -... | ecosystem: Environmental > Terrestrial > Soil > Temperate forest >... | reverse complement strand
CCCATTTGTTTTTTGGCTATTACTTTGCTCCATTCCAGTTTTCCCGAAGGGTCAAGCTTGGTTAGCAATATATGATATGGGTATTGTTGTGTAGCTCCTCCTGTTTTCATTCCTGCATTGTTTGTAAACGTATACGATGCTCCATGAATTTGCTCGGCAGTTAAATAGATACTGCCATCCTGATCTATCTCAGGTTTAAATAATTCTAAGTCGGGAGCGGGACCAAGGCGTTTTGAAGCCAAATCTGTTTCTATGTTTTTAGGAAGTGCACTTGTAACGGCATTACCGGCTTCTTTCTTGCTTCTGTCTACCTTTATCATATAACATCCTTGTATCGGGTCGCCTGAGGGTCCTCCTATGTTCTCCACTTCATCGTTAGAGTAATATCCTGCTATTATTACATCGCTTGTATTGTTAGTGTTTGCTGATGTATACATAATGTATTTACCGGATACAGTAATGTTTATTTCTTTAAATTGTTTGGTATCGGCATAGTAAGAAAGCAGGTTGGTATTTATTTTTTTCTTGGATTCTTTTACATTTATCAACATGTGCGCGTCTCCGTTGTTTGAAACAAAACAATCAATAGATTGCATTTCCTGTTTTGCGTCTCTAGTCTGGCTGGTTTTCCATAGATGAGAAGGGAAATATCAATAAAGAACCACTTTGTGATTATAAAAAAGAAGACATTGATCTTATTGTGTTTATGGATGAATCGAAGGCAATAAACAGTGGCATTATATTATATGCAGAAACAGAATCAAAATACAGACTTGGTAAAATTGATTTAAAATAAAAAGCCCCGAGTTTAAACTGATTAAGAGTTTTAAAATTTAACAGCGGATGTATAAAAGTACATTCGCTGTTTTTGTTTTTATTGTCAGCCATAAAAGAAGTCCTAGCGTTCAGGACTCCTTTATTTCTTACCATTATATGCAACCTGTGTGCAAAAATGCTTAAGTATTTATACCTACGTATAAATACGGATGATTTATTTATTTAAATATTTTATGTTTGCTGCCCATGTAAATGCATGAATATAAAGTCAGTTCATGCCAGGTAAACATGAATAGTGAAAATAATTATGAGTTTACAAGAAGCCCAAATAGCTGCGTTAAAATATTTGTGTGAGTGTTATAAAAAAAATCCTGATGCTGTTTTCGATTTAACGGCAGTTGCAAGAAAGCATCTTTTGGATCCTCATGAATTTGGAAAATATTTGGTTTACAAAGGCTTCGTTAAAAATCAGCAGTTTAAACCCTCGGTTTTTTTATGCCAGATAACATCAAAAGGCATTACTGAAGTTGCCCATGAATACTTGAAGAAAGCGATGGAATTGAATGAGAAAGAAAAAAAAGCACGTTGAATAAATAAACATACTGTTCCTGTGAGTATCGAACTCTCAAGGCAATATAGAAAGATAGAAAATTCTGATTTAAAATAATTAACCATGAAAAAACACTTTTTAAAAACGAAACTGAAAGCTTTCACCCTTACGGAATTGTTGGTTGTGCTGGTAATTATAGGAATACTCGTATTGTTGGCTTTGCCCAGCCTCATGCCTCTTATCAGCAAAGCCAAAAGTACAGAAGCTCAATTACAATTGGAACATATTCACACGTTAGAAAGAACCTATTTTTATGAACATTCTAAATACAGTACAGATTTTAAAGACATAGGCTTTGAGCAGCAAAAACTTACCACTCAGGGAGGTAATGCCAATTACCAGATAGAAATTATACAGGCAAGCAACAATGCATTTAAAGCGCGTGCTACAGCCATAGCTGATTTTAACGGTAATGGAGTTTTTAATGTTTGGGAAGTAGACCAGGATAAAAGCCTGAAAGAAGTAACACCAGATTAATTAATCTATAGTTCTTGGTAAATATCGAATAGAAAAAATAAATTAAATAATCAAAACGAACGAGCATTAATATTAATGAATCTCCTGCCTTATTTTTTTTGTTTTATAGCACTCGCAGCAATTACACTGCAGGATTTCAGCCAAAGGCAGATTGCATGGTATTGGCTTCCAATATTACTGGCAGGAATCATATTGCTAAATGTCCAAAGAAATGAATTAAAAAACATGATTAGCTTTTTTATAACTAACGTTTGCTTTGTTGTTTTTCAATTAATCGTGCTCATTATATATTTCAGTATAAAAAATAAAAAACTCACCAATATTATTGATCATTATATCGGTCTTGGTGATGTGCTTTTTTTTATTGTTCTATGCACAGTTTTTTCGCCCCTTAATTTTCTTGTTTTCTATATCATAAGCCTTTTATTAATACTCCTTACATTTTTTACATACAATACTGTAAGTAAAAAAATAATTCAGCACATTCCCTTAGCAGGAGCTATGGCGCTTTGTTTGATCTTTTGTTTTGTATATAAATACACGAATAACAATTTTAATTTTTACAACGATTCTCGAATGATAGAACTATTAACCTATAGCACTTAACTAAATTGATTAACCAGCAGGATTACATTCCCCTTTCCATAGATCTTCAACATGCTATAACTATTGAACAAGCATGGCATTATCATGTTGTGCCTAAAGAAGTTTCTGAAAAAAAAATAGAGTTTTATGCAGACGAACAAAAGGCAAGTAATGAAATAAAAAACGAGTTAGAAATATTGTTTGGAAAACAAATTGTATTTGAAAAAGTTCCTTCCGAAATTATCCAGAAAACACTTGGAAAGTATTACAGAAAAAACAATGCTCGTTCCGGAACCAAACAAACACAAATTGATACTAAAAAGTCAGACGATTTTTTACCCTTATTGATTGCAGAAGCAAAAAATCTTGGCAGTAGTGATATACACATTGAAGTTTACGAAGAAAAGTGCAGGGTAAGAATCAGAATTGATGGTATGCTGATAGAAAGATACATCATCAGCAAAACAGATTATCCGACACTAATTAATAAAATAAAAATAAAAGCCAATCTTGATATTGCTGAAAAAAGGCTGCCACAGGACGGCAGGATTTTTTTTAACAGCGATGGAATGAAGTTCGATATCCGCGTTTCAGTATTACCTACCCTTCATGGAGAGAAAGTGGTACTGCGACTGCTCAACAATGATGCTGCCAACATTGACATCAAAGAATTGGGCTTTTCAGAAGAAGAGTTGAGCAATTACATGGAAGGTATAAAAAAACCACATGGTATTTTGCTGATCAGCGGTCCCACCGGTTCAGGAAAAACAACTACGCTATATGCTACACTGAAAATTCTGAACAAAGAAAAGACAAACGTTTTAACTATTGAAGATCCCATTGAATACACGCTGGAAGGAGTGAATCAGGTGCAGCTAAAAGAAAGTATAGGATTAACATTCGCTAGCGCACTTCGGACATTTTTAAGACAAGACCCTGACATTATAATGCTTGGTGAAATACGCGATGGAGAGACAGCACAAATGGCTATACGGGCAGCATTAACAGGACACTTGGTATTATCTACAATTCATACCAATTCAGCCTGGGGAACTATTTCGCGATTAGCAGATATGGGAGTACCGCCTTTTTTAATTGCTAGTACATTAAACACAACTGTTGCACAGCGACTGATCAGATTATTATGTAAGGAATGCAGGAATAAAGAAAGATTTGATACAAAACTGTTCCCAAAAAATTACCGGCCTTTAAGAAATGTAGAACATCACTATACCCCTAAAGGCTGTGAATACTGCTATTATACAGGCTATAAAGGAAGAAAAGCTATTTATGAAGTTATTCCTGTTGATTATGAATTAGCAGACCATATAAAAACCAACAATTATAATGTAGCTCCGCTTTTAAAAGAAAGAAAAATAAAAACATTGATGGAAAATGCATTTGAAATGTTTGAACAGGGAGCTACTTCCGTTGATGAAATATATTCAATTTTATTGAACAGTTATTGAGTTGAAAATAAGTTAGGAGTTATAAATTAAAAGTTAAGAAAGTTGAAAAGTTTAATGTCTTTGATTAGAGGATTTAGTTTGGTTTTTCTGCTCCTTGCTGTTAATTCAAATGCACAGGATAGATTTGCGAGTATTGAAGCAAAACTTCAAAGCATATCTGATGAAACACCAGGATTGAATGAAAAAATAGAGCTTTCTGTGAATGGAGTTGCCTTACAGGATTTTATTCGTGGGATAGCAACTGAAAATAATATTAACGTGAGTGTAGACCCGTCATTAAACATCAAGATCGTCAATAACTTTTCTAATGTAACCGTTGCTCAAGTATTTGTTTTTCTCTGTAAAAAGTATGACCTCGATCTGACCTTTGTCGGTTCCATCATGTCATTTACCCAATATGTTCCTCCTATTGTTGCTCCCAAATACATGCGTAAACAACTTAAAATTTCATATGACTCAACTTCCGATCAGCTGAGTTTTGATTTAAGCAAGGACAGTCTGGTAGAAGTGGCCAAAGAGATCACCCGTATATCAGGAAAAAATGTAGTATTCTCTCCTGACTTGGGAAATAAAATGGTGAGCGGGTACATTCAGAATACTCCTTTCAATAATGCTTTGGAAAAACTAGCCTTTGCCAACGATTTTAAAGTAACGCCAACAGAAGATAATTTTTATCTGATAGAAAAAAAGGATAAAGAAGATATTGCAAAATCGTCCGGAAAAAATAATAAAGGCAATGGAAAAGGTGCTTTGCCGGCAGGACTAACTTATAAAATAGACCCGGGAGGACTGATTACCGTTAATGCTGTTAGTACACCTATCAATGATATACTTGGGGCAGTATCCAACGAACTAAAAGTTAACTATTTTTTATTCTCAGAACCAAAAGGAAGCACAACTTTTAGTATAGAAAAAGCCACATATGAAGATTTTTTAAAATATCTTCTTAATGGTACGGATTTCACTTTTAAAAAAGAAGGAGAAATATACCTTTTAGGAGATAGAAAAATAGAAGGATTACGTGCTACCAGAGTTGTACAGCTAAAATACCGTACGGTAGAAAAACTGGTTGATTTTATCCCTGCAGACATCAAGAAAGATGTAGAGCTTAAAACATTTCCTGACTTGAACAGCCTTATATTGAGTGGGTCAGAACCAAGGATCAACGAGATAGAAGCATTTATCCGGCAGGTTGATCAGGTCGTTCCAGTAATAGAAATAGAGGTAATAATTGTGGATGTAACAGATACCAAAACGTTGACAACAGGAATAGAAGCAGGTCTTGGAACAGCACCTGCCAGTACGGCAATAACAGTATTGCCTTCGGTAGACATGACATTGAGTTCCACTTCCATTAACAATGTCATTGATGGGGTGAACGGATTGGGACTTGTGAATTTGGGAAAGGTAACTCCTAACTTTTATCTTTCCATCAAAGCAATGGATCAACAGGGCATTTTGAAAATACGTTCCACTCCAAAATTAGCCACGCTGAACGGGCATGAAGCCACTATGAGCATAGGCAGTACGGAGTATTATTTAGAATCTTCTAATAATGTAATCGGCAGTCAGAACCCTCAGAATATCATCACCCAGCAATACAAATCGGTCAATGCGGATTTGTCTGTTACCATCAACCCGATCGTTTCAGGAGATGAACAAATTACGATGGACGTTAAAGTAAAACAATCCACTTTTACTACAAGGATTTCACCTACAGCCCCTCCAGGTACTATTACCAGAGATTTTCAATCGATGGTAAGAGTTAAAAATCAGGAAACAGTTATTTTAGGCGGACTAGAGGAAAACTCTGTTAATGAATCTGCTTCCGGACTTCCATTTTTATCCAGGATACCCATTATAAAATGGTTTTTCAGCAGCCGTACAAAGGCCCACGAGAAAGATAAACTGACCATATTTATTAAGCCAACGGTTATTTATTGATATGTTTAAAAATAATAACATAGAACGCATTGTTAAAAGCACAACGATAGCAGGAGTTGAGCTGTTTTATAATTCCAATGGCGACCATTATTTTAATGTCTCTGTTCTTAAAAAAGAAAAATTATCTATTAATACAGTTGTTGCAAAAGAAAAACTTGAAAATATTACTGCCGTTAAAGAGGAACTAAACTCTTCCATACCGCTTTGTCTTGTAATCAATGGCAAGGGAATTATTCATAAAAAAGTAACCTATTTAGAATCAGACGATGATAAAACCCTTTTGCAAAAAGCACTTCCCAATGCCAACATAGATGATTTTTATGTTCAGGTATTTAAAATGCATGACAACAATGCGTATGTGTCCATTGTGAGAAAAAATATAGTTGATGAACTTGTCCAGCAACTTATCAATCATAAATTTTCAATTATTAACTGTATTCTAGGTCCATTCTCTATTCAGGCACTCATTCCATTATTAGAAAACAAATCTGATAACTATGAGCTAACAGGGGATAGCTATCAGTTTACTGTCAGGGATCTATTTATAACCGAATATCAGCCTATAGAAAATAATAATGCTTCCGTTTTTGCTATTGGCAATGAACATGTAAAAGCATCCCAGATGGTTGTTTTTTCTGCTGCATTCCAATACTTTTTGAATACGACAGTATCCATGTCAATGAATGTGCCTGCAATAATAGAATCAAAAGAAGAGTTCCGTCAAAAGAATCTTTTTCGTTTTGCAGGTACCGCTTTGCTCGGATTTTTTCTTGTCATTCTGATGATAAACTTTTTTATGTTCAGTCATTTCAATGAAAAAAAAAATAACCTGGTAGCTAAAATCTCTTTGAACCAAGATATTTTAAATCGTTATGAAAAACTTAAATCAGAATGTACTGATAAACAAAATTTCTTTGAAAAGAATGGATTGCTCCATGCATCCAGAACTTCCTATTATGCTGATCAGCTGGCTCTGGATATGCCACCTGCTATAAGATTAACAGAGCTTGATATTAATCCGCTGGTAAAAAAAATCAATCAACAGGAAAATGAGCTGACTTTTACTCCCAAGATAATTCACATAGGAGGAAGCTGTAAAAGAAGTATTGAAGTAAATGAATGGCTCAAAACAATAAGGGAAAAAAAATGGATTAAAGAAGCAACATTGGCTAACTATACACAGGACAAAGAAAAAGAAATAGCGGAATTCAGTATAGAATTAAAAATTAAGAATTAGGATAGGTGCTAATAAATAAAAATGTGACTCATTACTTGATATGACATATAAAAAAAAGAATAAATTTTTGATTATTGCTGCTATTGTTTTTCTACTTGCAGCTTATTCTTTATCAATTAAAAAAACCATCATGCTTTACCAGGAATGTAAAGAATTAACTAATAAGTCAGATTTAGCAACCAATGCTCCGGTTAAAATACAGGAACTTGAAAAAAAATTGGCTGAAACCGATACACTTTTAGGAAAAAGTCAGATAAGAGATGGAAACACTCAGCAATTATTGCTTGGTGTTGTTACGAATTATTGTCAAACTAATGATATCGTCCTAAGAGAATTTCCAAGGGCAATCAATAACTTAGACAAAGACTTTTCTATAGAAACTAGTGTATTTGTGGTGGAAGGAGATTTTATAAAACTACTCAGATTGATCTATCAGTTGGAGCAAAAGGACAAAATCGGAAGGATTGCTTCGGCACATTTTCAGGCAAAAAAAGATTATAGAACACAAACGGTTTCATTGCTGTCGACAATTTATTTACAAAACATTAAAAAAGTAGAACATGAAAACTAAATTTTTCTATATCACAATCGCAGCTTTGATTATTTCTCTTGTATTCTCTTGTACTAAGGATATAATTGAAACTGACTTAAAAAATAAAATAGTTACTCTGGATGCTCCGGCAGATAAATATTCTACTACAACACAAACTCAATTGTTTTGGTGGGAGCCGGTAGACGGAGCTTTAAAATATAATCTCCAGATTGTGGAACCAAGTTTTTCATTTGTTCAACAACTCATGTTGGATACCAATGTAGCAGCCACAAAATACAGTTTTACTCTTCCTTCTGGAACTTATCAATGGAGAGTAAGGGCGTTCAATGGTTCAAGCAACACAGCATATACGGTTCGTACGATAACAATAGACAGTATATCAAGTTTGGCGAATCAAACAATAGTGCTTGCTTCACCAGCCAATAATAGTTTTTTCAATACTTATACACAAACTTTCAGATGGCAAAAGCTGCAAAATACTACCGATTATGAATTTCAGATAATTAATCAAACTAATAGTAGCAACGTTATAAGTATTACGCAAACCGATACATCGTATTCATATACTTTTTTAGCTGAAGGACAATATACCTGGCAGGTAAGGGGACAAAATGTTACAAGTAATACACTTTATTCATCTAATACAATTACAATTGACGTTACTCCTCCCGTTGTATCAACACCATCGTCTCCCGCCAATGCGACTACGGTTGTTAATCCTGTTGATCTTAAATGGTACAGAGATGCATCATCTATAGGAGATAGCTTATTTATAGCTACTGATTCCACCTTCAAAACTCCCATTTATTATTCTGGGTATTTTATTGTATTGACATATAATTTTACTGCAGGGACAAGTGGACAGAATTATTATTGGAGGTTAAGATCAAAAGATGCTGCAGGAAATTTAAGCGCTTATAGCTCGTTTTGGAGATTTACAGTTCAGTAAATGGTAAATAAGTGGATCAGTAAATCTGTGTTGCATGTAACCCCTGAATTTAGAATTTTTTTTAAATTAATTTGAAAAATAAAAAACTGATATACGTACTTCTACCATTGGCAATAATTATTTGGGGCATTATCATGTACAGAATATTTTCAGTTGTTGCTTCATCTGAGTCAGTTAATCGTCAGCAAAGCAATGATGATGGCACTTTGAATATTGAAAGCACATTATTGGATACTTTTAGTATTGTTGCCAATTACAGAGATCCTTTTCTTGGTAAAATGATTTCCATCAATAAACCTGTTTTTAACAGTTTAACGAAGATAGCCAAAACACAAAAAACGATACAATCAGTGCAATGGCCATTGATTGTATACAACGGAATGATAAAAAATCAAAAATCAAACAAGCAGGTTGTAATGGTCCAGATCAATGGGCAAAGTAATCTGATGAGGGAAAAAGAGATTTTTGCAGGAATAGAATTAATGAAAATCTATAAAGATTCCATTGAAGTGGGCTATCAGAAGCAAATGAAAATAATAAAAAAATAAAAATTCATTTCTTGCTCTATTTTCATCCACTAGGATAAAATGTACTAGTGAACAGAACTACTTAGCTGGAACAAAGGCAGATACATTGCAATCAGAATGACTGAGACAAGAAGTCCAAGAAAAATAATCATGATAGGTTCAATCAAACTGCCTAGTAAGCTGGTTTGATGCTCCACTTCATCACCATATTGTTTTGCTAATTTTCCGAAAATAACATCCAGTTGATTTACTTCTTCAGCGACTTTTATTAGCGATAACATTCGTTTGTTGTACACTTTAAATTTGGAAAGGCTCTTATACAAAGATTCTCCCCTGAGTATGTCTTCCTGTACAACTTTCAGGGAATATTCTATAGGATAAAACCCGACCATTTTTTTTACTAGATCAATTGCATTGACAAGAGGAGTTTTAGCGCCTACCAGCAAATTCATAGAATGGCAAAACCTTGCTAAATAAATTTTCTGCACCATGTTTCCAATAATAGGTAGCTTCAGTGCAATGGAAGAAGTAGCCTTTCTGTACCAATCTTTTTTTCTTTGACTATAGAACAGTGCAATGACAGAAAATAGTAAAATGAAAAAATAAAAGGAATAATGAGAAAACCCTTCTGATATTTTAATTATCAGTTTAGTTAAATAAGGTAGTTCTCCATTGAATCTTTTGAACACATCGGCAAACATGGGTACTACAAATTTCATCATAAAGAAGATAGCACCAAAAGAAGTGAAAAGTACTATGGTAGGATAGGAGAGGGCATTGACAATTTGCCTTTTCTGTTCAATTTTTTTTGAGAAAAAACTGGCAAGATCTAAAAGTACTTCCGGCAATCTTCCACTTTCTTCACCTATTTTCAAACTATAATATTCATAAGGAGAAAATTTTTCTGTTTGATGTATTGCATTGGATAAACTGCCTCCGCTGATGACTGATTCTTTTATTTTCCTGAAAACTTCTTTGTCCTTGGCTTTGGTTTGTTCCTCTTCGATCAATTCCAATGCTGTTTTTATGTCTACTCCGGCAGAAAATAAAATGTTTAATTCCGAATAGAACCGCTCTTTCTTTTTGTCACTCAACTCCGAACCGAATAATTGAATGTCTTTATTCAAAAAATCAAATGCAAAACTTTCTTTCTTCTTTATAGAAGTCTTTTCTTTTTTCAGATCATATTTACTTAAGTCTATACTCACTATTCTTTATTCTCTAATTTCATCAATACATCTGCTCCGTATTGTTTCTTATAATGGAACGTTTCATTTTCTTGTATAACATCTGTTTCAAAGCTTAACTCATCCACTAAAGTGGAATTATTTTCTATTTCTTTATTTTGAAATTTTAAACTGGTATTAGCTAATACAACCCCAAAAGTATCTTGGATTGTAGTATATTTTCTTATAATATACTGCTGTCCGAATTCATAAACAGTCTTTTGCTCTTCATTTGATGTTTGTTGAGTGGAGAAACCGGAGAACTCAATTCCATCGCTGGTTTTATTGACATATTGAAAATTTTGAAAATCCTTGTTCAGAAGCATGTTCAGTAATGCCGCTTGTGAAAGTGTTTCATTTACATTTTTATATTCTTTGTATTGTTTATATACGATTTGGTAACAAGTCGCGGCAATGCTGATAACAATGCCGCTGATGATCAGTGCTACTATCAGTTCAATCAAAGTGAATGCTTTTAATCTTTTCATAATAATTAATCACTTATAGTCAATCACCAATTAATAATTCTTTGTATTCTTCCAATAACTTTCCCTGCTTGTCGTATGCTTTTAAAGTCAGCATATTGAGGTTTTCCGTGTCTTTGTATTTGATCACTTTTTTTTTAATTGACAACATTTCACTTTCTATGCTTTCATCTAAATAACTGTTGTCCGTTTTTGTTTTAAATGCAATTCCTTTTAGCAACAGGTGTACATGAAGCTTTTGCCGATTGTTGTCAGAGTTGATGACATTGACATAGATCATCATTCCAATGCTAAAACACATCATAACCAGCATCAGAGCTACAATGGTTTCAAGAAGTGTGCTTGCTCGTATTTTTTTATTCAATAAATCCATTTAATAATTTTTTTAGCTTGTTCTGTCTCTGTCAAATTTATTCCCACATATTTTTCAGGAAGTTTGGTAACATCAATTGTAGCGTCCAGTAAATGATTCTCATATACTGAAGAAGGTGTGCTCAATAAAAACGTACTGCAAGTCACACTCCCATAAACAAAGCCTTTCAAATCAACTATTCCGGACGAATATACCTGTCCTGTTATTTTTACATTTTTTTCTATGTTGATTTTAATTTGCTTTTGAGGTGATAAATTTTCTTCGTAAGCAAATACATCACCGAAAATTTCCGTTCCTTCCCCAATAAAAATATCCATATTATTATGAGATTTTGTTGTTCTTATCAAACTCAATGCACTTGGATAATTCAGTTTACAGTTTTTACTTATGGAAATACTGTCGGTTGCAAACAATTGAAGACTCCCTTCAAAATCATCTTCAACTTCTATGACAGGCGCCATCACTAAAACATCCTGTAAATTGCAATTATTGCTTATATCTATTTCTTTATCTGAAATGATAATAATATTGCCCTGATAAACCTGATTGCTGAATATTATATTTTCTTTACTAAGAAGATAAATTGTGTTGTTTCCAAATGAATTGATAATAGAGTCGTTTAATTTTTGTTGTTTGTCCATATCAATAATGCTGTCATTTTCACCCATTTGTTTTAGAATTATAGACTTTATTTTTTCAATCAATTCATTATTAAGCGGAGGCAGGTTTTTAGAACTTTCTTTTATCGTTCCTTCAACGAGTTGATTCCCGGAAAAGCTTTGTCCCTCAATATACGCCCGTTTAACTCCGGACTTAGGTAAGTAACAATCACCTTTAATTACAGTCTTTCCGCAGAGGGATAAAGGTTTGTCTTGGTCCGCAAGATAGATAGCTTTTTTTTCAGAAGGCATTCCTGAACCTATCAATGCAATTTGATTGCTGCTACTTCTTGCAGAAAATGCTTTTGATACAATTACTTCAAAAGATCCCCAACTTTTTCTTTTAAGTAATACCGTATCGTTGCCTTCATTATATAAGTCAATGAATTTCTGCTGATTCAGTTGAATAATATTTTGTTTTGATAAAAGCAGGCTAAGACCTGAAGTCGAGTTTATAAGAGTACGTTCAGATACATTGTAGTCTGTCAATCTCAATTTGTTGAAATAAGCAAATAATATAAGTGAACTGCTTATGAGCGCGATGACTAAGGCAATAGCGGTGGCGTAGAACAAGGAACTTGCCTTTAGCATCTTGGAAATTACTTATTTGTTTTGGAAATGTCTTTTTCCCTGGTCTCCTTAGCAATTTGGTTTTCCTGAGCAGTATCCTTCTTTTCTTTTTTTCTGAAAATCATTTTTATTTTATCGATCAGCTTATTTGTAGAACTCTGTTTCTCATAGTATTCTATTAGAGGTATTTCGATACCGGCTTTATAAGCTTTTCTGCTTAATATTTTGCCAGATTGATAGCTTATCATTATTCCTTCCAGCTTATCAGACTTAAAGTTAGCATCCAAGACTTGTTGGCCGGTCATATCATAAGACTGATAGGCTCCTTCTTTTATCCCATTTTTCCAACAACTTATTTCCTGAATTTTCCCGCTATCATACCATAATATCCATTTCCCATTTTTTAAACCATTTTTAAATTTTCCTTTTTCTTTCAAATTATTATTTATATAAAATACAGTATAATTTCCATTTAAAAGTTTTCCATCGAAACCTCCTTTGGTTTCCATAATTTTGTTGTAGGCATGCCAATAGTAGGTTAGGGAATCTACCGCGACTACTTTTCCTTTGGTTGACGATACATCCGCTTTTATAGTATTCTCCTTGTTGTTAATATTAATAGTATGAATTTCTTTATCTTTTTTAGATCCAGCATTGGTTGATGAAATGAAGAAAAGAGATAAAACCAGTATTGAAAAAATGCGAAGCATGATCGAATAGCTGTTAAATATGGCGCTCCTAAAATAGAAATGTTTTTAGAAATCCATATGCATAAAATACGTAGGTAAAAAAACGGTATACGAATCAGTTTAAAATTTCCGAACAGTTAAAAAGTTTTGGATAAAATAAGAAATAACCAGAGGAGTTAACGATTTTAGTTCTTATTACAGACACTAGAATATAAAATTGCCTCTAAGTTTGTTTTTTCTCAAAATTCTGAGTAA
>Ga0206913_1149_pt1 | contig 13390 bp, 18 predicted proteins | sample Alteio_BWOrgHeat_72_FD_152942 | JGI IMG/M metagenome (GOLD analysis project Ga0206913, IMG submission 152942) | Enriched cells from forest soil in Barre Woods Harvard Forest LTER site, Petersham, Massachusetts, United States -... | ecosystem: Environmental > Terrestrial > Soil > Temperate forest >... | reverse complement strand
GCTCGACATCATCGAGACAGAACCAGAGCACCATTTCTGGCACATAAAACCCCTCTTTAAACGGAGGGGTTTTTACTTTTTCAGATTCAACATCGGTGATTTCTTCTTCTCGGCAGGCGGCATTTTGTAGCAGTTTTGTAGCAGTTGGAAGCGGTTTCATGGGCGCGGCCAGTTCCACCGTCGTCTTTAGATGTGCATCCGAAAGATGGCTGTAACGCTGGGTCATGCGCAGCGTTCGGTGGCCCAAAACTTTTGCGATGCTCTGAACGTCTCCGCCTTTCATGGCCGCGTGACTGGCCCAGGTGTGCCGTAAATCGTGAAAATGAAAATCAACTAAACCAGCCAATCTGACAGCACGGCGGAAATGAAAACGAATCCATCCATCCCGTCGACCAGAATTTGGCAGCTTGAAAACTAAGCCTGTCCGCTCGCTAAGCAGTGCTTTAGACAAGAGATCAATCACTTCGGTTGGGAGGGGAACCTCACGGCTTCTTCCCGATTTCGTTTTAGGCAAAAATGCGAAGCCACGCCTTAAATCAACGTTCGACCATTCTAGTCCTAAAATCTCACCCTGCCTCATTCCCGTATATCGAGCCATAATAAGAATCAGGCTAAAAGCAGGGTGAGACGCGTTTACTAGTCGCCAAAATTCATCGTCTTCGATGTAGCGAATGCGCTCATTATTTTCAGGATCAAGTTTGTAATGATCCAAGGGATCTTTAGAAATCATGCCCCACTCAAGAGCCTTGGCGGTGGCCGCTTTCACAATAGACAATTGGCGGCGGACCGTAGAGTGCGAAATTAAGCGATTAGAATTTTCCGACCTGGGCGACTTGAGTCGCCATGCTTTGTATTCAGCCAAACGCGGAAGGATCGCCGAAACTAGCATTTGCCCATCGACATACTTAACAAACCTCGCCAAAATGTTTTTGGCGTTTTGAGCGGCCTTTGGATTTTTGGGCGATAAATGAAGTTCTATGTAGCGGTTCAACACTTCTGATATGGAACAGTCCTTATCGGTGTTGCCTTGCCGTATTTTGGTCTTGTAGGCATCAGCCCAAGCTTCGGCTAAGCGCCGATCCATATAGGGTCCATCCGGCGCCTGCTTCGAACTCACGCTATAACGTTTGCCTTTATGCGTGAACGTCAGCCAATAGATGTTGTTGCGCCTGTAGATGCCCATTATCCCTCGCCTCCAACGTTGTTTTCATCGTCGAACGTGCGATCAAATTGTCCAATACAACTTTATCAATTCTGACGGCACGTCGTCTAAGCCGAACGACTGTAATTTCCCTTCTTGAGATCCAATGATAAAGCGTGATTGGACTGATCGCCAGATAACTCGCCGCCTGCGAGATCGTCAAAAGTCTTGGAGCCACATCCGGTCGCCGATTATTCGTGTTCAACTTAAAATTTCTTCCTCTCTTCGATCTTTTCATATACAACCGCTTTCATAGCTTAGAGGGAAACTGAGCACGGATTATTCATTTGTCCGTCGGAGACTAGATCTTAAGGACTAATAGGTCTTATGGGGGTGTTGATTATGCTTGTAATTCTCACATAGAACGGTAATGCTATCGATGTGCAAATAGATTTCGATCAGAATTGCAAAATGAAATCACGGCTTAATAAACACCATTTAGCAATTTATTACTCCTTCTGAGCTTTTTATTGCCGCACACGGCATGGGCGGCGGAGGAGCTATCAGATTGCTATTCGGAAGGATTTGATCTTAAGGCTTGCGAAAACGAAATTGCTTCTGTTGAGAGTCAATTTCAAATAGAGTCAGCATCGGGCGATTTACTGCAGAGTTTAGGATCGGCTTATCACAACATGTATTACATGAGCCCTCAAGGGCCTATTAGCGATAAATGGGAAAAGAAAGACTACGAATTACTTGAGAAGATAAAACATTCAGCCAAGAGCGCCGATCAATTTTATGCGGCAAGTGCTTTAAGTTCTAGCACAGAAGACAAACAGACTTATCTAAAAAAGACCTTATCGCTTGATCCAACTTTTGCCAAAGCGTACGTTGATCTCGTGAAGCTCTATGTCGACAATCGGCAATGGCTTCTAGCCTTCGAACAGTGGAAAACGTATCAAGCTACGGCTGCAGGACAAAGGAATCCTTATGGTGTAGAAGCCTTCGGGCTTGAGCACGGTTTGGCAAAGTCGGGGCATACGAAAGAGGCGCAGGAGGTCATTGTCAAATTGGTGGCGGCGAGCAATGATCTACTTCCGCTGGCACAGTGCGACACTTTGCGCCTTTTATACCTTCAAGGAATTAAAGTTGACAGTCTCACTCAAAACAAGATGGACGCTATTAAAAGCGCGTGCGCTAAGTCATCCAAATAGCTAAAAGAAACCAACTAAGATAGACGGTTCAATCCAGACAACGCCTGCCACAAAAGTAACACCAAATAATCCTTAAGATTTCGGATTCTCTCACGGAATCAAATATGGGCCTTTTGGGGACAGACTGGCTTGGCAGGATAGGCATTCTGTTGTACAGAATGCCCTACGCTACGCTTCCTGCCGCCAGTCCGTCCTTATTCTCTATCGATTTATCCTTTACGATTATGCACCGCAGCTCTTAGTCCAATCTCGTGGGCCATTCGCTCCGAGCGCTAAGTTTTATCCAGCAAATTTCACAGTATAGCTATGGACCATATAAATGAGATTAACAATGGTCGGTAAAGTACGGCCCATACAAGACTCCTAGCGAGACGGCAAGGTTTGCGGCAAATTCGGATGCACTACTTTGTTCGAGATGCGTAGCAGCTTTCGGTAATAGAGGGATTCTTTTGGTGATGGGATGAGAAGAAGTATCGCCATTTGCTTTGCCAAATTCTCTAGCCCATTCGCAAACAACTCAAAGCTGTGTGTCGTGGCGTAGCTTTGATCTTCTGCTTGCTCATAAAGCGTGATGGGGTCCCCAATAACAGCAAAAAGGGCACGACTGCTTTGAACAGCCGGCAAGAGCTTTTGATTAACCATATTTTCAAGTTGGAAGGCGGTAAAGGGTCTTGCGTATTTGAAAGAACGTAAGACTTCTTTCGAATCTTTATGAAATGCTCGCGCCGATTGAGCAATCCAGTGAGCGTTGAACTGATTTGCGGCATCAATCCAGACGATACGCCTGGCAGGCGCAAAGGTAATGGCAATTGCTCGCAATGACCAAGAGATTAGATCCTGGTCACCAACAGCGGAATAGAGCCCCGGCTTAAGCGGGCGGGGGAGAAGTTGAAGGTACGGCGCGATGTCAGGAGTGGGAAGGAGGGTCATACTGGCAGGGTATCATACACTTGTATGATCCATCAAGACCTATTTGATTCGCCGTCGACAAATTATGCCTCTAGCTTATCTATTGCAAATTGAACCCAAAAACGTCATCCTTTCTGAATGCAAAGATCATGCTTCAACAAAGTCCTCTGGATGATGTGCGCTGGGTTAATATGCGGAATTGTAGGCCCCGTCTTGGTCACTACAATAATTCTTGTTCCATTTATTCTTTTAGAGATGATTCGTCATCGCGAGCATTTACTGAGTTTTTCCGCTCAAATGAGGCAGTATTCTGAGTTTTATTTAATTGCAATGCGGTGGTTCACTCCAATGGGTATTCTATTTGGAGTGATTCTAATGTGGCTTCTGCTTAGAGAAAACCCTCTTGCCGAAGGTTCAAAAAAAGTAAAAAAAGTGGGATTAATCTGGGGTGCTATTTTGGGCGCGCTCTGCCCAGCGCCAAAGCTAATATTGCTTTCTCAATTCAAAGATGGAGGTTTTTCCTGGAGGATGTTAAGGGAGGCACTTACGGCAGCGCTTTTTTATGCCCCGTTTGGTCTCGTCGTTGGCGCTGTTATAGGTTGGTTGCTTAGCAGAATGATAGTGAGAGCTAATACACATGACATATAGTTTCCGACCTAAACTCGTTTTATGGTTATTACTAGTGATAGCCTTCACTGGATTTATAACTTCTGAGGCAACTTCGGATGAACCTGTAATGCCTTACTTGTTTATTCGATTGATAACGGCGAGCAGCGTGCAAATGCTTACGTCAAATGGTTATGCTATCGTAAAAAACAATCAACCAATTCGTTTAGAAGTCTGCATTCAAGTAAAAAGCGTGGCCGATCGATTTGAACAGCTGGAGATTCAAGCACTTAATCAGCACCCCGATTATTTTAAACACCGACCTCCGCCCAATATCGTTCTTTCTGTAAAAAGGCTTGAAGGAGCAAAAAATAGCAGAGACGTACCCTTTCGAATCAACTCTTCTGGTAGTGGCAAAAATCTGACGAATTACTACGTAAATGCTGATATCGATATTTTGGAAGATAAAACCATTAGACATTCCAAAGCTGAACAATTCGTCGATTGGACGATATCTCAGTCAAGTGAGCCAGCTCAAAGGCGTTTATTACAACAGCTAAAAGGGAATTCAGTTAAATATCTTGAGGAAATATATGTTAATAATCCGCCGGGTGATTACGAAGTAACTGCGAAATATACACCAAGTACTCGTGAAAATTGGGAAGGCAGTTTGAAATCCATGCCGATCCGACTCCACGTGATTGATGCTGGCGATTTCTATGAGTCGTTGAAGAAGAACTCACGATGAACAGGTATTACTTGTGATCGGGGGAATGAGGAGCCTGGCTATCTCCTTGGTCGCGTTACTGAGTGGAATGGTTTTGACCTTTTCTGCCATCAAGACCTTTGAACCGATTCGATCAAATCAAATCCCCGTATTAACCACAGGTGGAAATGATGTAACAATCGAAGCCGCTAAAATTATGGCGCGTGTTGGTTTGATGGCGTTCACCGCTGTTGGGCTTATTGTGTTCGGCTTGTTTAAGCTGTTTCAGACATTTCGAAAAAATAAGCAGTGCCCTCCGACTTGGATCGGTTGAGGTATTTCAGGAGTGAACGATGGATGACAAAACCGAAATTTATCGCGGGGGCTCCGAGAGCGACCGAGCGTTGTTAATCAGCTGGCTCGGGGGTAACGGGATTCCATCATTTGATACAAAACTATCGTCTTGGCGAGCACCGGCAAGTCTATATGTGCATCCCGACCATGCCGCCGAGGCGCGAAAGCTGATTCGAGCATTTGATCGGCCTCATGGGGGTAAAGTCATTAACCCAGCGCGGTATCATGCGTTTCAGCGGACATTTCTCATTGTTCTTATCCTAGGACTTCTAGCGATATGCTATTTATTGCATCAGACACATGTCTTTTAAGGATTGAGGCAGGCTAATTATGAAAATGAAAGATGTTCTTGGCATGCTTATGATGTATCCCCCGACTGCTCCCTGTTTCGTCATCGGACTTACTTGGGGATTGTCAGTCATAGTCAGTCGATTTTATAGAAAAAGCAATTTGATTATTACTGGCATTTGTTTCCTTTTGGCGTTGCTCATTTGGGCCTCGGCGATTTATGTCGTGAAGCACTGAATGACTTGAATAAATTGTATTTCGAACTTATGGCTTGCCCTGATATTTGAAATAAAGCAAAGGCGGTATTTATGACATGGATACGATTTAGCAACTCTATGGCAGCCATGACATTTCTCATGTTAACTATAGCTTCTCAATCGATAGCGATGGATAAAAAGAATGGATGGTCAATTGAGGGGAAAAATGCAATCTTTCGAAAGCAGGGCAAGACGACGACAGTAATCCCATTGCGTTCTCAAAAAGGACAACAGGGTAAACCCTATACTGTAGATGAGGCATCGATCCTTGCAGGTTGTCTTATTTTGAATCGCGGAATAAAACAGGTGGAAGGGACTGATATGCGATCAGATCCAGAAAGTGTCCGACTTTTTACGTCAGATGGCAATGAATATAAGCAGTCCGAGCTTGACTCGCAAATGCTATTGGGCGTTCGTTTCGAACATCCTTCCAAAAAATGGGGTATTGTTCTGATAGAAGGTGGTGGCGCCGAAGGGGATATGTCGTCATTTACGTTGGTTCGAAACAATTGCTCAACGGAGACGCATTCATTTGAAAATCTATTATTGTACTCTGGAGGTGAAGCTTTGTCCGATCCAAGCAATCCTTCGTTAAAAATTCCCGGTCTGCAGGAAGAGAGCAATCCGGATACCCATCAACCCGGGAGATCCGTCTCTCTCATAATTCATTCTGATGGCAAATTTGAAATTCGTCCTCAAAAGCCTAAATCCTAAGAAAACACGCTTATGTTTAATTTCTCTCTAGTTTCTACATCTCTACGAAAGAAATTTGCCGTTAGCTTTCTGCTTATGGCTTTCCTGACGGCTACGACCTCATGGGCCGCCGATAATAACTATAAGACGTTCCAAACCTTATTCACTTGGATTGATTTCAAACCCATGTTTATTGTTGAAAATATCGGAGGTCAACAGAAGGATATAGACAACTCTGCTCTGAAGGCTTTGCCGGAAGATTGGCAACAAACAGTAGTCAAGTGGGGGAAATCGCCGTACAAATCAATCGCGGCGTTTCATATAAATAAAGTCTTAGATGGATTTTTGGTTCTCGGCCCTTCCGAATTAAACGGTAGCAATATAAATTTACTTGTGTTTGATCAAACTGGCCACCTGCAGGGCAATGAAATGTTAACGAGTTTTTCCGGAGATGAAGGAAATTATTACATGAAATATTGCTGGTTGAAGGATATCAATGGGGATGGTCATTTGGATCTTTTATTTCGAGAGCAGGGAGAGACGATGACCGATGACGGGAAACAGGAATGCAGTTCCGATCATATTAGTGTCAAACTCTGGGACGGGAAGTCGTTTGCATGGTGGGACATACCTGAAAAGAAAGAAGCGAATCTAAAAAAAGAGACTAGACACGACCTACTCAATATCAAAAACGCTTGTAATAAGGGCGCGTCCTCCTGAAAAATATTTCCTACATTCGAGGGTCTAATTCACTTAAGCAAGCATCACTGTTTCTTCTCCTAATCGTGATAAGTACGACATCTTTATTCTTGGGTGCATGCGCTAAAAGAACTCTAGGAACAGCAGAATTGTCTTTATCAGGTCGGCGATTGAAATTGCAAAATGTATATATCTGGAGCGGGTTGGAGCCAAAACGGCATGTTTATCAAGTGTGGCTCGAAGGCAATGAGAAGCGCCTTTTTTGGGCGCACGAGTTTTCCCTTTCTTTTGACGTACCGGAAAAACAAGTTAGTGAAATGGCCGACTTAAATCGTTCGACTTGGACGGCATGGGGGTATTTTCGACCCAGTATCGATGGAAGTTGGGGAATGGCAGGTAATAAAGTCGTTCTCGAGATTCAGTCAGTCGATCTTGCACAAAAGCGAGTTAAAGGGTCTTTCCATGGTGTAATCGATTACTATCAGGGATCTCGTCGGTTGGATGCTCCGACAGATGGGCAATTCGATGCTGTTATTATTACTCCTGGTAACGGTATCAAGTCTATTCCAATGAGAACGGCCAATGGGGAAACCAGGCCCGCGCTTGCGCAATCACCCATAGCGCGCAGGTCTCCCAAGTCGTAGATGGTTTCCATCGGGTCTGCGCTCGAAATTCGAAAAGCGCTTGCAATTCCGATGCAGAAACGTCATCCTTTCGTAATGCTTGGAAAAAATCTCACTAAAAGAGGAATAAACATCTGGCCAGTATTTTTTTTCGGCGTTGCGAACACGGCTCTCTGCTGCATATCGAGAATTGGCCATGTAGCTGAAGATTGTGCAGAACCGCCTGGCCAATTAGTGGGACATTCGGTACATTTTTTGGCCCTTCCTGTGTGCATCGCACTAGTTATCGTTCTATTATCCGTAGCCACTTCGCCTGACAATCGTACAGGTGAAAATAAGTCCCGCAAGGATCGAACGATTCTCCTACTATTGGCCGCAATTATTTTGATTGGAGGCTATCTAGCTTTTCATTACACACATCCGCTCCCAATATACAGCCGAATAGAATGAATACGTCCAAAATTTCAACACGTCGCTATTTCTTGATTATTATGTCACTTGCATCATGTTTTTATTTGATCCCGGCGGGGGCTGCGGAACAGGAAATCGAGCGTAATGAACCGTTCATTTCTATCACAGGGTCCGAACCAGTTCTGCATTTGACCGAAGCGCAAACGGGAGCCATCAAACATTATGACCCAACTTTTAAATTGCGTAATAGACAGGACTACACACCCGATGTAAGAAAATATGTCCGACCATCTGCGCATCAAATTTTGTTTGCTGTGATAGGTGATTTCAATGGCGACGGCAAAAAAGACGTTGTTCTCCAAGGCAATGACGACTCAAACGAACTTCTAATCGCTGTGCTTTCCACCAAAGAGGGCCCTAGAGTAATCGACATTTACAAACGACCCTTTCCTGAAGCTGTTAGAAATTCAGGAATTAACGACATGCATGAAGATTATTTAAGTTTCGTTCCAAAACGTAAGGTGAGTTCGCCCTTAGAAAATACTTCTGTCCAATTAAAGACTGACGCATTTGAAGTCATTTACTTCGAGAAAGCATCCACGATGTACTACTACGATGGCGACAAATTTCAAACGTATATGACAGGAGATTAAACCGGTAGTTTGACGAATAACATGAAACGCCTAGCAATATTATCATTCACATTCTTTCTCCTGGTGAATTCTCTGCAGCTGCGGGCGGCGCGGGCGGCTCTGCATTCTGCAACATGTATTGATCCTGCAGAGGATGCTGACGTGATCTTTCGCGCGAAAGCAGTCGAAACGCATGGTGCAAATACAGAAATGGAGGTTCTCGAGGTAATCAAAGGCAGTTTGTCTAAGGGCAGCATTACTTTCAAGCATCAGATAAAGCCAGAGGGAGCCGATATTGATGTCGGCCGCGAATATTACACGCTCAGCAGCGGGCACATTTATTTAATTAATGCGAAATTAACCAACGAGAAGAATGTATTGTCCCAGCTCTATGGATCTGACTATTGCAGCAAAAGTGTTAAAGGGGAGTAATAAAAAATGCTACCAATGATCCGATGAAGAAACATATACCGTTGTTTAAAGGATTATTGAAGATTATAACGATTACTGTTCTTATGTGCTTCGTATTGTTGCGTGGATGCCGGTCGGCGTTATACGAATCTAAAACAGTGTCCACTTTTGGCACAGGGAATACCAAATGTTTACCCGATGGAAGAATTGTTTTCCAGATTATCTATCGGATTTACCATAGGCCACAAGGCCTTGCGACATTTCCTGACGGTGGTATGCCTTGGATTAACGATTTTGGTTTACGAACCTATCTGTATCAACCAGGTCAGGCGCTACAGACTATACCCTTTTCTGCTATCCCACCAGAGGCTATTCATTTTAAAAATGATTACGCAGCTATTGGAGGATTTTGTTCTGCTGAAACCACAAAACAGTTCTATGTCTCAGATGAAGTTAAAGCAGCTGGAAATAAATTTCTGACGATAATAGATAATCATCGCGAAGTGCATAATTATTCTTATAGTGAACTCTTTTTGCCCGACCCCGCAGCTTACAACGGGGAATTTTCAAAACGGCAAGATCCGCAGAATGATCCAGCGAATTCGTCGGAATTTCTTCGATAACATACGCGCTCGTTTATACCCGATGCACGCACAAGGCGGAGGACCGCATTGAGGAGATAAGCGCGGAAGGCAAGACTGAAAATGTTCGGGTCATATTTCGTGGGGAACGCCCTACGGAATACGGGAGTGATTAACCACGGATCAATTCGGGGATCGCATTACTAACCATCCGGCAATTAATGCGAGATTGGCGGATCGACTGTAGCAATTTTGTAGCAGTCGGATGTAAAAAGTGGGCAAAAGCTGACTATAATGGACAAAATCATCAGTTGGCGTTTGGATCGTATTTCCGTCGAATAGATTGATTTTCTTGAATTTTAGAAGATTCGGTCGACGACCTTGACATGGAAGGGGTCACAGGTTCGAGTCCTGTACCGAGCACCATTCCATAGGCCCAGAGCTCTGAGAATTAATTTCTCAAGCCCTGGGCTTTTTTTATTCTAAAAATAATTTTTTTCTTGTTGACGACTAACGATAATGCTAACGTGATCAGCGTAAATAGACGCTGTTCAGTAATTGTTAACTTATCTAAAAAGGAATTGAACCGTACGATATGGGTGCACGGATTTTGATCGTCAACTCGAAGCCGGCCGTACGGAGTTTATGGAAAATGGCGCTTAGCCAGGAAGGCCACACCGTATCCCTGGCCTCAGAAGGGCGTCAGGCTTATGAGATGGCCATTGCGGAAAAGCATGATTTGATTTTATTGGAATTCTTCCTGCAGGATCTCGATGGGAAGGAACTTTGCCAGATGATCCGCCATCAGCCCGTGATTCACGGCATGGGCATCTTGGTCGTCTTTGAAAAAAAGATGGACGGACTGGCCGCGGCGTGTCTCAATAGCGGAGCGGATGCTTATATCGAGAATCCGAAAGACGTTCATGAATTGGTGGCCTATAGTCGAGCCCTTTTAAGACGGCCCAAGGTTTATTTCGAATACCCGCGCGTGATTCAGAAAGGACAAATCACAGTACGCGTCACCGAGAGACGCGTCCTGTTTGAAGACCGATCCATTGATCATCTCACTCCGAAAGAATTCGAACTTATTAAGCAGGTCATCCTGCATGCCCCGGAGGCTGTCACCAAAGAACGATTGTCTGAAACGGTCTGGGGATTGCCCTTTTCCCAACTCAACCGTCAAACGCTGGATGTCCACATTCAACGACTGCGTCGAAAGCTGGGCCCCAAAGCCTGCGATTTTTTAAAAACGGTGGCCACCATCGGATATCGATGGGACGAACACATTCCCGAACCCGCCAAAAGCTAGTCCGCTTTCCCAAAACGCCTCTTCGTTAAGATCACGTTTATATTTCATTAAGAAAACGTTCGGTTGATCCTCCTTCCCTCTGCGTATACGAAACCTAAGCTGAAACATATAAAGGGAGAGCACTTTTATGAGGAAATACAGTCGTATTGGTTTTTTTGTCTTTGTGTGCCTTGGCGCTTGGGTCCATACCGCACAAGCCGATATGGATGTCAAATTAACAACCAATGACGGCTCCAGCAAATTCTCCATCCAAAATTCCGCAGCCGCAGAAATCGCTTCGGTGGATTCGCTAGGAAATGCCGTCTTCGCTAGAGCCACGATCGGCGGAACGATTATTGCCGGGACAGGCGTCAACCAGATCACCACGGCAGCGGGACTCGTCGATGCCGCAAAATTGACCGGAAATTTACCTTCATTAAACGGCTCGGCCTTGACGAATCTAACAGGCGCCAATGTTACGGGAAATATTTCTGGGAATGCGGCTTCACTCACGGGTGCCATTAATTCAAACCAGATCAATGCCGGAAGCCTCCCGGCCACAGTCATCGCGTCCTCCATTGCTCTGGGTGCCGTACAAGACACATCGATCGTCTCGGTCTCCGCCTCAAAATTAACCGGGCTTGTTCCTGATGCCTCCATCAATGCCTCCAGCGTCACCAAACAGGGAAACACCTTCAATGCCGCCGGCCAACTTGTTCGGTTGGACTCTTCGGGCAATATGACTCTTCCTTCCGGCGCGTCCATCACGGTAGGAATTTTGCATGGAACCATCGTTCCTTCTGGGACGTTGATTCTCACGACCAGCACCTGCCCCAGCGGATTTACAGAATATACAGCGGCCCGGGGATATTACCTGGTTGGCGTGCCGTCCGGTGGAAGTGTTGGCGGCACCGTCGGCTCCGCGATGGGGGATCTCTCCAACGCCAATCATAATCACACGGTAACCACGGCAACGGCCAACTTCGTCAATACTCTTGGCTCCGCGGCGGCCGTCACGTCGGTCACAAGTCCTACCGGCGATGTCGCGCGTGGAACGATTGCTCCCTACTTCCAAATCCGGCTGTGCAGCGTGCCCTAACATGCTGAGATCGTATCTCCGCGGGTTCCTGGCCATTGGAACTCTTCTCATGGCCGCTCACCCGGTCCTGAGCGCGGGCTTTACGATTTCCGGAGCCACGGTGACCTTTACCGACGCCACGCAATTCTCAACGGTCGGAGATGTCCTTGTGGCCAGTGGATCTCTCATTGCCAATACCGGCCACCTGGTTGTCGGCGGCATTGGACCGTGACTTCGGGATCATTCGTCAGCGGAGCCTCGACCATTACCTTCAACGCCTCGGCTCCGGGCCGCCTCATCACCACGCAAGGCTATCCCTTTTCCAACATCGCTTTTAGCGGCGCCGGCGGCTATTGGACACTCCAGGATTCTATGACGGTGCTTTCGAAAGTAACGCTCAGCGCAGGAACCTTAGACACGGGAGCGGGCAGCAATTTCGCTATCGCCGTCGCCGGCGATTGGAGCAGCGCCGGCGGCACCTTTATGGCCCGCCAAAGTACGGTCAGCTTTAACGGGGATGCCGGCTCGACGTCGACTTGTTCAGCGTGACCACATTCTATTCCTTTGAATCTCTCGTTGGCGGCAAGACCCTCATTTTCCAGGCGGGAACCGTTCAAACCATTACGGGATCATTGCTTCTCATGGGCGCTTCCGGTCACCTGATTCGTGTGAGATCTTCTGCGCCTGGCTCTTTTGCTTACCTCACCAATACGGGAACCAATACCGTGACCTATGTGGACGCTCAAGATAATAACGCCGGCGGGGGAAATCCAATTCTAAGCGGCGTCACGTCGTTAAATGCGGGACACAATGTGAACTGGAACTTTGGCCACATTGCTCCATCCAATGGCCTCATCGTTGGCGTCTATACGTCGAGCTTCAGTGTGACCTGGGATTCGGTCGCTTCGGAAAAAGGGTACACCCTGGAAGCCTCAACCGCCAGCGACTTTACGGGAGCTCCCGTTTCTTCCATGACACCCGAAGGAAATGACACCGCTCTCATACTTCCACCGGCTCTCACGCCCAATACCACCTATTACCTGCGAATCGGGGCCTTATGGAACGACGGTACTACGGACTACGCCAGCACGACCCCCGCCTCGACGTCCACGTTAACGATGGCGCTTACCGGCGTGCAGATGGGGAGTATTTTTACGACCACAGCAACGGTCCAGTGGACAGGACTGCCGCTCAGCCCCTCCTCTTCCACCGCCGAAGGGTATGTCCTGGAGGCGTCGGCAAACAATGATTTCACTGGAATTGTTCTGTCGAGCTCCACATCCAGCCTGGCACTCGATGCGCTGGTTCTGACTGGCTTAACGCCAGGAACTCCCTATTACTTCCGGGCGGCTTCTCTAAATTGGAATCATGTCCCTCATTTCGCACCTGCGCTATCGGCAGTGACAGCGTCAGGCAACGCTCCGCGGCAACCCGGCGCTGTATGGGGTCTTTTAAACTCGTCCGGCAATCTCTTCTCACTTTCTTGGCATGCGGTCACT
>Ga0206913_1163_pt1 | contig 13428 bp, 11 predicted proteins | sample Alteio_BWOrgHeat_72_FD_152942 | JGI IMG/M metagenome (GOLD analysis project Ga0206913, IMG submission 152942) | Enriched cells from forest soil in Barre Woods Harvard Forest LTER site, Petersham, Massachusetts, United States -... | ecosystem: Environmental > Terrestrial > Soil > Temperate forest >... | reverse complement strand
AATGTTCGCTTATTTATGAAAATAATTTATTCCATTTCTCTAAAAAACATCTCAATCGTGTGACCAACTTCGTGCCAAACGTCTCCAGCCTCCTACCGCCACCCTGTTCAGACGAACGAACAGCCATTATATTTTAAAACCTGAATAAAAATAAATGACGGGGCATTTTATTGCAAGTCGTTATAGGTAACACGACTTTTATTACCGGTAAAAGCCCTTTTTTGCCGGCAGATAATTTAGGCTGGAGACAGGAGGCGTGAAACTCAAAGTCAGCCTCTGGCATCAAGCCTCCTGCTTAAATATCGCCTCTCTTTAATTCATCAACTGCATGATTCGCCGCCCTCGCCGTGATGGCCATAAAAGTGAGTGAAGGATTTTGATTGCCGACCGAAGTCATACATGCTCCGTCAGTGACAAAAACATTTTTGCATGCATGTAGCTGGTTCCACTCATTGAGCATGGAAGTTTTTGGATCCCTGCCCATCCGTACGCCGCCCATCTCATGGATATCCAGGCCTGGTGCCTGTTTATTATCATTGGGCTTAATATTTTTACAACCGGCAATATCCAGTATCTCGGATCCTTGTATTAAAAAGTCCTTCACCATTTTCTCATCATTCTCGTCATAATCCACAGAAGTGATCAATTGCGGAATATCCCACTCGTCTGTCAAATCCTTGCTAAGCCGCACATGATTTGTTTTTTTGGGAATCACTTCTCCCTGCATCGACATATAGGCTGACCATTCACCTGCTTCACTGAGCGATTTTTTTAAGTCAGTACCGATATCGGTATCCTCAATGCCTGTGTTTCTATAGGCACCCCAGAAAACAAGATATCCGCGCTGGAAATCTTCTTCCTGTTTATAAACATTTCTGAAATTGGGCATCAGCGGTGATACCGGTCTTCGGCCATAATAATACTCATCTTTAAATCCTTCAATACTTGCTGAAATGGATCCGCGGTAATTCTGAAAAGCAATATATCTGCCGAGCATATCATGATCATTTCCCAGTCCTTCCGGAAACCGGCCAGAAGTCGAATTCAGTAAAATCAGATTAGAATTTAAACAGGCTGCGTTTACAAAAATGATGCGTGCAAAATATTCTGTGGGCTGTTTTGTTTTTGCATCTATCACACGCACGCCCGCCGCCCTTCCTTTTTTTTCATCATAGAGGATAGAATGAACCACTGAATCCGGACGAAGGGTCAGGTGACCGGTTTTTTCCGCCCAGGGCAAGGTGGAAGAGTTTGAACTGAAATAACCGCCATAAGGGCAGCCCCGGCTGCATAAATTTCTTGCCTGGCATTGACCACGGCCCTGCTGCAATTGTAATTCTCCGGCCTTTGTGAGGTTGGCACAGCGTCCCATCAACATGCGTCTGTTAGCATAATAAGCATTCACTTTTTGCCGCATCGAATCCTCAGCACAATTGAATTCCCATGGCGGAAGAAATTCACCATCAGGCAGATTATCTATACCGTCTTTATTCCCACTGATACCCGCAAAATTTTCTGCGTGTGAATACCAGGGTGCGAGATCATTGTATTGGATCGGCCAGTCAACAGCAAAACCATCCCTTGCAGGGGCTTCAAACTCAAACCGGCTCCAGCGCTGCGTTTCACGTGCCCACATCAGTGATTTCCCACCAACCTGATAACCGCGTATCCAGTCAAAAGGCTTTTCCTGCACGTAAGGATGTTCTTTATCCTTTACAAAAAAATGCTGGGCGCTTTCATCAAATGCATAACATTTGCTGATTATGGGATTTTCCTTTTCAAGTTCCCGGGAAATTCTGCCCCGATGCGTAAACTGCCATGGATGTTTGGTAGCCGTCGGATAATCTTTGATATGCTGCACATTTCGCCCGCGCTCCAATACCAGCGTTTTGATTCCATGTTCACATAATTCCTTGGCTGCCCATCCCCCGCTGATACCGGATCCGATCACGACGGCATCGCAAGTATTTTCCAATTTGCCTTTAGAATTAAATCGTAAGCTGTCACCCATAAGTATATTTTATTCCAATCTCAAAGGCTGATTGTCAACGGCAATATAACTAAGATGTTAGTTAAAGATAATAATAAGTTTAGAACTAACTTTATTCGGCGCGACTAAATTTCAAAACAGCTTTATGAAAAATAAGCAGTCGTTATCCCGCAGGAATTTTTTACAGTGGACGGGTCTTGGCCTGGCAGGATCCGTTATTCCTTCATCTGCTTTCTCTGCATTCAACCCTGAAAAATGGAATCCTGCTAAATTATCAGTTCAGCTATATACCGTTCGGGATCAGATCAAAACAGATATTCCGGGAACCCTGAAACGCGTAAGGGATATAGGGTTCAATTATGTGGAGACTGCATTCTGGCCCGATGGCATTTCGGTCCAACAGGCAGCATCCTTTCTGAAAGACGCGGGCCTGTCTGTTTCTTCATCGCATATAGAAATTCCCATCGGCGATCACAAAAATATTTTTTTGGAAACAGCCGCCGCTTACAATTGCAAAAGAATGATATGGCATGGCTGGCCGGAAGATAAACGATACAGCAGCGTGGACGGAACCATGGAACTGATTTCTATTTATAATCAGGCCGCAGCATTTGCCAAATCAAACGGATTGCAGTTTGGTCTTCATAATCATTGGTGGGAATATCGCAACAAAGTAGGCGGACGATTGGTTTACGAACTCTTACTTGAAAACCTGGACAAGGATATATTTTTCGAAGTAGATACTTATTGGGTGAAAGTGGCCGGACAGGATCCTGCTACTATTGTGAAAAAACTGGGTAGCCGGGCACAATTACTGCATGTTAAAGATGGACCCGCTAAATGGGATGATAACTTACCGAAAGACGTTCCCGATCCGATGACGGCTGTTGGAAAGGGTACACAAAATTTTCCGTCAATTGTAAAAGCCGCTGATGGAAATACGGAATGGATGGTGGTTGAAATGGATAAAACAGCGGGTGATGTATTTGCAGCTTTAAAAGAAAGTTATGATTACCTGATAAACAATAAACTGGCGATGATCGGTTGAAAAGCGGTGATTTTGCCACTTATTACCTGCGCAACTGTCCCGGCTGATACGACACTTAATATTTTCAGTTTTCCTTCGTAAGCTTTTTCATGATGTCACCATTTAATTTGATCTTATGAAGCTTTTAATCAGAACCCTGGGATTATTAATTGTGACCTCTCAATTATTCCTGCAGGCTGGTTGCAAAAAAAACAGTTCCTATTCATCGTCGCAACCGCCTCCCCCGCCACCGCCGCCGGTAGTGGACACAACTGTCAAAACTCCGGGACTGCAGCTTATCGCCGATGGCATGATTGCTCCCCTCATCATTTCTGAACCGCCCGATGGATCAAAAAGATTATTTATTGCTGATGAGACCGGTACCGTATGGATCATCGGTGCTGATGGTAAAAAACTAACCAGCCCTTTTATTGATATTTCAGCCAGGATGGTAACCTTAAGTTCGACTTACGACGAAAGAGGACTGCTGGGTATGGCTTTCCATCCGGATTTTAAGACGAATGGCAAATTCTACCTGTTTTATACAGCGCCGCCAAATGCAGGCACACCGGTTCCCGGACCTCCTGGATCGGGGTGGAACAATCTGACCAGGATATCAGAATTCAGAGTTTCCGCAGTAGATGCCAACCAGGCTGATCCGGGTTCAGAGAGAGTTCTGCTGGAGGACAATCATCCCTATATAAATCATAATGGTGGAACAGTGGCATTTGGCCCGGATGGGTTTTTATATATCTCTATAGGAGATGGTGGAAATGCAGATGATGTAGGCAATGGTCATGTCTCTGACTGGTATAAGGTAAACGCTGGCGGGAATGGGCAGGATAATTATGCAAATCTGATGGGCGATATTCTGCGCATAGATGTGAACGGCAGTCCTTACAGTATCCCTCCCGACAATCCATTTGTGGGCACTGCCGCGAAACCGGAGATATATGCTTTTGGTTTCAGAAACCCGTACCGTTTTTCATTTGATATGGGCGGATCCCATCAGCTGATTGCCGCGGATGTAGGACAGTCACTATACGAAGAAATTGACCTGGTTACAAAGGGAGGCAACTATGGATGGAACGTAAAGGAAGGCAGCCATTGCTTTGATACAGATAGTGACCTGGTTGAACGTGCCTCTTGCCCTTCGATTGACTCTGCCGGAAATCCTCTAATTGATCCGGTTCTTGAATTGGTGAATAACGCCAATCCAAAAGGTGGTGGAGTGGGCAATGCAGTGATCGGTGGATTTGTGTACAGGGGGACCGCTCTGCCATCACTGCAGGGAAAATATTTATTCGGAATGTTTGCGACCACAAACAATGCAGAATCCGGAAAAGTATTTTCAGCCGACATGTCTGCCAACGGCAGCTGGTCCTACAGTCCGCTCGCATTAGTTGGCTATCCGACTGATCTGGGCACATATCTGAAAAGTTTTGGACAGGATCAGAGCGGAGAAATCTATCTGCTGACTTCAGACCAGGCTGGCCCTAATGGTAATACCGGCAAAGTCTATAAGATCATCGGCAAATAAAACTTTTATTTGGCGGTCACCGCATCGGTGACATTGGCTACAGCCCATTCATTTTCACAAAGTATTGCATAGGTTTTTTCTGAACTGATGTACATGACTTTGATGATATAAGGTTTGGCATTCATCACCGTATTATAAACCTTGGTGTCTTCATCCATTTTACTTGAATTAACGATCTTATATACTTTGATTTTTTGTCCGAATGTAGCCTTAAACGTCGTGGGCGTTTCAACGATTGTCACGTTTTCCTTCACAGGATTGTCCAAAGCAGTGGCCCAGTCGTGGTCCTGGGTTTGTTTTGTATTACCCCATTTGTTGGTTTTGAAAGTGGTGGTTTGGGAGGTTGCGGACAGGGCAATAAACATTGAGCTCAATAGTAAAATTGATTTCATGGCAAGTTTGGTTTAGATCTTACTAAGTTAACAAAAAAGGGTGATGATTATTCACCCTTTTTGCACATAATAAGGCCGAAATTACTTTCCATAATAATTTCAGACCCGCTTTTACCATTCTATGATATCATTGAGTTTGGGAACCGTACCTTCCCATCCGTAAACGTCTTTTAATTTTACCCGGAATACATCAGCAACCCGTTTTTCCCCATGTGTGATCATGACCCGCTCTGGTTTATTTTTTACTTCACTGAGCCATTGTAACAAACCGTTTTGATCTGCATGGGCCGATAAACCTTTGATCATTTCTATCCGGGCTTTTACAGTGTAATATTTTCCGTAGATTTTTACCTCGGTCAAGCCATCCTGCAATTGCCTTCCCCTGGTACCTTCAGCCTGGTAACCGACCATCAGTAGGGTCGTCTCGGGCTTGCCAATATACTCCTGTAAATAATTCAATACGCGGCCACCGGTAATCATGCCGCTGCCAGCAATAACAATTTTGGGAGCATGGTTTCCTATGAAAGCCTGGGTTTCTTTGAACTCACTGACAACATGAAATATTTTTGTCATCTCCTCAAAATCACCCACCGGAAGTTTCAGCCAGTCATTGAATTTTTGAAATGTACCCAGCACATGTGATCCCATCGGACTGTCCATGATGAGTGGAATATCCGGCAACGTGCCTGATTTCTTTAATTGCCAGATCAGGTACATCAGGGTCTGCGTTCTTTCAACCGCAAAACTTGGAATGATCAGTGTTCCTCCTTTTGATACGGTTTGCAGAATGATTTCTTTCAGCCGGTCCGGAACATTTTCTTTCGGATGAAGCCGGTCACCATACGTGCTTTCAACAAAAAGTATATCGGCTTCTTTCGGACGGTTTGGCGGACTTAGTAAAATATCCGGGGATTGGCCGATATCGCCGCTGAATACAAGTTTTTTTTCTCCGATATGAATTTCGATAAAAGCCGATCCGATGATATGACCGTTGGTATGATAACATACTTTGATACCATCCCCAAAATCGATCCACTCATCTGTCTTGATTTCACTCAACAACGGAAGGGTCCGCGCAACATCTTTCAGATCGTACAATGGCATCGCCGGCGCGTGCTTAGAATAATTGAAACGGTTAGCCTGAGCCGCTTCTTCTTCCTGTATTTTGCCAGTATCATTGAGAACAATGGTTGCTATTTCAATGGTGGGAGCCGTTCCATGAATCTTTCCCTTAAATCCGGCCTGCACCAGTCGGGGAAGGTAGCCCACATGATCCAGGTGGCCATGGGTCAGAAGTATAAAATCGATGGTGGTTGCGTCAACCGGTAAGGGATTCCAGTTCAACAGACGCAGTTCTTTCAAACCCTGGAACAGACCACAGTCCACCAGAAATTTTTTACCGTTGGCACTTATTAAATACTTTGAACCGGTGACCGTTCCGGCTGCGCCCAGCACCTGGATAAATCCTTTTTGACTCATACGGGAATTTGCGGTTAAGGTAGTATTTATTGGGATTTAAATACTTTTCAGCCAGCCGGAAATACTCATCCGGGGCCTGGTGGATCTGAATACTTCATGTTCACAGTCTTCACTCCGGAAGAAAACTGCTTTTTTATATTTCGGGGAATATTTTATCTGTTTTGTTTTCATGGTAAATTAATAATTCACCACCCTCTTCTTCTTTCCAGTCTGCATTGAGATAATGAATCATCGAAAATTTACGATCGTAATTATTCTGAAACTGGTCGACATGCTTCCGGTAATAACTACCCGTTTCATACAACGCATAATGAAATTCATAGGCATTGATGCCGGTATAACAGGTATCATTCAAAAGTTCAATGAAGAGATTGATCTGATTTAAAAACGCGCGCTCTGAGATTTCATCCGACTGGTTGTCGATCCAGAAAATCTTGTCGCCACGTTTGTCCTGGTTCCTGTCTTTTACAAATAGATTTCCGATTCCGGCAGTTTTCATTTTATCGTCTTCATCCAGGGAAAGCAGATTTTTCTGAAGGCCTGCCGCAAGTTCGTTTGTAATAAAATGATTGCTGATTCCGATCCGGTTCTGAATATAGGTTCCGATCAGTTCTTCAAATTTATCATCCATATTTTACTATCGGCATGGATATATTATTGAATCCATTCCGTGAAGGAACAAGTTAGCCTTTTTAGGCAGAAGGCTTAAAACGTAAGGCTTAAGGCAGGATGGCGTTAGGCGTTGGACTCCGGAGGGGCCGTCGGTTCAGTAAATAATCTTTTTAGCCAGGCAATACTGAGAGAAGCTTTATATTTTGCTATTTCAGCCCTGTTATATGTTCCATCCACGATCGACTGGATGTCGCTTTTCATCATGTTGATAATCCGGGATTTACTCAAACCCCTCATATCGGCAGTCATTATTTTTTTGTTGGAGGCGGCAGGTACCGGTATTACTTTGTCCAGAATCTCCTGTAAGTAGTTGCCAATTTCCGGTAGATTATTCGATTGCAGGATTTTGATATGCAGGTCTTTGACCCCCTGAAGCAGAGTTTTGTGAATTTGGTTTTTCATATGGTTGCGTTTATGTATTTATTACATATCTGATACTCTGGACTATACATGCCATTTCTGCTTTGAGCCGCTAAAATAGACAAGGGTATTCAAAGCAGTGCATTTTATTTCTCCTTTTTATCCACCTATTTTCCAAACTCCAAAAAGGACATTTTATTGTGGAATATTTGGGATAATATGGGGACGTGTAAAATAAAAAAGAGCCGCTTCGTAACGGCCCCGGTTACCCGAACAGGTCATATTAGACATGTATGCTTACTGGATGTTTAGCGTGCCAGCAAAAAGGCTGGTAGTCACAAACTTAGCATCAGCAGATAAAAACCCGATATAGGCATGTACTGCTTTTCCGCTGAATGCAGGTACATCTAACGTGTAACTGCCGGCAATTCTCTGAGGACCTTTTTCTCTGGTCCCCCATCTTTTCAGTTCTTCGCAATACAAAGCTGCGAAAGACCGATCCTTGGCCCGGTCGCTTCCTTCGTTGCTGTTAACTGTCCGGCTGAAGGTTAATCTTCCTGTTGATTCAGAACTGATTGTGGATTCATCACATTCAGAGATCTCCGGCGCCTGGTGCTACCGGGGCATAATTAATCTTAAATGTGGGATACTCAACGCTGATCGCGTTGCGCAAGTTGTACGACATTGCTTTGTTGAAACATGAAGTCTGAACAGTGATATTGCGATATATCTCCTTAATACTAATTGAAATCCAACACATACATAAGACCTTGGACCAGGCATACAGGGCGAGTTTGTTCGCATATTGTTTGCATAACCTTTGCTCATTGTTTACCAGGCTAAGCGAAGAACATGCTTTCGCAATACACAGGCTCTCTTCAAATGGCGTCCCTGGCCAATTTGACAGACATTTCATTCGATACTGTTCCTAATTGGAATCCAGGTTCAATAAAACAGGCTTGCACATGGAAAGGTCGATTTTTCTTGCGCGAAGGCTGGCATTTGAATTGCAAACTCCATACTATTCAGTTCTAATAGTAATTCAATTGATTTTATGACAGCGAGGAAAAGGAAGGTATTTGCCGTTATTCTATCAGCGTTATTGGCCTTAGATATGAGTGTGGTTATTTATGTAGTACATAAACTCATCTGACCGGCGAATAAAAAAATAGCAGCACCTCTTCGAAAAGAGGATCCATTCATACTCCGATTGATCTCATCGTATTGGTCGCTAAAACGCTCTTTCCCTGCCGGCCACCCGAACCACCTGAGATCAAATTGTATACATAGTCAAATCATTTTCAACATGCGAAAATTAAAACTTCAAATGCAGATGACTCTCGACGGCTTTGTATCCGGTAATGGAGGAAAAAATTTCAATTGGGACGATGAAATAAAGGCTTTTTCCATTGCAAATACAGAAGGAGTTGATCACATTATTCTTGGAAGAAATACTGCAGAAGGTTTTATACCGCATTGGGCTTCGGTAGCATCTAACCCTGAGGATTCTGATTTCGCTGTAGGAAGGACGTTAACGGACATTCCGAAAATTGTTTTTTCAAATAAACTCGGTAAGTCCAAATGGGCAAATACCGAATTAACAAAAGGTGATATTACAGAGGAAATAAATAAACTAAAAAATCAGCCGGGTAAGGATATGATCGTGTATGGCGGAAGCGGCTTTGTATCATCCTTGATTAAAGAAAAACTTATAAACCAATATTACTTGCTTGTAAACCCGATTGCCGTTGGTAAGGGATTAACCATATTTCAAAGCTTGCAGAGCAACCTTGCATTGACCCTTTCGAAATCCAGACAGTTTAATTGCGGGACCGTATTGCTGGTGTACGAACCAAAAAACTGAGCATCGACAAGACCCTGACCGTTCTATTTAATCGTTTCAGACAAATAAAATAGTTCCGGATAAAAAGGTCTTCACAGGGTAACGCATTCTTCATTTTCATTTGGCCTTTCAAATTGTATGAGTCGTAGGGTGCGACTGCCCTTCCCAGATCTGCCATTGTTGTTTAAATATGTTTTGCTTCGAACATGCAGGAAAAGAAAAGAATTAAAATATATTTCATTGTTCTTTATCTGGCCACTCGTAATAAAAAATACAGATCTGAGACGGTGAATGATTCCGCTGAGATTTACCTTCAGAAACTGCAAAAATTATACTGTCGAATTGAAGAGCTGAAAGAAAGCCGGATAAATATCCGGCCTTTTAAAAAATCCAATATCCTATGAAAAACTATTGTAAATGTAATGGGCAAATGTTTAATAGTTGTTACACAATTTTCAATAAGATTTACATAATTCACATTTCACTACTAAGTGTTTCTGCTTAGTCGGAACCCGGAATGACCAGGGCATCCCGACAAATACGATTTCATGAATCTGCATTTTTTGGCTTTCTATTTTGAACCGTCGTTTGGATGGAATTGAAGTATCATTGCAAAATATTAAATAACCTTTACCAGCCAACGGTCAGTATGAGTAGAAGATATCACTGGATCGGTATGACCTTTTTTCTAACTGCTGTATTTTTATTTAGCATTTGGCGCGATGTGCAGGCAAGACAACCATCCCGCAAATATAATGATGGTTGCCATTTTTGGTTTCTGCCTTTATATGGTATCTGACTTCCTCTCACCGGTACTTCGCGCCCAGTATTACGGCCTTCAGTGGGCATTTCCACTGCTATTGCTGGCCGCATATTTTGACAAACGTCAGGGCGTTATTTATATATGGTTAATTGCCGGATTTTTATTGAATATTGTGAACACACCATATTTGAAAATGCGACACAGCATTGGTGAGTTGATTATCTTGTTTACTTTACTATGGTTATGCCTGAGTCCTAAATCCCGGTTGATTCAATGAGAAAAACAATTGTTATAGGTGCAGGGCCAGCAGGGCTTACCGCAGCTTATGAATTATTAGTGAGAACGGATATTATACCGGTAATCATTGAAAAAGACAACCAGGTAGGTGGTCTGGCAAAAACCATCCAATACAAGGGGAATCGTTTAGATATCGGGGGCCATCGTTTTTTTTCAAAATCAGCCAAAATTATTGAATGGTGGCTGAAATTCCTGCCCATGGATGAATCGGTTCATGAGGAACACATTCACATTGCCCATCAGCATAAGAACGCAGATTTTGATATTAAGAAATTTGGAAAAGGTGAGCAAACCATGTTACTGCGTCCCCGCAAATCGAGGATTTATTTTGAGAGAAAATTTTTCGACTACCCATTACAGTTTAATATGTCAACCCTCCGCAAGCTGGGTTTCATAAAAATGACCGGCATCGGGTTTTCATATATCCGCGCAAAATTATTTCCGGAAAAACCGGAAGAAAATCTGGCTCAGTTTTTCCGCAACCGGTTTGGCAAAAAACTTTACGAAACTTTCTTTAAAGACTATACGGAAAAAGTGTGGGGCATTTCCTGTGAGCAAATTCCATCCAGTTGGGGTATCCAGCGGGTAAAGGATTTGAATATATCCCGGTTGATAAGACATGCTTTTCTTTCTATATTCAGGGCTAACAGAAGTATTTCACAGCAGGGAACCAGTACCAGCCTCATCGAACAATTTCTTTATCCTAAGTATGGCCCCGGACAAATGTGGGAAACGGTCGCTGCAGAAGTAATCAGGCTGGGCGGCGAACTGCATTTGAATACTACGTTGGAATCCTTGACCGGTGATGGCGATCAAACACTGATATCCGCTGAAATAAAAAACAGGATCACTTTACAAACTAAAACCATTACAGGGGATTATTTTATTTCAACCATGCCGGTCAAGGAACTATTGAATAAAATGGTCAATATATCCATCCCTTCAGATGCAAAATTAATTTCTGACCAATTGGAATACCGGGATTTTATAATTGTGGGAATTCTTTTATCGGAACTGGCGGTGCGGGATGATAAAAAGACTGGAGAAAATATAAAGGACAACTGGATTTACATACAGGATAAAAGCGTAAAAGCCGGGCGCATTCAGATCTTTAATAACTGGAGTCCTTATATGGTGAGTGATGGAAACAAGATCTGGCTTGGAGTGGAATATTTTTGCAATGAAGGAGATGTGTTCTGGCGGCAGACAGACGAGACCCTGATTCATTTTGCCATTACTGAAATGGAAAGTATCGGTATGATACGTGCGACGGATGTAGAAGATTCGATGGTGCTGAAGGTTGAAAAAGCATATCCCTCCTATTATGGCAGCTATTCATGCTTTGAAACGGTAAAACAGTTTCTGAATCGCATCGGGAATCTGTATCCGGTTGGCCGCAATGGGATGCACAGGTATAACAACAGTGATCATAGCATGCTCACCGCTATGGCTGCAGTTGATAATATCATTTCAGGCAATCAGTCGAAAGAAAATATCTGGGATATCAATTCGGAGGAGGAATACCATGAAGAAAAATAAAGTATACAATTAATAAACATTCCTTCCGATGGATTGCATGCATGCCCGGGGAATTATTTGTTAATAATTGGTTATCTGGTTTTACATTCTGCATTATACAAAAAACCCTCTGGTTACAGAAGGCTGTGACACACAGGGCGGATAATCCAATTGTTGATTTAACTACGCTAAGTTAGTTACAATCCAAAAGTGTACCCATAGGGAACTGCCTTGATTTTTCGATTATTATAGTCTTTTTTTTATCACTGTAGATTATTTTACGCAAATGAAAACCATTTTTGTTGGAGATTGCTTTTAAAATTAAACCAGGATTTATCTGCGATCCGGGTATTTGTTTTGCAATTCTATATTTTGGTTATCAATGTGGAATTGAAACTTAAATCAAAAGCCGGGGCGTTCCCCCGGCTTTCCAATTGGCAGAGGTTCTATTTTAATTTTTACTTATTTCCGTTTTAAAGATTTCGTTCGCCGGTTTTTTCTGTTCAGTAACTAAAATCCATAGTAAATAAATATTTAATTAGAGCTTTGCTTTAGAAAACCAATGGAATGGCACAATTAAGAGTTGGAATTCAGTTGGCCTGGCTAACCGTAGGACTTTTATTGGCAACAATTATAATGGGAATTCTTTGTAATAGATCAAATGGTAAAATTCGGACGATTAACAACACAGTATATAATTATTTAGATAGTCCGAAACTAAAAGTAATGAATGCTCCTGTGCAACAGAAAACATCAGGAACATTAAAACCGGTAGCTAAGGCTATCCATGAGAACAAGACGAGATTCTCATCAAAATATAATATTCATACTCCCAGAAAAATTAGCGAAAAGGAAATAATGAGGGATATGAATAAATATTTCCCTGATAAAACACTTGCAGTTGAATTTGTAGCTTTCGAAGGTGCAGATGCTGAAGTGATATCCGTTAAAAATCGAATTACTACTATACTAAGGAAAAATGGTTATAAAAACATTGAGGAAAAATTCCATTTAAAATTAGGCGCTATTGTGCCGGAAAAAATAGTGCTTGATACGATTCCGGGTAAGCATTCTATATATTTTGCAATACCACCGGCAAATTGAATCGCGTAAGTGTGTTATTGCTCATTTTATTTTTTTCTCCCGAGAAACCGGATTACGGAGACTGTTCCATTGTGAAACAGGCCTTCTTTCAATTCAATCTCCATTTCTGACAATTCGATAATTTCATAATTCAAAAAATCCGACTTTATTTCGTCGATAGAGAATAACATGTCAATGTCCTTCGGGCCACCAACTGCCTCATTCTTTTTTATATATTCAACGTGTTTTTTACTGAATGCTTCGAAAATAATCAGTCCACCACTACGCAGATATTTGTCAAGTGTTTTGTGATACGATGATTTGATATCTGCCGGGAAGTGAGCATAAATGAGCGCAATCGCGTCAAACCGTTCTGGCTTATAGTCCAGGGTTTCTAATTCGCCCAGTTGATAATCTATTTTTACTTCCTTTGCCTCTGCCAGTTTCAGAGCTTTCTTTTTCCC
>Ga0206913_1143_pt3 | contig 13496 bp, 10 predicted proteins | sample Alteio_BWOrgHeat_72_FD_152942 | JGI IMG/M metagenome (GOLD analysis project Ga0206913, IMG submission 152942) | Enriched cells from forest soil in Barre Woods Harvard Forest LTER site, Petersham, Massachusetts, United States -... | ecosystem: Environmental > Terrestrial > Soil > Temperate forest >... | reverse complement strand
TCTTCATCCTGTTTTCGTTTGAATACATCGCCAGCGGCCACATGTTTCCGCTGCCGTTCCTGCATGAAAAACTTCTGTTGCTCGAACACGCACTGATGTTCACGCCGTTTCCGTATCAGATGTATTTTCCCGTGGCGCTTTACATGGGGAAAATCTCCGGCGCCGATTTGTGGAGCGGCCTGCTGGCGCAATTTCTCTGGGTGCTGTTTGCGTATGCGCTCGCGCGCTTCATGTGGCGGCGCGGCGTGAAAAAATACTCGGCGTTTGGCGGGTGAACCGGCCTTGCTTCAATCCAGTGTCGTGTTAATTTAAACGGGAACGATGAGAACGATTGTTTTGATTTTGGGCCTGCTGATTCCTGCAATCGGTTTCGGGCAACAATACTCCATCGATTGGTATAAGATTTCCGGCGGCGGCGGCACGAGCAGCAATGGACAATATGTTGTCACCGGCACAGTCGGTCAGGCGGATGCGGGCGGTGCGATGAGCGGCGGCAATTTTTCTTTGACCGGCGGGTTCTGGAGTTTGATCTCCGTCGTGCAAACGGCGGGCGCACCGGCATTGACCATCACGCATTCAGGAAACACCGTGACCATTTCCTGGCCGTCATCTTCGAGCGATTTTACGTTGCAGCAGAATTCAGATTTAAGCACGCCGGACTGGATAACGAGCGGCTTCACCGTTTCCGACGACGGCACGAACAAGAGTATCACCGTCACTTCGCCCGCGGGAAATCTGTTCTTCAGATTGCAACATCCGTAATCGCGTGCGCAATCAATGTTCCGATTCGCCCGGATTTTCGGGGATGCCGGGGTCGTCGAGAATCTGCACTGCGGTCGCGGGGCCGAGGTCTTTGTAATCTTCCAGCACCCAGACGACTTTTTTGTCCGGCGTGACTTCGACGATCTGCGGTTTGCCGTCGCCGCCGCGCGAGCAAAGGATGGTGTCGCCATTGGCAACGCGCGTGCAGCTTTGCGGCGGAGATTTCATTTGATATTGCTCCGGCAAATCAGAATTTTTCAGCAGCCAGACAATTTTCTTGTCGTGATTGACTTCAATCGTCGCGTTGCCGCTTTCATCGCTGATGAGCGTGTTGCCGTTTTTCAAACGGATGGCGGCCCACGCCGAAAATTTCAAATCCGGCGGCACGTCATTCGTCGTGAACGTCCAGACGACGTTGAAGTCCTTGTCGTATTCAACGACTTTGTGCAGGTTGAGATAGGGAACGAGGTAATCGCCGTCGGCAGTCATGCGGATGCGACGGAATTGGGGATGAATGGTCTTGGGATCCACGGGCTGGATGTAGTCCAGGTCATGTTCGATTTCAATCTTGCCGGTCTTGATGTTCGCGAGCTTGAGCTTTGGCGGCACGCCGTTCTCGACAAAGAGAACCTTGTCGTTGCCGATGGGCTGGCAGCCGTGAATCTCGGTGTGCTCGGCGACGTTTGTTGTGTTGTGGGCATCGTAACGCCAGACAACTTTTTTGTCCGGCGTGATGATGGCGACATATTGCATCCGGCTGAAAAGAATGTTGCCGTTGGAAAGCATCCAGACGTCGTCGTATTCGTTGCCCGGCCCGGTGGAATAAGTCCAAATGATTTTTCCGCCGTTGATGAGGAACATTTTGTTGTAGCCCTCGCCGACGTAAAGCATCGGATGCTGCGCGAGACCGTTGCCCGGCAGATCGGCGGGCGGCGAATTCGTGTAAGGCTTGCGCGGTTTGACTTCGGTTTCCGACGACGCGAGCGCGGGCACATCAGGCGCGGTGAATTTGTAAAGCACATCCATGCACGGCGTGGCCGATGACGGCGCGGCGGTTTGGGTTGCGGCTTCGGGCGTGTGACAGCCGGTCAATGCGATGGCGATGACGACGGTTGAAAAGATAGCGAACAGGGAACGAAGTTTTGCGTTCATAATTTTATTGGGAACTGGATTGATTAAGACCGAAGACCGCTTTCCGGTCAACGAGCAATCCGGCATTCAACCTTGAATTTTGTGCACCGAAATTTTTTTGAAACCGCCAAGACGCAAAGCTTTTGACACGAATTTCCACCAATTCAATTCGTGTTAAATTAGTGTAATTCTTGTCTGGCCTTGCTCCAATTTATTGCCGTGTTAAATTTTAAGCGGAACGATGAACTTAAAACGCCACCTCACCATTTACGCCGCGCTGTTGACCGCTCTTGTCGTGCCGGCGTGCTTCGCTCAAAACCTTGAACCTGCTCCCGGATTGAAGGCTCCGGCCAAGCCGGTTGATCCGTCGTTGGTGGAGGTGTCGGATGTGCCCGGCCTGCCGCGTGTGTTGTTGATAGGGGATTCCATCTCCATGGGTTACACGCTGGACGTGCGCGCCAAGTTGAAGGGTCTGGCGAATGTCCATCATCCGGCGGAGAATTGCGGGCCGACGGAGCGCGGCCTTGCGCGTCTGGATAAATGGCTTGGCACGAACCGTTGGGATGTCATCCATTTCAACTTCGGCCTTCACGATCTGAAATATCTGGATGACAAGGGTAATTACGTGGAGCCGGACAAGGGCAAGCAGGTTGCGCCGCCGGAAGTTTACCGGAAGAATCTTCGCGAGATCGCGTTGCGACTTCAAAAGACGGGAGCAAAACTGATCTTCGCCACGACGACGCCTGTGCCGCCGGGGACGTTGGGTCGCATCGCGGGTGATGAACGTCCTTACAACAAGGTGGCGATGGAAGTGATGAAGCAGCTTGGCATTCCGGTGGATGATCTGGGCGGTTATGTGGAGGCGCAGCAGTTGAAACTGCCGCCGCGTCCGGCAAGTGAACTGCCGCCGAAAGGCAAGCACGCTGAATCGAGGCCGAGAGAAATACAATTGCCGTTCAACGTCCACTTCACGCCCGATGGTTACGAACAACTCACGGCGTTGGTGGTCGCAAGCATCGAGAAGGAGTTGCCGCCAGCGGCGGGGAAGTAGAACTGAATTAATTTGCAGCAAATGAAATTCAGGCGTCATCACAACAACAAAGGCAACCGCCAGATTCGTCGCGGCAAAACGCGCGAGCAAGTTCGCCGGATCGCGCGTCGTTTGAAATTGCCGTATTCATGAAAGAGAAAAAATCAGTCAGACGATGAACCTTAAACGCTACTTCGCCATTTACGCCGCGCTGTGGAAGAATTCCGTCGCGCGCGAGATGTCGTTCAAGGGCAATTTTATCTTGTGGATTGTCGTGGAGATGCTTTGGTTCGGCCTGCAACTGGCTTTCGTCTCCGTCATTTATTCGCAGACGGATTCCATCGGCACTTGGACTAAATGGCAGATGGTCCTGCTCATCGGCGCGAGCAATTTCATCCAGCAGATCTTTCAGGCGTTCTTCCTGACAAACTGCACGGGGATGTCGGAACTCGTCCGCACGGGCAAGATGGATTTCCTGCTGGCGCTGCCGGTCAACACGCGCTTCATCGTCTCCACGCGGCAGGTGGATCTGGGCGCGTTCGTCAACGCGCTTTTCGCCGTGTGCATAATGATCTGGTCGGCGGGGAAATTGCATCTGCATCCGTCGTTCGGGCAATTCACCGGCTTCGCGGCACTGTGCGTGCTGGCGGTCTTGATCCATTACTCGCTGATTTTTATGCTGACTTCGATCAGTTTTTGGACGGTGCGCGCGCAGGGTCTGGTGTGGGGTTATTACAACCTGTTCAACATCGCGCGGATGCCGGACGAGATATTTCACGGCGCGTTCAAGGCGGTGTTCACGTTCGCGCTGCCGATCCTGCTGGTGTCAAACGTGCCGGTGCGCGTGCTGACGGACAGGCTGGCATCGCCGGAGTGGTGGCTGTTGATGATCGGATTGGGAATCATGTGGACGGTGGTTTCGGAATGGTTCTGGAGATTTTCGTTGAGACGTTACACGAGCGCGAGCACTTGACCCGTTGAAGTTTTCCATCAGACTTCAAGGGATTAAATGAAGCCGCGTCGAGCAACAATCTCCGCCAAAGAAGGTGCGAAATTCAATTTCGTCCAACCGCTCCAGAACTCTCCCTGGTTGATGGGTTTATTTTTGGTTTTGGCGGTGATCTTTGCCTATCAGCCGGTGTGGCACGCGGGATTCATATGGGATGACGATGTATATGTGACCAATAATCCATTGTTAACCACGCCTGATGGATTGAAGCGGATTTGGTTTTCGATGGACTCGCCGTCGCAATATTTTCCGCTGACCTACACGGTCTTTCTGGTTGAACACGCGCTCTGGGGATTCAATCCGGCGGGCTATCACTGGGTCAATATTTTGCTGCACGCGGTCAACTCACTATTATTGTGGCAGCTATTAAAACGGCTGGGTGTGCCCGGCGCATGGCTGGCGGCGGCGATCTTTGCCTTGCATCCGGTGCAGGTGGAATCGGTCGCATGGATCACGGAGTTGAAAAACGTCCTTTCACTTTTTTTTGTTTTGCTGACGTTGCTTTGCTGGGTTGAATTTGTTGAAGAGCGCGTAAAACAATCATGGCGCTGGTATGCGCTGGCGTTGTTTTTTTGTGCGCTGGCTTTGTTCAGCAAGACGACGGCATGCACATTGCCGGCGGCATTGCTGTTGATCCTATGGTTGAAAGAGAAACGGATTGGCTGGCAGCGACTGGGGCAAATCGTTCCGTTTCTCGCGATGGGCGTTGGCATGGGAGTGTTGACCATGTGGTGGGAGCGGGTTCATCAAGGCACGCAGGGAAAGCTGTTTTCACTTGGCTTATCGGAACGCATTCTTGTCGCAAGCCACGCAATCTGGTTTTACGCCGGCAACCTGCTTTGGCCGTGCGATCTGACTTTCAGCTATCCGAAATGGACGATCAATCCGGCTGATCCGTTTGCCTACGGCTGGCTTGTGGCGGGAATCGGATTATGGGTAGCGATTTATTTCGCCCGACGATTGGCCGGAAGAAGCGTCGAGGTTGCGACATTGTTCTATGTGGCGACGCTAAGTCCATTGCTGGGCTTCATCATGCTCTACACTTTCCGTTACACGTTCGTGGCTGATCATTATCAATATGCCGCCAGCATAGGATTGATCGCGCTGGCGTCGGCGGGAATCGCCAGAATATTTGCCGGAAAGCTCTTTCTGAAAGTCATGTGCTGTGTAGCGCTGTTGCTGACGCTTGGGATATTGACTTGGCGCCAATGTGGGATGTATTCCAGTCTCGAAACACTCTGGCGGACGACCATTCAAAAAAATCCTCATGCTTGGATGGCCTATAATAATCTTGGAGGTGTGTTAATAAGAGACGGTCGAATGGATGAGGCGATCACACTTTACCAGAAAGCATTGGAAGCTAATCCTAATGATGCCGAAGGTCAAAATGATCTTGGTTATGCTTTTCTCCGCAAAGGGCAGGCTGATGAGGCGGTTATTCATAGTCAGAAAGCTTTGGAAATCGATCCCGGGGATGCAAAAGCCTACAACAATCTGGGTCTTGCTTTTTGCCAGTTGGGACGGCTTGATGAGGCGATCAAGGATTACAAAAAGTCTTTGGAAATTGAGCCAAAGAACTATGTTGTTTACGATAATCTGGGTCTTGCTCTTTTTCGTTCAGGCCAAATGGATGAGGCCATTGTTAATTGCCAAAAAGCTTTGATAATAAATCCCAAGGATACCCAAGCTTGCAACAACTTGGGTTTTGCCTTTTACCAAAGAGGACAAACGAATGAAGCGATTAACTCTTTTCAAAAATCTTTAGAAATTAAACCTGACGAGGCTATCTACGGCGACCTTGGCCTTGTCCTTTCCCAAACTGGACGGACAAGTGAAGCGATTGACTGTTACAAAAAAGGGTTGGCGCTCAATCCCAACGATGCTGAAATTCGATTCAACTATGCGAATGCTCTTTTTCAACAGGGCCAGGTTGATGAGGCGATTATTCATTATTATAAGGCTTTGGCAATTAATCCCAATGATGTAAGATTTTATAATAACTTGAGTTTTGCTCTTTTCAAAAAAGGGCGCGTGAACGAGGCGATTATATCTGCACAACGGGCTTTGCGACTGGCGAATGAACAAAGCAATGCACCATTGGCTGCGGCTATCCAAGGGCAGCTCAAACTTTATCAAACCAATGCAGTTGGTTCGGGAGATTTTCGTTGAGGCGTTACACGAGCGCGAGCACTTGACCCGTTGAAGTTTTCCATCAGACTTCAAGGGATTAAATGAAGCCGCGTTCAAAGACAACTTCTGCCGGAATTGGCGCGTTACAAAATTCCACGATGGTGCTGAGCCTATTGCTGTTCCTTCTATCTGCCTGCACCTTTGTGCCTGTGCTTAAGAACGGGTTTATCAACTTTGATGATCCGATTTATGTCACGGAAAATGTCCATGTGAATCAGGGATTGAGTTGTGCGAGTTTCAAGTGGGCGTTTCATGGCACGGATGGCGGCATCTGGCTGCCGCTGACATGGATTTCGCATATGCTGGACTGCCAGATTTATGGGTTGAAACCGTGGGGACATCATTTGACGAACGTATTGATTCATGCAATGAGCACGGCTCTGGTTTTTGTATGGCTGTTTCGGGTGACAGGAGCGAAATGGCGAAGCTTTATGGTCGCCGCATTGTTTGGACTTCATCCATTGAGGGTTGAATCGGTGGCGTGGGTTGCGGAACGGAAGGATGTGTTGAGCGTGATGTTTTGGTTTCTCACATTGCTGGCCTATACGGAATATGTCAAAAAATCCCCGACCAAACATTCAATCGCGAAAAGATTTTATGCGCTGACGTTTTTATTTTTCATTTTCGGCTTGATGGCCAAGCCGATGCTGGTGACGCTGCCATTCGTTTTGCTATTGTTGGACTATTGGCCGTTGAGCCGGATTCAGGAAAGAAAAAGTGTAAGAAAGTTGATTATTGAGAAATGGCCGTTCTTTGTCCTTTCGATACTGGCGAGCATTCTCGCTTTTTTCGTTCAAAAAAGCGGGGTTGTTCTTCTCGGCCAATTATCTTTTTTTGACAGAATCAAAAATGTCATCGTGTCGTATGTGCAATACATCGGCAAAACATTCTGGCCCGAAAACCTTTGTGTTTATTATCCCTATCCTGATTACTTTTCATTCGGCACGGTGTTTGCATCTGTAGTTTTGTTGGTAATTATCTCGGCGGTCTTCATTTGGCAATGGCGGCGGCATCCCTATTTACTGGTCGGCTGGCTGTGGTTTTTGGGGACATTCATGCCAGTCATCGGATTGGTGCAAGTCGGCAAACAGGCTGTTGCCGACCGCTACACTTACATTCCACAAGTTGGACTGCTGCTTTGTCTGGTGTGGGGCGCACATGCACTCACTAAAACTTGGAAACGACAATCATTGATCCTGTCCGCAACCGCAATTGCAATAATCATCGCCTGCATGATGCTGACGTGCCGCCAGATCGGTTATTGGCGGGACAGTGAAACGTTGTTCGGTCATGCTATCGCCGTAACAAAGAACAATGCTGTCGCTCACATCAGCCTCGGCAATGCTTTTATCCAGAGTGGACGGATTGATGATGCGATTGTGCAATACCAAGAGGCCTCGGAAATCAATCCCAATTCCGCAGAGGCTCAAAACAATCTCGGCAATGCCTTTCTTCAAAAAGGAAAGGTTGACGAAGCTGTCATCCATTATCAAAAGGCTCTGGAAGTCGCTCCCGGCTACGCGCAAGCCCACGACGACCTTGGCGATGTTTTCCTTCACAAGGGAAACGAGAGCGCGGCGATTCAACAGTTTCAAATGGCATTGGAGATTGATCCCAAAGACGCGAGGTCTCACATTGACCTCGGAATTGCATTATACCAGTCGGGTCGGATGGATGAGGCCATTGTCCAATATCAAATGGCGTTGGAAATCAGCCCCGACGACACGAAAACACACAATAATCTCGGACTTGCCCTTTACCAATCAGGTCGAACGGATGAGGCGGCTGCTCAATATCAAAGTGCGCTGGACATCGACCCAAAAAATGCGGACGCCCATATCAACCTTGGCAATTTTTTTCTCCAGGCCAAACAATTTGATGACGCGATTATTCATTATGAGAAAGCTTTGGAGATCGATCCCAACGACGCGGAGACTCATTACGCCCTCAGCCTTGCTCTTTCTCAACTGGGACGGACAGATAAAGCAATCGCGTCTGCACAACGGGCTTTGCGACTGGCGAATGAACAAAACAATTCGGCGTTGGCAACTGCCATTCAGTGGCAGCTCAAATTTTGTCAAACCAATGCAGTTGGTTCTGGAGATTTTCGCTAAGGTGTTACACGAGCGCGAGCACTTGATTTCGTAGCAGCGGACGTGAGTCCGCTTACTATCACCCGCTTGAAATGAGCCGACTCACGTCGGCCCCTACAAAGGCTGTCATAAAATCCCTTTCGCCGATGCCATTCTTGCGCCAAATAATTCAACACAGGCTTGACCTTGAACGCCGGACAAACAATCCTTGCCGCCGTCCACAAAACAATTCCATGAAAAAAATTCTCGCTCACGCATTGTCGCTGCTCGTCTTGGGCGGCGGTTACACAATCTTCGCGCAAGACAAAACTAATTCGCCCGCGGTCGCGCCGGCGGATTCAACAACCATTTCCGACGCGGAAATCCGCGACGTGATTTCTCGCGTGGCGAAGCACCAGATTCATGCGCTCGCGGACGGCGAATATCCGGCGGCCACAAATCTTGACGCCGCGAAATCCGCCAAAGCGCCGGAAGGAATTTTATGGAATTATCCGTGGGGCGTCGCGCTGTTCGGCATGGAACGTTCGACGGACGTGACCGGCGACAAGGACGTGGATAATTTTGTGGTGAAACACAATTTGATTTGTGCGCGCGATTACGGCTGGCTCGCCGGTTTGGAAAAACAATTTGGCGACGACGGAAAAGCGGTTGCGCGCACTTCAAAAATCAAAGGACTTCTCGGTCTCGGCAGTCTTGACAGTTGCGGCGCGATGGGAAATGAGATTCTTGAAAGCATGATCCGTCATCCCGATCAAGTGACGCCGGAAGAAAAAGAAGTCGTCGCGCGCATCGCGGATTGGGTGGTGAACAAGCAGGATCGCCTGCCCGATGGCACGCTCTGGCGCTCGAAGAGCAGCGGCGATGACAAAACGATGAAGGCCGGAACGGTCTGGCCGGACGATCTTTACATGGGCGGAGTTTTTCTCGTGCGTTGGGGCGTCTATAATCATGACCAGAAATTCATTGATGACGCGGCGAACAACATCATCCATCAGGCCGCGCTCGAAGAAGATTCCGACGGACTTTGGTTCCACGGATATTTCATCAATGACAAGCAGCACGCGCCGTTCAAATGGGGTCGCGGCAACGGCTGGGTGACTGTCACGCTTGTGGAAACACTTTCGGCGATGGACGAAAAAGATCCGCTGCGTCCGCAATTGCTCGAAATTTTGCGCAAGCAAATTGACGGCTTGAAAAAAATGCAGTCGCCGGACGGAATGTGGCGTCAGGTTTTGGACAAGCCGGAATTGTGGGAAGAAACAAGTTGCACGGCGATGTTCGCCTACGGCATCGCCCGCGCCGCGAATCGTGGTTGGATTGATGCGAGCAATATGGCTGTCGCGCGCAAGGCATTTGCGGGCATCGCGAAAAATGTCACTGCGGACGGCGAGGTCAAGGAAACCTGCCACGGCACGAACATCGGCGGGACACTGGATTTTTACATAAATCGCCCGCACGACGGAGACGATCCGCATGGTCATGGGCCGACGATACTCGCGGGAACGGAGATTCTGTTGGCTGGGAAAAAATAACCCGGCATCCTTGCAAGATGAAGTTCGCCCGTTCATTTTTTGTTCTCGCCGCACTGATTTGCGCCGCGAATCTGTTCGCGCAGACCAACGCGCCGGTTCAGACAAATGCCGCGCCAGTCGTAAAGTATGCGCCTGGCTCAGCGCTCATTCCCGCGACTCGCGCGACGCCGACAAACTGGCTCGCTCGGCACGAAGGATTTGTTGCGGAAGCGAAAAAAGGCGGCGTGGACATTTTGTTCATGGGCGATTCCATCACGGATAACTGGCGCAGCAAGGGCGTGAATGTCTGGAACAAATATTACGCGCCGCAACACGCCGCGAATTTCGGCATCGGCGGCGACCGCACGCAGCATGTCCTCTGGCGCATTGAGCACGGCGAACTTGACGGCATCAAACCAAAGGTCACCGTGTTGATGATCGGCACGAACAACAGCGATGATGATTCGCCGGATGATATTGCGAAGGCGGTCAAAATGATCATTGATGACACGCACGCAAAAATTCCCGAAACAAAAATCCTGCTGCTCGCCATTTTTCCGCGTGGACCGCGCACGAACAGTGTTGCGGTAGTGAATGATATTGCCAAACGCATGGAGGTCATTCGTGCGACGAATGAAAGGATTTCAAAATACGACGATGGCAAAACGGTGAAATATCTGGACATCGGCGATAAATTTCTTGATGCAGACGGGAAAATTCCAAGAGACGTCATGGCGGATCAATTGCACCCGACGGGAAAAGGTTACCAAATCTGGGCGGACGCGATGAATCCCACGCTCGACGAAATGATGAAGTGAGTTCGCAGCGCTTCAAAAATCTCTTCAAATAGTTATTGCAACGGAAATTCCATTTGATATATTCCGCGCTCCATTTGAACGGCGGAAACGCCGCAAAAGAAATTAATTTTTAGAAATAATGCCGACAATCAATCAACTCGTTCGCTTTGGCCGCACCAAGGTCAAATACAAGTCCAAGTCGCCCGCCTTGGACAATTCGCCGTTCCGTCGCGGCGTGTGCATCCAAGTGATGACCCGCACACCCAAGAAGCCGAACTCGGCGATGCGCAAGGTGGCAAAAGTTCGTTTGACGAACGGCCACGAGATCATCGCCTACATTCCTGACGAGGGGCATAATTTGCAGGAACACAGCATCGTGCTGATCCGTGGCGGCAAGGTGAAGGATTTGCCCGGCGTGCGTTATCACATCGTGCGCGGAACGCTCGACGCAGCGGGCGTTGAGAAACGCCGCGTCAGCCGTTCCAAATACGGCGTGAAGCGTCCGAAAGAAAAAGCCGCCGCCGCGCCCGCGAAATAATTTTTCCGATCCAACGATTTAACTTTTCAACAATTTAACGAATCCATGTCACGCAGACGACAAGCAACCAGACGGGTAGTAGCCAAAGATGGAAAATTCCAGAGCGCCCTCGTTGGCCGTCTGGTCAACACAATCATGCAGGGCGGCAAGAAGAGCACCGCGCAACGGATCGTTTATGGCGCGTTCGACAGCATCTCGGAAAAAAATCCGGCGAGCAACCCGGTGGAAATTTTGCAGCGCGCGGTGGACAACGCCAAGCCGCGCATCGAGACCAAGCCGCGCCGCGTCGGTGGTGCGACGTATCAGGTGCCGCTGGAGATTCCGAGCGACCGTCAGGCCGCGCTCGCATTGCGCTGGATCGTGGATTTCGCGGATGCGCGCAAAGGCACGCCGATGGGCGTCGCGCTGGCGGCGGAAATTCTCGAGGCCTATCAAGGGCAGGGGAACGCGATCCGCAAACGCGATGAAGTCCATAAGATGGCGCAGGCCAACAAGGCGTTTGCACATTTCCGCTGGTAGTCTATAATTAGCTTTCCGTTGAACCGTTAAATGGTGAATCGTTGAACCGGGGTTCGCGAACACGATTTAACGGTTTAACAATTCAACGGTTTAACGAAATAAAAAATGAGTGCTGCTATTGAAACAGACAAAACGAAATCGGCGAACGCGCCGGGTCGTCAATATACGATGGAACGGACGCGCAATATCGGCATCGCCGCGCACATTGACGCGGGCAAGACGACCACGACCGAGCGTATTTTGTTTTACACGGGACTGATTCATAAAATCGGCGACGTGGATGACGGCAACACCGTCACCGACTGGATGGAACAGGAAAAGGAACGTGGTATCACGATCACGTCCGCCGCCGTCACCTGTTTCTGGACGCAAAAAACAGCCAAGCCGGGCGAGGATAAAATTTACAAGGCGTTCAACAACATTCCGCATCGCATCAACATCATTGATACGCCCGGACACGTTGATTTCACCGCTGAAGTGGAACGTTCCATGCGCGTGCTCGATGGCGCGGTTGCCGTGTTCTGCGGAGTTGCCGGCGTGCAACCGCAATCCGAAACCGTCTGGCGTCAGGCGACAAAGTATCACGTTCCGCGCATCGCGTTCGTGAACAAGATGGACCGCATCGGCGCAAATTTTGAAAACGCGCTCAACGATATGCGCACGAAATTGCGCGCGTATGCGTTCCCGATTTTCATTCCGCTCGGACAAGGCCCGTGCGAATTTGAAGGTAAACCAGTCGAAGGTGGTTTTGAGGGCGTGATTGATGTCGTCAACCAGAAGGCTATTTATTGGGGACCCGGCGAGGCGAACGAAGGTCTCAATTATGAGATCAAAGAAATCGCTCCTGAACATCAGGAACGCGCCAAGGCCGCGCTCGCGGAATTGATTGACGCCGTCTCGAACAAGGACGACGAGATCGCAAATCTTGTGCTCGAAGAAAAACCGATTGATGCACCGACGTTGAAAGCGGCGATTCGTCGCCTGACTTGCAAAATTGAATTGGTTCCAGTTCTTTGCGGTTCGGCGTTCAAGAAAAAAGGCGTGCAAGTTTTGGTGGATGCCGTCGTGGATTATCTGCCGAGTCCGCTGGACGTTCCCGGCGCCGAAGGTCTTGAGCCGGGCACGGAAAATAAAGTCCACGTCGAGACGAGCGACAATAATAAATTTTGTTCGCTGGCGTTCAAACTTTGGACCGATCCATTCGCGGGCAAACTGGTTTTCTTCCGCGTTTATTCCGGCCAGTTGAAAAAGGGCGATACGATTTACAATCCGCGCACGCGCAAACGCGAGCGCGTCAGCCGCCTCATGGTCATCCAGGGCAGCGAACGCAAGGACATCAACGAAGTTTATGCCGGCGACATCGCCGCGCTGGTCGGTCTGCGCAACATCACCACCGGCGATACGTTGTGCGACGAAGATTACGACGTGACGCTCGAACCGCCGACGTTTCCCGAACCCGTCATCTCAATGGCCGTCGAGCCGAAGACGAAACAGGATCGCGACAAGATGTCCGAGGGCTTGCAACGTCTCGCCGAGGAAGACCCGACGTTCCGCTGTTTCACGAATGAGGAAACCAGCCAGCTCATCATCGCGGGCATGGGCGAATTGCATCTGGAGATCATCATTGACCGGCTCAAGCGCGAGTTCAAAGTGGACGCCAACACCGGCGCGCCGCAGATCGCGTATCGCGAGACCATCACCAAAAAAGCCGAGGGCGAAGGAAAATTCATCCGTCAATCCGGCGGCAAAGGTCAATACGGCCACGCGTGCATCACCGTCGCGCCCAACGAAACCGGCAAGGGCGTCGAAGTCATTGACGAGATCGTCGGCGGAACGATTCCGAAGGAATATATTCCGGCGGTCATCAGCGGCATCGAGGAAGCCATCAAAGGCGGCGTTTATGCGGGCTATCAGGT
>Ga0206913_1162_pt1 | contig 13502 bp, 14 predicted proteins | sample Alteio_BWOrgHeat_72_FD_152942 | JGI IMG/M metagenome (GOLD analysis project Ga0206913, IMG submission 152942) | Enriched cells from forest soil in Barre Woods Harvard Forest LTER site, Petersham, Massachusetts, United States -... | ecosystem: Environmental > Terrestrial > Soil > Temperate forest >... | reverse complement strand
ATTATCCCGATGATACCGCGCTGGCCAAGGCGATCGCCATAATCGTTTTCCAGCAGGGAGATTATTCGCGCGCCGAAAGGTTGCTGGCAACTTGCGTTGGCAATTCGGACGCGGACGCTGAAACGTATTACTACCTTGGCAGCGCCCAGGTTCAGCAGCAGGAAAATGTCGCCGGCAAAGCCAGCCTGCAACACGCCCTGGCCATGCATCTTTCCGGACCGTTGGCGGACAATGCAAAAAAGATGCTGGCGGCCATGAAGTGAGCCCATGAAACGGGCCATTTTTCAGTTGCTGGATTTATGCCAAAACGGTACCTAAGAGCAGGCTTTACATTACCCGGTTTTGCACCAAAATTTTTGAAAGGACATCAACCACATGAAAAATCAATCCATCATTCAGTTTGGAAAACAGCCCGGCGGGCGCGCCCTGGTTTTATCCAGCCTGCTTCTGGCGTTTTCGCTGGCTTTTACCGGTTGTGCCACAAATGACCTGCCGAAACCGGACACGGCGGCAAAGGCGCACTCCGAATTGATCATCCTGCGCGAAGGCGATGATCTGAAGATCACCTTTCCCGGCTCCTCCAATCTGGATTCCACCCAGCAGATCCGGCGCGATGGCAAGATCGTGATGCCGTTGATCGGCGAAGTGCAGGCCGCCGGTTTGACGCCGGATGCGTTGCGTGAAAGCCTGGTCAAATTATATGCCGACCAGATCGCCACGAAGGAAATCAACGTGTTTGTCCAATCGTCTTCCTTCCCTGTCTTCGTCAATGGCGCGGTGATCCATCCGGGCAAAATTTTGTCCGATCATCCCATCACGGCGCTGGAGGCCGTGATGGAGGCGGGCGGCTTTGATTACACCACGGCTGACACCCGGGACGTGAAGATCACCCGCAACGAGAACGGACTCTACAAGACCTACAAGATCAACTTGCAGCGGGTCCTTGATGGCAAAGACAGCACCCCGTTTTATCTCAAGCCTTCGGACATCATTTACGTCCCCCAACGGTTTGAATTGTTCTGATCACTCGCGGCTGATGCCGAGCTTGTCCATCAATTCATAGATCGTCGGGCGGCTGAGGCCCAATTCAACGGCGGCAGGAGCAATCTTGCCGCCGTGTTTTTTTAACGCCTGCTGGACCATCTGGCGTTCGACGGCCTCGCGGGCATCTTTCAAGGTGACAAAATTCGGCCCCGGCCCTGAAGCATTCAGTTCCAGGTCCTTCGCGGTCACCCGCCGGCCTTCGGCCATGATGACCGCGCGGCGGATGCAGTTTTCCAGTTCCCGGACATTGCCCGGCCAGGAATGTTTGTTGAGTGTGCGGATCGCGTCCTGATCAAAGGCCAGGTTCGGTTTATTCTCCTGCGCCGCAAAACGATTGAGAAAAAACTGCGCGAGCAGCCGCACGTCATTTTCCCGGTCCCGCAAAGGCGGCAGCACCATTTGCACCACCGCCAGCCGGTAAAACAAATCCTCGCGGAACGTCCCCGCCGTCATCGCTTTCTTCAGGTCGGCATTGGTGGCGGCCACCACCCGGGTATTGATGCGGATTTCCTGGCGTCCCCCCACGCGCTCGATGCTCTGTTCCTGCAAAAAGCGCAGCAGCTTGACCTGCAAGGGCAGGGGAATCTCGCCGATTTCATCCAGGAACAGCGTCCCTTCGCTGGCGGATTCGATCCGTCCCTTGCGCTGGACATGGGCGCCCGTGAAAGCGCCTTTTTCATGGCCAAACAGTTCGCTCTCCAGCAGGGTCTCGGGTATGGCGCTGCAATTGATCGCGATAAACGGTCCGTTTTTGCGGTCGCTGCGTTGATGGATCGCGCGCGCGGCCATTTCCTTGCCGGTGCCGCTTTCGCCCAGGATTAGCACGGGTGCGCCCGTGGTGGAGACTTTGCGGATCGCCTCAAAAATGGGGCGCATCTGCGCACTCGATCCCAGCATTCCCTCAAACGAATCACCGTGCACCAGTTGCTGCATCTGGGCATATTCCTTTTCCATCCGGACAAATTGGAAACAGCGCTTGAGCAGAAATTTAAGCTCCTCCATGTCCACCGGCTTGCTCAAAAAATCATAGGCGCCCGAGCCGATGGCGCGCAGGGCATTCTCCTTCTCTCCCTGTCCGCTGATGATGACCACCTTTACCAGCCGGTCGAGCGTCAATAGTTCGGAAAGCGTGGCCAGTCCTTCTTCCGGATTGCCTGGATGCGGCGGCAATCCCAGGTCCAACAGCACCACGGACGGTTGTTCCGCGCGGAACACCGTCAACGCCGTGGCGCGGTCTTCGGCCAGCGAAATTTCGTAATCTTTCGCCAGCGCCCAGCGCATCTGCGTGCGGATCTCCTCGTCGTCATCAACGATCAACAATTTGGGGTTCATTTGTTTCTTGGCAGCGGCAGCAACACCCGGAAAGTGGCGCCTTTGCCCGTTTCGCTTTCCACTTCAATCCGGCCTTTGTGCGCCTCCACAATCATTTTGCTCTGGAACATGCCAATGCCAAGCCCGTTTTTTTTGGTCGTCTGGAACGGGCGGAACAAGGACCGGCTCACGAACTCCGCGCTCATCCCGCAGCCATTGTCCGTGACCGCCAGGATCGCCCAGCCATTCTCCTGGCTCGTGCGGATCTGCACCTGTCCCGACCGCGACACCGCCTCCCGCGCATTGAAGATGAGATTGGTCGTCACCTTCAGCATCTGTTCCTGGTCAAAAAACAATCTCGGCAGCGGTTGCAGGTTCTTGTTCAGGTTGATCCCGGCCACTTCCTCCCACCCGGCCAGCGCCTTCGCCACCATCTCATTCAAATCGCCCTCCACGGGCTTGATCTGTAATTCATGACGGATGGAACTCAGCCGTCCGATCAGGCGGTTGATGTGCTCGCCGGTCTTGGCGATTCCCCGCAACGCGTCGGCGCGGAATGCCGGGTCGTCAAAATGCACCGGCAGATTTTGCAGCATCAGGTTCAGCGTGTTCGCCGTGTTCTTCATGTCATGCACAAAAAATGCGGACATGGTCTGAAACGCCTCCAATTCCTTGGCCTGCAACAATTTTTCGGACAATCGCGTGTTCAGCAATCCCGCGGCGATCTGGTCGCCGATGCATTTCAAGAGGTCAAAATCCTGCCAGGCAAACGCCGCGCCGCCCACGCGATCGCCCAAAATGATAAAACCGAGCACCTCGTTCCCCACCACCATCGGCACACACACACGTCCGCTCCCTTTGCGGAATTCCTCCGGATGACACCGTTGCAACGTCACCGCCCAATCGTCGGTGCGCACGTCGATATCCACGGGATCATGCTGTCCCTCCAGCGTTTTGATCACCAATGCCACGCCTTCTTTTCCCGGGCGCAATTCCTCCGCCCGCGCACTCGAGAGAAACGTCGAGGCCGCAAAGATCAACTGTTCCTTTTTGTCATCCACCAGCCACATCGTCACCGATAAGGCCTGGAAGATGTCCGTGATGGATTTCACCGCCGCCTGTGACAATTCCGCCTGGCTCACGCACGAGGCCGTTGATTCCGTGAATTTCCGCCACACCGTCCGGTAATCATACGTCGGCCTTTGAAAATGCCGGCTTACAAACCGGCTCGTCAGCAGCCGGAAACGGTCTGACAACAGCACCACCGTCAGCACCACCAACGCCACCAGCACCACAAAAGCTTCCGTCGTGAAAGAACTTCCTCCCGTCTGAAATTTGCCGACTAACTTTGCCAGCACCCCGATCACCAGGAGATAGATTCCCGCCAGGGTCACCGTCAATGAACCCTGCAACACCGCGTGCGAAGGATAGATGTCCATCGCGAAGTGCCCTTCCCGCGACAGCGAACGCACCAGCAGCAGGCACGCGATGAATAATGCCCCCGAATCCACCGCCTCCAATGGCAGGTCAAACGCCCGCAGGATCAGCGTCTCGCTCGTGGTGTATGACCGCACTGCGAACAACACCACCAGCCCCAGGATCATGAACTTGATCCGCCAGCGCATCGTTCCCACCGAGGCCCGGAAAGTCCGCTCCAGGTTCATCAGCACCAGCACCATGCCCACCAGCAACAGGAGATTCAGCCCATAACCGGCCAGGCCCAATTCCAACTCATAACGGCCCGGCGTCGGTTCGATGACCTTCCCGTCAAAAATATTTCCGAACAATGCCAGCAGCGGCGGAGCCACCAGAAAAAACACCAGCGTATATCGCCAGCGATGCAGAAATTCCCGGTAATTGCCGCGCCCATAACTCAGGCTGAAAAATAGCCAGGTCCCCGGCAGGAATGAGGTCGCCAGCAATCGCCATTGCTGCCAATGGGCCATCGCATCCACCGTACCGCCCGCCAACAATGCCATGCCCGTGAAAATGCTCTCCGCCGCCAGCACCACCACCCCTGCCGCAAATATCATATTGATGAGGGATCGCCGCTCGTTCCACGCCACGGCAAAGGCTAGTACGCCCCCGAACAGGGCGCTGGCATAGGCGAGCAGGGTGGCAGTGTTCATTTGGTTCAACCAGCGAACCTCACGATAATCCCATAAATAGGCGCGAATCGCACCAAAGAAATTCCCCCGTCCACCCTGAAAAAAGTTAAAGGCAGGAATAAATTCCTGCCCCTAACTCGATTGGGGTTCTAAGTTGTTTAAATCGCGTTCAAGCCCTCAGCTTCCGCTTGGCCAGGGCCAGACCGGACAAAGCCGCGCCCAGCAGCAAGACCGTCATGGCGCCATCCGGAACCGTACCCGTAACCGGGTTGAAACTGAAGTTATCCGAAAAAGTTACGGTCGCCGTGCCCGGAATGCCATGGATCATCACCGTCCCGGAGAACGGCGTCACATCAAAGCCATTGCCCGAAACGGATCCGTTCAGGACGATCGTCAATAAACCGCTGACCAGCGAAATCGCGCTCGAATCCGCCAGGTTGAAAGTAAAACCACCCACCTGCCAAAACTTGCCCAACGCGCCCGAGTCGAAACTCCAATTCGGCGCCAGCTTCACGATGTCGTTGAGATTGATCGATCCAAATGTCAGAAAAGTACCGGAAACCGATTTCACGTTATTCGTGCCCCAGCTCTTCACCATCGTCGCAGTCGCGATATTGTTTGAGTTCAACGTCGCTGTCCCATCGAAGATGATGCCGCCCGTGATCGGTACGGCTTGCGCGTTGCGACCCAAAGTCACCGCCACAACCACTGCAAAGACGATTTTAAAGAAATTCTTCATTCTGGTTTGCTGAACTGAGCAAACGATTATTACATGTTAAGCAATGCCAATGCCAACCCAAAAAGTAGCCTCGCAGAAATGTTCATAACCATCTTTCCATAAGCTGCTTGAAATGTTTTAGCCGATCTTCAAATTTTGCCTTCTAAACACTTCAAACTGTAAGCTATTTCGACAATAAAAAACATTTGGCTTGAATTTTTAACGTAAATTGTTCAAATAAAGCAGCTTACCATAAAACTTCTTTCCGTAATTAGATTCGACAAGCTTTCCGACAGGTCTATTTATTAAATATCTAATTGAAAGTGGTTTATGCAATTCATTCCCCCACCGTTTCTACCCTCAAAATCTCTCCTCCTTCGCACTCCGTCACCACTTCGAACGGCCGGCAACACACCTCACAATCCGTCGTGAAACGTTGGTTCGGGATGCTCGTATCCACTGCCAGCGAAAAAGTCTGGCCGCAGAAGGGGCATTGGATCTCCGCATATTCTTCCATGCGCGCCAATGTACCTCTACCTCATCCAAGCCGCAATCCGCCTAACCTTCCAAAATAACGGAGCCGGCATTCTGCCAAAAAATGCGCCGGATAATTATCGGCGTTTATCATAATTCAAACCAGCGGATTGAGGCTGGTAATTGATCGTCATAAAAAAACTCTTTGGCGGCCTTGACGGCGTCAGCCACTGGAATGACTGCATCATTTAAAACCCGTTGCTCTTGCCGGAGGTCATCAAGGAAAAATGTGCTCGTCTCTCCCGCCTTTAGTTCCTTCACGTTTCCAACCGGGCGGAAACCCGGATGTCGCGCCTTCGGGAAATACATGATGGTGGCATATTTCCCATTCACCATGATTGACATGGAGGGATGTTGCTTGTGAGACAGCCAAAAACTATTCACCTCATTGCCGATGCGTCTCGCCAGAAAATCAACCAGCTCGCCATCCGATTTTATTTCGACGGTATTTTCAAAATCTTCGGCCTTCATCTTATTGATGGGAATTTCTTGGAAGTTTGTTCCCGCATTCCGCCTTTGCCAAGTCTGTTTTCGATCCTCGGAACACGGGTGCGAAAAACCTTGGAAGCGTGTGCGCTTCCAAGGTTTGAAGTTTCAGTGGATCCTACTGACCAGCCTTAGAAATTCAGCCGCAAGCCCGCCCGGGCAACCGCATAATCCCGCGTCTGTTCCGCGAACACATAGCGCGCATCGGCGAACACGCCCAGGTGCCGCAGGAAGCGAAATTCCAATCCCGCGCCCGCGTCTTCAATCGTTTGTTGCACGCCTTTGAACTGATGTCCCGCGCCGCCAAAAATATACGGCGCCAGGCCCGTGTGCGTGATCGGCAGGCGCAGCACCAGGTTGCCCTGTGCGCTGTCGAGGAACCGGTCGTGATACCAATCATGACTGTAAGTGTCGCCGCTGATGCCGATGTAGCGGCAGAAAAAATAGTTCACACCCACGCCTTCGCCCAAGACTCCCCGGCGGCGGATGCGGTTGCTCGAAAGATTTTCGAGCGTCGTCTGGTTCACGGCGCCCATGCCAAATAAATCCACGGAGAATTCATTGGCATGATAGTAAGGCGAAGACTCCATCGCATAACTGCTGGAGCCATTCGTGTTGATCACTGTCGCATCGTCATCGGCGCGGGCAGTGTTGAGGTTCATTGCTACCACGCCGGTCAAGGCCGCCATGGCCGTCATACAAGCTTTGGATAATTTCATAACGGTTTTGTCTTAGCCGGAGACATGCCACCGTCTTTTTGGCCAGTTTGTGAGGAGAATTCCCATCTAATCCCCGCGCGTATTGCAAAGCGCATCCCGCCATCTCTGCATTTCGCATTAATCTACGTAGAAGACCTTAGTTCAAATCCCGCCCGCAAGGTCGGTATCCCCTGTGCATTAAAATCCCTTTCGAAGTCCGTTGTGATCTCGGCCAACGCCGTCGGCGTTTCCACTCGCGCATATAAATTCTTCGCCGCGTCGAACACCTCGTTCATCTGTTGAAAATAATCCGCGTCATCCGTTCGCAGATACACCTTGCCGCCCAACTGCAACACCGTCTTCGCCAGGGCAGGGAAGCCCTCGTTGATCAGCCGATGCCGGTGATGCCTTTTCTTTGGCCACGGGTCGGGAAAATAAATGTGCAGCGCCGACACGCTCGCCGGCGGCAGCAGCCATTGCAAAAAATACGCCGACTCTATCCGCACGCCTCGGAGATTCGTCAGCCCCAGCCGGCTGCCCTTGCGATGCAATTTCTGGATGCGCCCCAGCAATCGTTCCACGCCGATCAAATTCACGCCCGCGTTTCGCCGTGCATATTCCGCGATGAACGACGCGTCCCCGCAGCCCAGCTCCACCTCCAGCGGCTGCGCCACCGCAAACAGCCGCGCCAATTCCAGCCGCTCCACGATCGAAGGCAGCTCGTACAGCAGAGGATGGTTGGTTGAAGCTTCCAAGCGATGCGGTAGTTCGGAATTCAGATTCAGGCCTTCGACCTTCGACATTCTCTGGACATTCGGCCTTGGTGATTACTCATTGCCCCGCGTCACTGCCCGAAAAATTTCTGGATCTCCTTCACCACTTCCACGAAGCGGTCCACCTCCGCCATCGTGTTGTAAAAATAAAAGCTCGCCCGCGCCGTGGATTCCACCCCCAGCTTGTGCATCAACGGCTGCGTGCAATGATGCCCGCCGCGCAACGCCACGCCCGCCTGGTCCGCCAGCGTCACCACGTCGTGCGCATGCACTTCCTTCAGCAGAAAACTCACCAGCCCCGCGCGATTCTGTTTCGGTCCGAAAATACGGACGTTGTTCAACGCCGACAATTTCTCGACCGCATGGTTCGCCAGCGCCTGGTCATGCTTCCAGATGTTTTCGCGGCCGATCGCATCCAGATAATCCATCGCCGCGTGCAAACCGATCGGCCCGGAAATATCCGGCGTGCCCGCCTCAAACCGGTGCGGTGCCTGCTTGAACTCCGTTTGGTCGTAACCCACCGTCAAGATCATCTCGCCGCCGCCCTGGTACGGCGGCATCGCCTCCAGCGCTTCCATGCGACCCCACAAAACGCCGATGCCCGTGGGCCCGCAAATCTTGTGACCCGAGAACGCAAAAAAATCGCAACCCATCGCCTGCACGTCCACCGGCAAATGCCCCGCGCTTTGCGCGCCGTCCACCAGCGTCGTGATCCCCAGCTTGCGCGCCTTCGCGCACAACTCCGCCACCGGATTCACCGTGCCCATGGAATTCGAGATGTGCACCATCGCCAGCATCTTGACTTCCTTCGTCAGCAACGCGTCCACCTTCGTCAGGTCCAGCGTGCCTTCGTCGCCCGTCACCGGGATGTAGCGCACCTTCGCGCCCGTGCGTTTCGCGATCATCTGCCACGGCACCAGGTTGCTGTGATGCTCCAGTTCCGTCAGCAAAATCACGTCGCCCGCCTTCAAATTCTTTCCGCCCCACGCACTCGCCACCAGGTTGATTCCCTCCGTCGTCCCGCGCGTGAACACGATCTCATCCGAGCTCTTCGCATTGATAAACTTCGCCGCCCGCACCCGCGCCGCCTCAAATCCCGCCGTCGCGCGATTGCTCAATTCATGGATGCCCCGATGCACATTCGAATTATCCCGCTCATAATAATGCGTCACCGCGTCGATCACCGCGCGCGGCTTCTGCGATGTCGCCGCGTTGTCGAAATAGATCAGCGGCTTCCCGTGAACCTCCTGGTTCAAGATCGGGAAATCCTGCCGCAGCTTTGCCCAGTCAATTTTTGTGCTCATCAAAATGTTCAATCTGAAAAAAACCACGGCACTACCAGGAACTCAGGTCTCCCTCTCCGCCAATCGGATTGGGGGAGAGGGCCGGGGAGAGGTGGTGCTTAATGACGCTTCAATTTTTCCTGGCTGCCATTTCAGAAATTCAGTGTTCTGAAAATTGTCTGTCTATAAAAGCCCCAGTTGCAGCTTCGCCGCCTCCGTCATCATCCCCTGGTTCCACGGCGGATCCCACACCAGTTCCACGTTCGCCTCGTCGATCGGCTCCAGCGACACCAGTTTGTTCTGCACGTCCTGCGCCAGCACCGGGCCCATCCCGCAGCCGGGCGCCGTCAAAGTCATCTTCACGTCCGCCTTGTAATTATCCGCGCCGATCGGCGTCAGATGGCAGTCATAGATCAGCCCCAGGTCCACGATGTTCACCGGGATCTCCGGGTCATAGCACGTCTTGAGCGATTCCCACACCTTCTTCTCCAGTTCCTCCTGCGTCAACGGCCCCGTGTGTGTGTTCGTTGCCGGTGCGGCCTGCACCTCGATGCCCAACGCATCCGCGTCCTTCGACTCGATGCGGAACATGTTGCCGTTCACCACCACCGTGTAAGTGCCGCCCAGCGATTGCGTGATATGCGCCGTCTCGCCTTTTTGCAATGTCACCTTCGTGCCGATCGGCACCACCGAGGCTTCCACGTCCCGCACCAGAATTTTTTGCTCGCTCATAATATTATATTTATAGTTTCGCCGTTCCGGCGTCGGAAATCAAAATCAATCAGGTCTGCTCGTTTTCCGTGCTCACCGGCTTGTCCTCGCCCTTCAACGCCCCCATCAACGCGTGCCACGATAAGATCGCGCACTTCACCCGCGCCGGATATTTGTACACCCCCGCAAAAACCGCCAGTTTGCCCACGTCGCCGTTCACCTTGCCGGTCGTGATCATTTCGCGCACCTGGTCAAAAGTCTTTTCCGCTTCGCCGCGCGTCTTGCCTTTCAAGCTGTCCGTCAGCAAGGACGCCGACGCCTTCGAGATGCAGCAGCCCGACCCCACAAAACTCACGTCCTTGATCACGTCGCCCTCCATCGCCAGGAACAATTTCAGGTTGTCCCCGCACAACGGATTATGACCCTGCGCCATGCGCGAGGCCGACGGCATCTCGTGGAAATTCCGCGGCTTCTTGCAGTGATCCAAGATCACCTGCTGATAAAGATCATTGATGTCGTCAAACATATCCGCATTCTACCACAGAACCAAAATCTTGCTTCTGTGCGATCTGCCAAACGCTGGTAGGGCGGACCTGCCGGTCCGCCTCCCCTGTCTTCATCCGTGTTTGTCGCCGATCACCGGCTTCCGTGTTTCATCCGTGTTCAATCCGTGGCTAAAGTTGTTTCTGCGCCAGGTGAGGATTCGCCTCCAGCCGGTCCCACACCAGCTTGTCGATCACCTCGCGCGCCGGCTCGCACTTGATGCGCTCGATGATCTCGCCCGCAAACGCATGGATCAACATCTGTCGCGCCATATCCGTGTTGATGCCACGGGAACGCAGGTAAAAAACGGATTCCGCGTTCAACTGCCCGATCGTCGCGCCGTGCGTGCATTTCACGTCGTCCGCGTAGATCTCCAACTGCGGCTTCGTGTCCGCCGTCGCGTCGTCCGAGAGCAGCAGATTTTTGTTCGTCTGCTTTGCGTCCGTTTTTTGCGCGATCTCCTGCACGAGGATGCGCCCGTGGAAAACGCCTTTCGACTTGTCGTCCAAAATACCGTTGAAATATTCATGGCTCGCGCAATGCGGCTGCGCGTGTTCCACGATCATGTGATGGTCCGCCAGTTGTTCGTCCTTCGTCAGGTACAACCCGTTGAGGATGCATTCCAAACCTTCGCCCGCCAGCTTGGTGCGGATGTTATTGCGCGAGAGCTTCGCGCCCAGCGCAAACGAATGCACGCTCACATGGCTCGCCCGGCCGAATTCGCCCGCGATCGTTGCCACGTGATACGCCGCCGCCGCTTCATCCTGCAATTTCACATGCTCCACCGTCGCGCTATCACCCGCCACGATTTCCGTGACTGCATTCGTGAGATACGCCGTGTTCGCCGTGCTCAGGTAACTCTCCACCACCGTCAGCTTGCTGTTCGCCTCCGCGATGATCAAGTTGCGCGGCAAAATTACTTCGCCGGCATTTTTGGCGGACGAAAGATAGATCAACTGCACCGGTTCTTCCACGGTCACGCCCTTCGGCACGAAGATAAATGCGCCATCCGCGAACAATGCCTGGTTCAACGCCGCAAAACTGTTCTTCGCCGTGTGCGCCAGCTTGCCCAGATGTTTCTCGATCAGCGTCGAATCCTTCGCCAGCGCCGCCGCCAGGTTTTCAATCCGCACGCCGCCGTCCACCGGCTTCAGGCTCGAAAGTTTCGCCGCAAAAAATCCGTTCACGAATACCAGCCGGTTTCCCGGCAATTTGGTGAACACCGCCGCGTCCAGCGCCGCCGATTCCGCGCCGTTCACCGCCGCCGGCTTCGCCAGTTGAAAGGGCAGGGCGGCGATCGGGCCCACGTTCGTGAACCGCCAGTCCTCGTCGTTCAGCGTCGGGAAACCCTGGTCCGCAAAGCTGGCCATGCCCGCCTTGCGCACCGGTTGCAGCCACTTCGGCTGCGTTGCCCCCGCTTCAAACTGTGAAAATTTTTGGACCAGCGCGTCCGTTCCGTTGTTGGCTTTTTGCGTCATGTTTAGAATCAGTCTAATTAAAAATTAGACCCATACTCTCCCATTTTAACGCCCCCGGCGCAATTTAAAACCGTACCCGCCGAGGGTTGTCTGCCATTCCAGGTAGGGACGCCGCGCTGCGGCGTCCCCGTCGCCGCTCGTCGCGCCGAAGTCAGACGAAGGCGGAAGCGCAGCGTCAGGCGACGGCTCAAGCGTTCCGGGCTGCACCGCCCGCTGGACCATCCATTTTTCCCCGTGAAATAAATTTTACGTCCGCCCCCTTGAATGGCAACTTGTCCGTCATGTTGTCTCCGGAAACTGTTCAAACCGCATTGAAAGCCGTCAAGTATCCCGGCTATTCGCGCGATATCGTCTCGTTCGGCCTCGTCAAGGACATCTCCGCCGCCAACGGCGCCGTCAGCGTCGTCATGCAATTGACCTCGCCCAACCCCGAGGCCGCCCAGCAGATCAAGGCCGAGAGCGAACGCATCCTGCAAGCCCTTCCCGGCGTGAAGCATGTTCACGTGGATGTCCGTCAGCCCGCTTCCGGCCAGCCTGCCGGTGGCGCGAATCCTTTCGCCAATCAAAAGGGCGTCCCCGGCGTCAAGCGCGTCATCGCCGTCGCCAGCGGCAAGGGCGGCGTCGGCAAGTCCACTTGTTCTGTCAATCTCGCCTGCGCCCTCGCGCATCTCGGCGCCAAGGTCGGCCTGCTCGATTGCGATATCTATGGCCCCAGCATTCCCCTCATGATGGGCGTGCACGTCAAGCCCACCGTCAACGAAGCTGAACGCCTCGTGCCGCCTTCCAATCATGACGTCAAAGTCATGAGCATCGGCCTCCTCGTCACCGATGATCAGCCCGTCATCTGGCGCGGGCCCATGATCACCAAGACCATCCAGCAATTTCTCCTCGCCGTCGAATGGGGCGATCTCGACTTCCTCCTCGTGGACCTCCCGCCCGGCACCGGCGACGCCCAACTTTCGCTCTGCCAGACCGTCCCGCTCGATGGCGGCGTCATCATCAGCACCCCGCAGGAAGCTTCCCTCGGCGTCGTGCGCAAGGGCATCTCCATGTTCCGCAAGGTCAATGTCCCCATCCTCGGCATCGTCGAGAACATGAGCTATTTCACCGCCCCCAATGGCGAACGCATCGAGATCTTCGGTCATGGCGGCGGGCAGGAGGAAGCCGCGCGCCAGGAAGTTCCCTTCCTCGGCGAAATCCCCATCTTCACCGAGATTCGCGAAGGCGGCGACCGCGGCCTCCCCATCGTCGTCTCCACCCCCAATCACCCCGCCGGTAAAGCTTTCATCCAAATCGCCGCCACCCTCCGCCAAAAATTTTGATCCGCCCTCGCGCTGTAGGGCAGGTTTTCCAACCTGCCGGTTCTGGCGACTTTCCAGTCGCCAGTTCATCTTGGAACACAGGACTGAAAAATTCCTCGAACCCGCCGACAGAAATGTCTGCGCTGCACCACGGATGGCCTTGAAGGCGTTGTAGCGTTCGGCCTCAGGCCGAACAGTTCGCCGTTTTCTTTGGCATGTGGCTTCTGAACTCCGAAATTTCATAACCTCCTTCGCGTCTTCGCGCCTTTGTTGTTCATCCTCAACCCGTCAATTCAAAGCCTTCTCCCCATCCCCGCCGAACCCGATGAACGTCCCCCAACTCATATCACGCACCACCGCTCCCGTCGCCGCATCCACCGGCAGTTTCCTCACTTCGCACTTCTTGATCCCCTGCGGATGTAACTTGCTCGGCCCCCCAATCAATTTATTCCCTGGCCGCTTCGCCCACTCCGGCCGCGTATCCTTCACCCCTTCTATCGGAGGGACGAGTTCC
>Ga0206913_1161_pt1 | contig 13515 bp, 9 predicted proteins | sample Alteio_BWOrgHeat_72_FD_152942 | JGI IMG/M metagenome (GOLD analysis project Ga0206913, IMG submission 152942) | Enriched cells from forest soil in Barre Woods Harvard Forest LTER site, Petersham, Massachusetts, United States -... | ecosystem: Environmental > Terrestrial > Soil > Temperate forest > O... | reverse complement strand
TCCGGTTCGCCGGCACCCGGATATTCGTCCACACAGGCTTTGGATGCATTGGCCAAAGCGGCGAATGAGTCCTTACCGAAGGGGGTGGGGTTTGCATATAGCAATATGTCTTTTCAGGAAAAGGCAGCTGAAGGCCAGAGCGGATTTGTATTTGTCATGGCGCTTGTATTTGTATTTTTTATATTGGCGGCGCAATATGAAAGCTGGAGCCTTCCTTTCAGTGTACTGCTGGGTACGCCCTGGGCGATCATGGGTGCCATGCTGGGATTGTTTTTAAGCAGATTGTTTTCGGATAGTTATGTGAATAATGTATTTGCGCAAATCGGACTGGTTATGCTGATCGGATTGAATGCAAAGAATGCCATCCTGATTGTGGAATTTGCAAAGATGAAACTAGAGGAAGGCGGTATGACGGTCATGCAAGCAGCGATTGCAGGAGCGAAATTGAGATTCAGGCCCATTCTGATGACATCCTTTGCATTCATCCTGGGAGTGATTCCACTTGTACGGGCGTCGGGAGCCGGCTCGGAGTCCAGAAAGGTAATGGGTATGGCGGTTTTCAGTGGGATGATTGCAGCTACGGCACTCGGTGTTATGCTCATCCCGGCTTTTTTCGTACTGATTGAAAGAAAGAAGAAAATAAAATCTGAAGCAGAAGAAACGAAATCATCTGATTCAACCCAACATGTATAAGAGAATGAATAGGAAAGGAACATATGGTTTGCTGGTGATGGTTGTGTTACTATTTACCAGTTGCATGGTAGGGAAAAAATATAACAGGCCGGCAACTCCGTCCGGAATTACATATCCGGATGCTGCAAAAATGGATACATCTGCGCTGGCTACCTGGTTTGAGATCTACCACGATAATGCCTTGCAAACGCTGATCAGGATGGCCATTGACAGTAACCGGGATCTGCTTACTGCCGCTTCACGCATGCAGGAGGCCCTCGCATTATCGGGTGCAGTAAAGGCCAATTTGTATCCCAGGCTAAGCTATCAGGCTACCGCAGGTGGCGGGAAGGCAGGATCCGATGCAATCAAGGTCGCCAGCGGTGTAGACGGAGGTCTGCTGAATGTATTTGGCGTGTTGAACTGGGAGCTTGATGTTTGGGGGAAACTGCGTCTTCAGAGTCAGTCTGCCGTGGATGATTTCCTGGCCAGCAAGGCCAACCGGGATGCCTTACAGGTAAGTCTGGTAGCCGAAGTTGCCACGGATTATTTTTTGCTGCGGGATCTGGATAATAAGATACTGATCTCAGAAAATACACTGGTGGGAAGGAAACAAAACTCCCAGATTATTTCAGATAAATTCCAACATGGATATGTTTCCGAATTGGACCTTCTACAGGCTCAGCAACAGGAAGCGATTGCGGCAGCCTCCATTCCAGGCTTCCGTCGTCAAATGATTCAGACTGAAAATGCGATCCGCTTACTGACAGGACTCGGACCGGGTCCCGTAATACGCGGTGCAAATAATTATGATCAGCAATTATCTCCGGATATACCGGTTGGCCTGCCTTCCCAGTTGCTGGAAAGAAGGCCGGATATCGTTGCGTCAGAATATGCCCTGCAGTCCCAGTTTGCAAGAATCGGCGTGGCCCAGGCAAACCGGTTTCCAACAATCAGTTTAACCGGAGTTCTTGGATTTGCCAGTCCTCAATTGTCCACCCTTCTTACAAATAATGGTTTTGTTGCCAATGGATTTGGATCATTGGCAGGTCCATTGTTTAATTGGGGACAGAATAAGAAACTGGTTGAAGTAGAAAAAAGGAGAACGGAACAATTATATTATCAATATCAGCAAACTGCATTAAACGCTTTTGCCGATGTCGATAATGCACTGGCTGCCTACAGAAACCTGAACGAAGAAGACAGTGCAAGAAAAATACAGGTCGCCGCTGCTACAAAAGCATTGATGCTCTCACAGGCCCGGTATGATAATGGGTATACTTCCTATCTGGAAGTAATCATTATGCAAACAAATTTATTTGATGCCCAGTTGCTGGAATCCACAACCACTCAGGAAAAACTGAATTCAATTGTCTCGCTTTATAAGGCACTGGGTGGCGGATGGAACTAATTTGAATATTTTGTTATGCAACCGAACCATTTTGAACTGATACCTGCTTTTTATCTGGCCTTTCCCTTTTTGTTTTTCCTGATATTCATTAACTGGCTGGGATTTAAATTTAAAAACAGACATATCAGGAAGTTTCCAGGTACTGAGCATGTGGGAATCGGGCCTACGGAAGGCTCCCTGCTGGGATTGACTGCTCTGCTGCTTTCTTTTACATTTGGAATGTCTGCTTCCAAATATGAAACCAGGCGACAGCTTATTATCTCTGAATCCAACGATATCGGTACAACCATATTACGAAGCGATTTATATTCTGACAGCATTAGAAACATTTTAAGAGCAGACCTGAAAAATTATCTTGAGACCAGGATCGATTATTTTAAAGCAAAGGATGATGAAACCAGGATTAAGTATTCCCTGGTCCGCGCAGATTCAATTTCAAAAATTATCTGGAAAACGGTAGCGACTCTTTCTCAAAATCCGAAAAACGCGGTGGCATCGCAACAAATGGTGCCTTCTTTAAATGACATGATAGATATCGTTACAACCCGGGAAGGAACCAGAAGAGCAATGGTTCCCGGGATGATTTTAATCGTGCTTTGTGTATTGGTGGTAATATCCGCTTTTCTTTCAGGATATGGCAGTAAACGTCTGGAGAGGAACAAGGTCCTTGTCCTTGCTTTTGCCGTTATGACGACACTTACCCTTTACCTGGTCATTGACCTGGATAAACCACGTCAGGGATTTGTCAATTTGAATTCCTCCGAACAGTTGCTGGAAGATCTGCGGGGACTTTTTGCAGAAAATAAATGACATTATATTTATACCGGACGGGGATTGAAATAAAATCTGGTACTGAAAATGAATTATAACTGCAAGCCTTTTCTGATTCTTTATATTAGCTGCTTTTCTTTTTTTAGTTCTTCTTCCATTGCTGCATCAAAAGATACGCTCAATGCTATTTCATTGCGACCTTGTGGAAGATATTTTCAATATCCAAACGGAAATCTCGAACTGATCAGTTCCGGGGTGCACTTTGGGTTTCGTTTTACGGGGCAGTACTGCAGTGTATTTGCTGCCCTTTCCGATCCGGCGGTTCATAATTATTTACAATATACTGTGGATGGTATTTATTACAGGAGAATTAAAATATCCGGCAATACGAGTCGATCATACAATATCGCCATCCCCGGAAAGGGTGAACATACTATCTGGATTTATAAAGCAACGGAAGCAACCACAGGTCCCATTTTCATCCAAAAAATCGTCGGTCATCAAATGAGTGCACTGAAGGTTCCTGACAAGCCCTTAATCGAATTCATCGGTAATAGCATAACCTGCGGCGCGCAGGCAGATCCATCTGAAGTTCCCTGCGGTATGGGCGAATACCATGATCAACACAATGCTTTTTATGCTTACGGACCGAGGGTTGCCAGAATGCTCAATGTAAATTTTATTCTTAGTAGCGTAAGCGGGATCGGTATTTACAGAACCTGGAATACATCCGGTCCATCCATGCCACAGGTCTACGAAAAAACGGATTTTCTGGTAAACAGCAAAAGAAGTTGGAATTTTAAAACATATACTCCCCGTGTTGTAAGCATCGCCCTCGGAACAAATGATTTAAGTGACGGAGATGGAAGGACCATGAGACTGCCATTCGACAGCGCCGTGTTCGTAAACAATTATGTCCGTTTTATTGAATTGATTAAATCGAAATATCCGAATACCCGGATAGCTCTGCTCAGCAGTCCGATGCTAAATGGGAAAAAACGGACGACACTGCAAAATTGCCTTACAATTGTAAAAGCGCTGATTGATAAAAAACACCCTTCGAATAAGAAGATCGTTTTATTTTTCTTCAAACCGATGACTGCCAGGGGCTGCGGGGGTCATCCCAATGTTGAGGACCATGAAATTCTTGCAAAAGAACTTGCGCCTTTTTTTAAAACGTTGATATAAAATTTATTTACTTTTTACTCTTTACCGTTTCCTTTGCCAAATTCTCCCTGACCTTCCATTTAACCATTGCGGTAATAAGTTTAACGGGAATGGGTTTATCCAATGGAAATCTAACTGCCCCCTTAGATGTTTCGAAAGATTTCAATTTTTCCCTGAGTGCAAGAATCGGACTGGCAGTGGGGTAGAAGCCATAGTGATTTTTTGTTGCTGAAAAAAATGCCAGCATACCTTTTAACTTATATGCCGGCATTTGATAACTGATCAATTCTTCTGCTCCAGGTGCTGCTGTTTTTATGGTTTTTCTAAGTAAGTCTAATCCTGCTTTGATAGAAGGAGGGTGCAAAGCAATATATTCATCAACCGTTGTAAACAGACCCTTTTCTTTCATAATGATAAATAATTCTTCCGGATAAATTTTTGATCACTGATCCGGACGATTACCTGGTATCGAAAATTATAAAGGAGAGCCCTTTAAAATCAAGGAAATTAAAGGGCTCTTATAAAAGTAAAACTTATTTTTGAAAAGAACAGGAATTACCTGTCAAAAAGACGTTTTATTAGTGTCCTCCAAAATCAAATACCAGGCCACCGGTAAAACTGAATTGAAGTATGGTGGCATAGGTTGTATATACATAACCATAATAGAAAGCATTGCCCGTTGCCTGAGCACTTGACATAAGCTGCGCCCCGATTTTTAAACCGACTGAACTGGACATTTTGAATTTGACGCCGGCCTTGACGTCCCAGGCAAACTTGGTGGCTGAAGTCGATCCCTGAAAATCGCTTTTATAAAACGCTGCCCCCAATCCCAGACCGCCGTAAGGCTGAATCTTTGGATTATTCGTGTAATATTGTTCGAAATTCAATAAGAGATAAGAAATTACTGTATTGGAACTGAATGTTTGACTGGGGATATAAATAGTTGTAGGCGTTGCAGTGCTTTGATATTGATATAATATTTCCAAACCGGTACCCTGGGCATTCACACCTTCTATGGATGCACCCCACATACCTCCGGCATTGATGTATGTGTAAGCATTGCTAAAATTGATTCTATCACGGAAAGTGTACCCACCAAAGGCATTGACTGACAAATGCTGCGAATATCCTGCAGCCACAATAAAGATTAGAACGACGGATAGTACGATAGTTTTTTTCATAAATAGTTAATTGGATATAAAATTCGGTTTTATAACTTAAGAACTACTCATTTTGAATCGTTTTACTGTTAAACGGTGGTAAAAACCAATACCATTTACTGAGTTCTATTTTTCAATTTACTAATCCGGCATCCCAATGAAAATGGAATCCTGTTTAGATCATACTTATTAACAAACATTACGATTTACCATTGACAATCGTATACTTTCATTTCGCCGGCGTAATCAGAATATTCCGAAATTCTATCGGACCATGATCTCCCTGCATCATAATGGGACCTGGTTCACCTTCCCGGCTATCGAGCGCACCACCTGTGATGCCGGGAATTTCCTGATTGAATATGACTGTTTTGCCATTTACGGCGAGGGTTATCAATCTGCCAACGAGCGTGACATCATAACTTTGCCATTCACCTGCATCTTTGGCAAGCATTTCATGGGGAGCTATAAAACCATATACTGCGCCGAGATAATCCCTTGATGCTTCTTTTCCCTTGCTGTCAACAATCTGAATTTCGTAGCGCCCTCTTAAATACACACCACTGTTACTGCCTGCGGGGTAGCGGAATTCAATATGTAATTTAAAATCGTTAAACAACTGGTTGCTGATGATATTAGATCCCGAGGCCGGGCTTTTCATAATTCCGTTTTCTACAATCCATTGATTTGTTCCATTTGTATGCCAGCCCTTCAGGTCTGTTCCGTCAAATAATTTGATTTGTTCTCCCCATGAAGGCTCCGTAGTTCTCCATAGAGACGGTGCACGCGTACCAGTCAAAGTAAATTTTTTACCATCCGGCATGGTAAGCCACCCCGCGAGACTGTCTCCCTGGAATTGGGCTTCAAAAACCAGATCGTTCGAGGCAGTATCCCATTGAGGCGGGATAGAAAAACTGACGGTTCCATTGATGAAATTTATTTTTGAAATGGGTCTGGCACTACCTCCCTGACCAACATACTGGCCGACCAGCGTGCGTGTACCGGAATGGTGAATCTCCAGCCAGGCGGGATAAGACTTTCCCGAATTGTATAAAGTAAGGTCATACCTGCCCTCCACCGGGGATTCGAAATATTTCTCTTTCGGAATGGCGTACGCATTTGAAATGTAAAAAATAATAAGTAAAAAGTAAGTAAAACTGATTGCGGATATTTTTTTCATATGCGTTTTATCATGGTCCGATTAAGATATTAAAATTACTGAATCATTTCCCACCAGGAAGTAAATTCCTGATAGGCGTCCAGGTCAACATATTCGCCGATCATCGGATGGAGTAAATACAGGTTTTTTAAATCGGCCTCTTTTTTTATCCGGATGATCGGCTCATCCCAGGCATGTAGGGATAACGAAAATTTTGCCCAGTGTACCGGCAATAACTTTTTTGCGCCCAGGTCGTTGGCCGCCTGTACTGTTTCTTCCGGCATCATGTGAATATATTTCCAATACTTGTTATACTGGCCATCCTCCAATATCGCCAGATCGAAAGGTCCGAATCGTTGTCCGATTTCTGCAAAATGGCTACCATAACCAGAGTCACCTCCGATAAATATTTTTTTATCCGGGGTAGTCAAAATGAAGGAGGTCCACAGGCTTCTGTTCCTCTGCAATCCGCGACCTGAAAAATGCCTGGCGGTAACAGCGTTGACAGAAAATCCTTCTTCCGGATTTATTTGATCGTTCCATTCCATTTCCCCGATATTTTTTTTATCAAAACCCCAAAATATCAGGTGGGCGCCTATCCCCCGTCCGGTGATTATTTTTTTGACCTTGGATTTAAGTTGTAAAATGGTCTGATAGTCCAGATGATCCCAATGATCATGAGTGATAAATAAATAATCTATATCCGGTAAATCAGATACATTATAAACATCCGACCCGGCAAAACTCTTTGTCGTAAAACTCAGGGGCGACGCATTTCCACTAAATACCGGGTCGACAAGGATTCTTTTACCATCGATCTGCAAAAAATAGGACGAATGTCCGAACCAGACCAATACATTTTTATTTCGATCAAGCTGGAACAGGTCTGTTTTTCTGGATGGAAGAGGAGCGGCTGGAATATTTCTTTTGCTTTTATTGAAAAGGAATTCCTTCAGCACATTGAAAAATCCGGCTCCTTCAGATAGTGAAGGTGTGGGACTCAGGTTCTGAATCTGTCCATCGCGAAAATAGGGCAACTGCTGAATTTTTTTTAAGTCGGCTAATGATGGGAGCGAACCAAAAGGCGCCCCATTTACGAATAATATAGCCGCTCCAATGATGATCAAAATAACGATTCCGGTCGCGAGCATTGATTTTTTTGACAGATGCGCAGATCAATTAGAAAATTCAATGTACAATTTTCCTATGAGCTGTACAATTCCGCCTGATTACCTGAAAACAAACTATCCCGACTTTCACAACCGACGTTTACTCAGACGACTGGTTAATGCTTAATGATTTGGCAACATGAACCCCGACGGAATGAAATTTTGAGCTGATTCATTTGCCTGAGCGGGAATTTCTTAAAATAAGTTATATTCATTTTTGAAGTATTCCCTAACCACAACCCATTCACTTGAAGCAATTATTCGTCATATGCATGCTCCTGGTTTGCTATGACCAGATCATTGCGCAGAATTCTACGGAATCAACAAAGGACACAATATCAAAAAAGCCTGCCGGGAAAGACAGTACGGGTTTCGACCGTTTTAATGCAAAAGCGGAGCACCTTTTCAAAATATTGCCAGTTCCCATTTACTCATATTCTCCTGAAGCGGGAAACATTTACGGTCTGGCCAAATTCAATGTATTCAACTTGTCGAAGAAAGACACGGTCTCCAAAGCCTCAAAATTATCCGGAGTGTTTACCAGTTCCACCCTGGGGCGGGTGAATGCTTCCCTTGCCACACAATTGGTTTTTGATGAAAATAAATATGTCATCATCAGCTATATTAATTATAAAAAACAACCTGAATATATCTGGGATATCGGCAACACCATAACAGACACTCCGGATCAGGATATTGTAAACCGGTTTGTCTTCGCCGGAACAGCATTGCGCCTGATAGCAAAAAATTTTTATGTCGGTGCGCCTTTCGAAGTAGCAGATTATTTCGGAATCATTGCGGATAGTAACAGTGTTCTTGTAAAAGAAAACGTGACCGGTTTGCAGGGAGGTACTAGTGTTGGTCTTGGCCTGGCTGCTGCATACGATACCCGGGATAACCGTTATAATCCCAGACACGGCTCTTATATTCTCGGCTCAGCCATTTTTTATCCCGGAAGCTGGGGGCCTTATGCTTTTTCTAAATTTTCATTGGATGCCAGAAAATTTTTACCCTGGAAAAAGAACGTCCTTGCCGGGCAAATAACCACCAGCTACGCAAATGGGAATGTTCCGTTTTATGAGCTTTCCGAGTTAGGCGGTGATAGTCAGATGCGCGGGTATTATGAGGGCGGCCTGCGTGATAATGTACTGGTGGACGCCCAGGTGGAACTTCGGTTACATATCTGGAATATTTTTGGCATTGTCGGCTGGTTCGGTGTGGGTCAGGTACAAAAATCATATAATCAGGTTGCCATGGATCAGTTTCATTTGTCATACGGACCAGGACTTCGCATCAGGGTTGATTCAAAGCATGATACGAATCTCAGATTGGATTTTGGATTTGGTCCGGGCGGTGTCCAGGGTTTCTATATTAATTTCGGTGAAGCATTTTAAATAATTGAAAACCTTTCGAAACTACTCTATTAACAGGTTTAATTGGATAAGGCCGCCATTTTTAATTAACTTCCGAACAAAATATATCATACAGCAGCCTGCTACGTTTTTGAATTTACGGGCCCTGCGATCTGATATTGTTTTAAGCGGTTATCAGATAAATTATTTTAATGAAGTACCTGGTTGTCATATGTGTTTTTGTAAGTCTTTTTGTTTTTATTCAATGCAGCTCCAGGAAAAAAATAGAGTACGATATACCTTCCCATTACGGAAAAGAAGCCCGGGAAAATGCGATTGACTGGTTTGAAAAGGGAAAAATACTTTACAAGATAGATTGTGCGGGTTGTCATGGAATTTACAAAAAGGGAAAGGATAGTGTGCCTAATTTCACTAAAACGCAAATTGACAACTATAATGCAATGTATATCAAGGGCGATCCCAGGAATCATTCAGTTGCATCCAAATTGAGCCCTGACCAATTGTATTACATACTCACGTTTTTAAGGCTCAGAAAAATAGATAAGTAAAAAATTCTGGGGGAATTATTACCCGGCCTGAAAATGGCCTTTTTTTTGGGGCTATAAACTTTTTTTTGAAAAATCCAACTACTTTAATCCAGCTACCAATAAATAGTCTTTAATTTGTGGTGTTGATATATTAGGATACTTCTAATTATCACCCATTCCTCCTTTAACTCCGATTGCGAGTTTTAAAATCCCACTGTCCTCCCATTAATCCAGATCCTGCCGGAACACCAGAAACCTCCAGTAATCTCAGAATTTAATTGTAATTGTTATTGTTATAGTTTAACAACCTTATCCGTATTATATGCCCAAGACCCTGACTCTCCATTCTAAATCAGCAACCGCGAGATATTTCCTATTATTCCTGTTTTTTATTTTAGCCATCCATTTTTCATTCGCTCAGAATGCTATTGTAACTGAAAATGCAAATCCTGGTGTTCCTTCGTCGCAGTGGGATATACCCAAAAATTCAGATGGCACTTTTGGTGATAAATCCATTCAGGGATTTGGCACAGACATCAGTGTAAATGTTGGAGGTACCATTAATTTTAAGATTACAGTTACAACAGGCACAGATAAGTCATTCGGAATAAAAATTTACCGCATAGGATATTACCAGGGGAACGGAGCGCGTCTGATCGCCGATTTGGGTACCGCATTTACCGGCATCACGCAAAATGCCTGTTCATTCGATAATACAACCGGTCTTACGGATTGCGGCAACTGGACTACCACCACTAGCTGGACAGTGCCGTCAACAGCTGTATCCGGACTATATATTGCCAAATTAACCCGATCTGCTGCCGGCGGTGGTGGTTCCAGCCATATTGCTTTCATTGTTCGTAATGATGCAAGTACCTCTCAGCTCCTGTTTAAAACGTCTGATGCAACATGGCAGGCTTATAATCCGTATGGCGGGTACAGTTTGTATGTAGGAGCCGGAATGCCTTTTAACCATGGCGATAAAGTGAGTTACAACCGGCCATATCTTACAAGAGATGGTGGTGGAGGTGGGGGTGCCTCAGAGGATTTCTTTATGAATGGAGAATATCCGATGATCCGTTTTCTCGAAAGTAACGGTTTTGATATCAGCTATACAACCGACATGGATATGGCGCGAAGCGCCACTAACCCTGTTACGAACCATAAAGTTTTTCTTTCTGTAGGACATGATGAATATTGGTCAAAGGAAGAAAGGAATACCGTTGAAGCGGCACGTGCGGCAGGAAAAAGCCTGGCTTTTTTCAGCGGAAATGAAGTCTACTGGAAAACCAGATGGGAAAACAGTGTAGATGGAACAAATACTCCTTTTCGTACAATGGTATGTTATAAGGAGGGGACACTACCTACTCCCGGTGAAAACGCATGCGGTGGAAAATGTGATCCCAGCACTGAATGGACTGGTCTATGGCGCGATGGGTGCAGCTTTCCGAATGATAACGCCTGCAAGCCTGAAAACGCTTTGAGTGGAGAGATCAGCTGGGATGGAACGACCAGTGCTATTCTGGTACCGGATACTTATAAAAGTCTGAGATTTTGGCGGAATACATCTGTTGCCACACTGGGAACGGGACAAACAGCTACGATGACTCCGGGAACCCTGGGTTATGAGTGGGACTGGGAGCAATATCAGAGTAGTTATCCCCCTGGTCGCATTACAATGTCAAATACTTCTTTCGATGGCCATGTACATAAATTATCTTTTTATAAATCTTCCTTTGGCGGTTTAGTTTTTGGAGCCGGATCGGTTCAATGGTCCTGGGGACTTGATGCTAACCATGATAGTAACGAACAGGGTGGTGGCGGACCCGCTACTGTAGCTATGCAACAGGCAACGATCAATTTGTTTGCCGACATGGGAGTGCAGCCTGCCAGTATTATGACGGGTCTTACGGCTGCCACCGCTTCGACCGATGTGACTCCCCCGGTAACCAAATTTACATCACCTGCCACCGGGTCAACTTTTACTTCATTAAACCCTATCAGTTTTTCAGGAACCGCCAGTGATGTCGGCGGAGTCGTTGCCGGCGTCGAAATCTCGTTTGATGGAGGTGTGACATGGGCAGCTGCAACAGGAACAACCAGCTGGACTTTTTCCTGGACTCCCATCGGGAATGGAACATTTACAGTGATTGCCCGCGGCATCGATGATTCAGGTAATTATACTGCAACAGCGTCTTCTCCGTCAATTTCCATAACTGTGAATGCAACAGCCCAGAATTGTCCCTGTACAATTTTTGGTACTACCGCTCCTACAGTGACTGTACAAAACGACAATGCAGGAGGAATTGTAGTAGGTACGAAATTCCGTTCCGCTTTGAGTGGAACCATCACCGGCATACGTTTTTATAAAGCTTCCGGCAATAGCGGCACTCATCAGGGACTATTATATTCCGGTACCGGAACTTTATTAGCCCAGGCAACATTTACCGGCGAAACGGCGACAGGCTGGCAACAGGTAAGTTTTAGCAGTCCGGTTACTATCAGTTCAGGCACAACGTATATTGCTGCCTATTTCAGCAGCAGTGGCAATTATAGTTCGACCAACAATTATTTTTCACAAGCCATTGTAAATAGTCCTTTAACAGGTCTGGCAGACGGAACGGACGGAACAAACGGTGTTTATATTTATGCCAATGCACCAGCTTTTCCTATTAATTCTTATCAAAAGGGAAATTACTGGGTAGACGCTGTATTTACCAATACTACCGCCATTGCAGCCAACGCCGGACCTAATCAGACCATAACCTTACCAACGTCTACAGTCACTTTAAATGGCAGCGGTTCTACCGGAACTATTACCAGCTACGCGTGGACCTTTGTATCCGGACCCAATACGCCAACAATCACTACACCGTCCTCTGTATCGACAACCGTGACCGGATTGATCCAGGGAACTTATGTGTTCCAACTTTCAGTAAATGCCGGAGTAAGCACTTCTCAGGTTACTGTGACGGTAAATCCGGCTCCACCACCTGTTGCTAATGCGGGCCCCAAGCAGACTATTACATTACCAACTTCAACGGTGACTCTTGATGGCAGTGGTTCTACCGGCACGATATCCAGTTATGCGTGGAGTTTGGTTTCCGGTCCCAATACACCTTCTATAACAACGCCTGCAGCAGCGAAAACGACTGTCACAGGCCTTATCCAGGGAACATATATTTTTCAATTGGCACTGAATGGAACCGTGAGTACGGCAAATGATACAGTGATTGTAAATCCTGCTGCGCCACCGGTAGCAAATGCGGGAAGTAATCAAACCATTACCCTACCGACTTCTACCGTCACATTAAATGGTAGTGGTTCTACCGGCTCTATAACCAGTTATGCCTGGACGAATATCTCCGGACCTAATACACCGGTAATTACAACACCCGCCAATGTTTCAACAACCGTCACCGGATTGATCCAGGGCAGTTATGTATTTCAGCTTTCATTAAATGCAGGCGCCAGTGTTTCTCAGGTTACCGTAACTGTAAATGCAGCTTCAACCACCACCACTATATTCACAACACAAACACCGGCGGGGCCTACCGAAAACGATGCTTTGGCACTTGAGCTCGGAGTGAAATTCCGGACAAATACGGCTGGTTCTATCACCGGCATTCGTTTCTACAAGACGACCGGGAATTCAGGCACCCATACAGGAGAATTGTATTCTTCAACCGGCACCCGGTTGGCACAGGCAGTATTTACAGGCGAAACGGCGACAGGATGGCAACAAGTGCTCTTTAGTTCGCCCGTTGCGATCACAGCCAATACAACCTATGTCGCTGCTTATTTCAGCAGTTCCGGTAACTATACCAGCACAACAAACTATTTCACGACCGCGGTAGTGAACGGTCCGATTACTGCATTGGCAGATGGAACAGACGGCTCCAACGGAGTATATAAGTATTCAACAACTCCGGTGTTTCCTAACAGCACCTACCAAAAAAGCAATTATTGGGTGGACGTATTATTTTCTTCCGCGCCGGTTCCTCCAGTAGCCAATGCCGGACCTAATCAGACCATAACCTTACCAACGTCTACAGTCACTTTAAATGGCAGCGGTTCTACCGGAACTATTACCAGCTACGCGTGGA
>Ga0206913_1160_pt1 | contig 13548 bp, 11 predicted proteins | sample Alteio_BWOrgHeat_72_FD_152942 | JGI IMG/M metagenome (GOLD analysis project Ga0206913, IMG submission 152942) | Enriched cells from forest soil in Barre Woods Harvard Forest LTER site, Petersham, Massachusetts, United States -... | ecosystem: Environmental > Terrestrial > Soil > Temperate forest >... | reverse complement strand
GCTGAAGATGCTTATCGCGCTATGCGGCTGGTCAGAAGCATGGCCAAAGAATGGAAAATCGATACCGCCCGGATAGGTATGCTTGGATTTTCCGCCGGTGGAGAAGTGGTGGATGCTATTGCCTTTGGTTCCGGAAAAGGAGATCCAAAGGCAGCTGATCCAATAAACCAGCTGAACGGCAGGCCGGATTTTATCATGCAGGTTTACCCCGGCCCCCTGTTCGTACCCGACAGTGTTCCCTCCGATGCGCCGCCTGCGTTTCTGATTGTCGCAGATCATGATACCTGTTGTTCAATACCGGTAATACGGCTTCTGGAAGATTATAGAAAATCAAAGGCTTCCGTGGAGGCTCATATCATGGCCCATGGAGATCATGCTTTTAATATGGGCTACCGGTCCACTCTCCAATCTTTAAAGACCTGGCCTCAATTGATGGTAAACTGGTTAATGGACAGTAAGCTGATTAAGGCTGGAGATTAAGGTCAGGGTTACATGCTTTAAGCTTTAATCTTGAAAGCTATATTTATTCTTATAATCCAGGGGAGATAATCCGGTGATTTTTTTGAACATTGTCCGGAAAGCCTTGGTATCGGAATAGCCCACATCATACATCACTTCATTCACATTTTTCCTGCTGGTTTCAAAATGTTTTTTGGCGGCTTCTATTTTGACACGCTGAATATATTCGACAGGCGTATTTTTCGTGGCTTTTTTAAAACGTCGCTCAAAATGACGCCTCCCAATGGCGAACCTGAGAGCAAGTTCACCAACTGAAATTCTTTCCGATACCCTGGATTCAATATAATCCTGCGCTTCCCTGATCGGTTCATCCACATGTTCTTTTTGACCGTTGAACATAATGAAAGGCGACTGGCTTTTTCTGTCAATTTCCAAAGCATATACTTTGGAAGCCATGATGGCCATATCGCGCCCTGCATATTTCTCCACCAGGTGCAGGAGCAAACTCCAGTAAGAGGTTGCACCGCCGCTCGAATAAAGACCATTCTGTTCTGTTACTACCCTTCCATCTACCAGTGTCACTTCGGGAAACATTTCCCGGAATTCATTAGCCATCAACCAGTGTGTAGAACATTCTTTCCCATTTAATAGCCCCGTTGACGCCAGCAGAAAAGCGCCCAGACAAAGGCTGGCCACATCTGCTCCCTTTTTATATTGTTTTGAAATCCACGGAATGAATGCCGCATTTTTTTTGAGCGCATCTTTGATATCTCCTCCCAACGCCGTGATGATAATTAAATCCGTTTTCTTCAAATCTGCCATCAGGATATCTGAATGAACTATGAAAGGGCCATTGTGCAGTTTCACTGCTTTTGTTAGTCCGACCAATTGCACTTTGAACGCCGGTAGTCTGCCCGAACTGACCAGTAAATCGTTTACCCCGTTAAACATGACGGTTGGATCAACCACTGAGGCGGATACCGCATCATTCAGTGCAAGGATGGCGACATGCTTCATTTGACAAGTTTTAAATGATATTCAAGATACAAAATCCAGGTCGCAAATACCCTCTTACCCGTCGTTTTTGCACCCGAATAAATGCAAATGTCCCCATTAGCTTTATATCAGAAATATTAAATAATAATAGGCATGAAAAAGATTTGGATTTTTTATTGGATTACCACCGGTTTATTTCTTCTTATGATGCCGTTTTCGGCTATCTCACAACTCCGGTGACATGCGAAAATTAATTGTGTCCATGAACCTGAGCCTGGACGGATATTTATCGGGCCCCTTCGGAGAACTGGACTGGCATTTTGAAATTTGGAATGACAGTATGGGAGATAAAATGCTGGAGCGGCTGGAAGAAACAGATACGATTATACTGGGGCGGGTTACTTATGAGGCCATGGCGAAATATTGGACGGTGAAGCCGCTGGAAGATCATTTCCCCCGACAGGACCTGGCCATTGCCGACAAAATGAATCAGCATACCAAGGTTGTTTTTTCTAAAACCATACAAAAATCCATTTGGCATCATTCAGTGTTTGCTACCGGAGATCCAAACGAGGAAATCAAACGGCTCAAACAGCAGGAGGGTAGAGATATGATACTGTTTGGCAGCGCCCGTCTTGCTTCCACCTTCAACCTGTCGGGTATTGTGGATGACTACCATCTCTGGATACATCCGGTTATTTTAGGAACAGGTAAACCCTTTTTCAATCACCTGCAGAAAATGATAAACCTGAAATTGAAAGATTCGGTGAGTTTTGAATCGGGTGTTGTAGCGAATTATTATAGTCAGGTATAATACAGCAAACTGCCCCCCGGAAGGCCGGGGGCAGAGGTTGCCGGGATAAGGGTTGATATTATTCCGCGAGAAAGGGTACTGTTATTCTTTAGACAGGTCCTGTAGAATTTCGTATTCGCCCATATCATTCACTTTTAAGATCTTGATATTCGCTTTATCTTCCAGGTGAAGGATATATACTTTGCCATCGGTTGTCTGAACTTCTTCCACCAAAGTGATGGCCATATCAAAATAAGTAGATTTTACAGCGGCCCGGACGTCGCGGGGAAGTTTGTCTTCACTGTAAAATATCAATGAATACTGCCAATGGCCTTTTTTATCATAAAATGCTCTGTTACCAAATCCGTCTTTTACAAAGTAGCTTGTAAAGCCATTGCGATCTGAAAACCACATGGCATTGTTGGCGCCATTAAACCGGGCGTTGAAATCTTTGATTGCCTTGGCATTGATTTCTTTTGCATCCGGAATATAAGTGCCCATATCGGCGGGGCTTTCCAGAGCGGCCATGTTACGGATCGTTGACTTAAAATTTTTACTGTCATTGAATGCAACGGGTTGGGCAGTTTTCTGTGCGTAAGCACAGTTACTGATGGCTGCCAGGGATGTGAATCCAAAGGACAGCGCAAATAGGAATTTTTTCATTTTTGTAAGGTTTAAATGATTAACGTTTTTGATTTGAAAGGTTCTGATAATCTATTCCGGAATGTATTGATAAAAGATTTATCGCAGGATTTGGAACCAGGGAAACATAAATAACCGGAAGCATCCAAAATTTTTCTTAAATTGGATGAAAGACCCACTATAATGGACAGTGCTGGTTCAAATCGATATACAGACCAGGAACTAATCGATCAGCTAAGGCAAAGTGGGACGGACAAAAGACGGAGCGAAGAGCAATTATTCAACCGGTTTGTTTATTTTATCCGGGAAGGCATGACCAAACATGCATTGTCGGAAGATGAGTCGTTTAATGCTTATTCAGATACCATTCTGGCGGCGCTTGATAATATAAACAAGGAGCATTTTGAAGCCCGCGCCTCCATCAAAACTTATCTCTACCAGATATTTCATAATAAATGTGTTGACCTTCTTCGAAAAAGAACGACTAATAAGAATACCGTACATCGTGCGGAGACGATTTCAGACCGGCTAATGCAATTATCCGATTCCGCCCGCTCCATCGTGCAAACACTGATCGATAAGGCGGATTGGAACAGGCTCCGGGAAAAACTAAATGCATTGGAGGAAATGTGCCGCCAGATCCTGTTGTTCTGGGGGGATAATTACAGTGACAAAGAAATCGCATCTTTCCTTCAATATAAAACAGCGGACGTGGTAAAAACGAGCAGGCTTCGTTGCCTGGAAAGATTGCGAAAATTGTATAAAACAGAATAGATAAGATGGACAACCTGGATTATATAGAAAATTACTTTACCAACACTCCGGGAACCGACCTCACCCGGGAATTTGAGGAAAGAATTAAATCAGATCCCGGTTTTGCAGAAGAAGTAGCATTTTATCTGGCGGCACAGGAAGTTTCGAAAGAAGCATCCGGCCTTGAAAAGAAACAGCGTTTTAAAGAAACCTATCAAAAGAACCGCGTCGTCCGATCTGTCCCCATAAAAAAATTAATATATTATATCGCAACCGCGGCGGTTGTATCAGGTCTTATTTTCGGGACGTATACTTTCTTAAGGCCAGTATCTCCGCAGCAGCTGGCTGTTCAGTACGAAAAAGAGCAACTGCAATCACTGCCTGTCACGATGAGTGGTCATAGCGACAGTCTGCAAACGGGACTCCGGTTATATAATGACGAAAAATTCTCTGAGGCCCTCGCCCAATTCGAAAACATCCTCCGGTCCGATAGCTCAGTTTTCACAGCTAAGAAATATGCCGGCATTTCCGCTTTACGTCTGAAAGAATATGACCGGGCGTTATCGTACTTTGAAGAGATGGCAACCCGCCAGGGCCTTTATTCAAATCCCGCCCAGATCTTACAAGCCGTTACCCTGATGGAACGTAACAAGCCCGGTGACGCCGCAAAGGCAAAACAGCTCCTGCAGGATATTGTTTCGAATGATCTGGAGGGAAAAGAGTATGCAGAGAAATGGCTAAAGAAATGGTGACTTTTAAATTCGATTTTATTCGCCGGAATAAGTAAATTTATATCCGCTTACAAGTCCTGCTTTCCAAATCTCCCGTTTTTAATCCGGATTCATCATTGATCCGCCTCTGTGTAATATTCCAATCTCTCGTTGATTCATTTGTTTCATCCGTCAATCTTTGATCATGAAAAAAGTATTACTATTTATTTGGGGGATCATATTCGTTGTATGTTTCGCATCCTGCAGTAAGGAAACCGTACAACCCAATAATGAAAAGAAAGCAAGCACCAGTCAGTCATCATCCACACAGGAGTCCCCGGCTCCGGCAACGCCAAGTTCAGGCTGCGGTCAAACGGCGCCTCCTCCCTGTTGTCCTCATACACCCGTCAATCCGATGACCGGCATGAAATAGTCTTTTCAAAGTCTGGGCGTGGCCGGCTTCACAGGTTTATCAAAATTATTCGCACCACGGGTTCGAAGTTTGCGGGCGTATACTTTATCTACAGAAGTCAGGTAGAGGATATCGAAGTTTTTTCCTCCAAAACATAGATTGGAGGGCTGACCTGAAGGAACCGGGATAATAGCATTTACACGTCCCGCCTGATCGAGAATCTGCAGGCCCATTTTTGTAGCGACATATACTCTTCCTGCTGTGTCGCAACGCAGACCATCGCTCCAGGCATTTTCATCCTGGTCGCGCACATGTAACCAGCCATAGTGTTGCTTGAAAGCCAATTTCCCATCCGCCAGGATCTGGTAGACCCAAACCCAGTGTGTAGCGGATTCAGTAACATATAACTGTGTTTGATCGGGGGTCAACGTCAGACCGTTCGCGAATTTCAATCCTTCATCAACTACTTCTTTAGTTCCTCCCGGTCTGATAAGGTATAACTTACTCGGTTTTTCAATTCCATCCGGAGCAGTCACATAGATGTTGCCATTATTCGCCACCACAATATCATTTCCGGAAATACTGTCAGCTATAATGGTTTCATTTCCTGAGGCGTCGTAGGCAATCACCTGCTTTGTCGCACCCGCGATGGTATAACGCCTTCCATCCGGACCAAAGGATGTTCCACTCGCCCGCTTCGCATTGATGTTCAGATCCGTGAGTTTGCCGTCCAGGTCCACTTTATACGTTTTCGAATTCGGTATATCCTGGAAAAATATTTCTCCCTTTTCATTTACGGCGCTGCCTTCGGTAAACTTATAATTTTGTCCCACCAATTTCCAGTCTTCGCCCGGAATCAGGATGTCACTGAGCATTTGGTTTTTTGTATCGCCGGAAACCGTAGCCTTTGGCCAGTCCTTCCAAAGCCAGCGCATGGCGTCGGGGAAAATGGACGTGCCTTGTTTACCATTATGCTGACCCTCACCCCAGACATGATTTACCTGGTAACCCGAAAAGGTGAGCGCACGTTCCATGGTCTGGTTAGCCATCCACCAGTCACCGGCATATATATTCAAATCGTTTGAACCATCCTGTAAAAATATTTTGATGGGGCGGGGCTCAAATTTTCTGACCAGGATTGGATACCGGTCCGCGCCGCGCAAGCCGATATAGGTGCCGATGGATGAAAATACTTTTGAAAATTCAGCCGGTCGTTCCCAGGCAACCGTAAACGCACAGACGGCTCCGCTGCTGGATCCGCCAATGGCCCGGTCGTTCCCGTTTTTTGACAAATGAATAGCGCGGCCGTCAGATGTATGCTGCTTTTCTGTAAACGGCAAAATTTCATCCAATAAAAAACGCGCATAAGCGTCTCCCAATCCATCGTATTCAAAACTTCTGTTGTAACGATTCAGCGCGGTGGTCTGATCTTTTGCTTTTACAATACCCGGCGTGATGAATACACCAATCGTAACGGGCATTTCTTTTTTATAAATCAGGTTATCAAAAACAACCGGCGCACTCCACTGGATCCCATCCTGGTTTACATATACACAGGCAGGTTGTGCCGGAGTATATTCTGCCGGAACATATATCGATACATCACGTGTGGTACCGGGAAATATTTTAGAGCTGTCGAAAACTAATTTTATGATTTCGCCTTTCGGAACGCCGGCATGAACGACCGAAGCAGAATCCACCGTATAATTTTCTGAAGGGGCCTGGGAGTACAAATACATGTGTGGGAAGAGTAATGCAGCAAGCAGAAGCTTTTTCATGGTGTGTAAATCTATTTTGAATAAAAGGTTTGTCAATGAATTCATTGTGTTTGTGAGTAAGAATAACCCCAACTATGTTTCTTAACAGTTAAAAATACGCTGTTATCGGAATAGGGCAAACATTAACATCGGCCGGATAACCATTACGTCTACATTACATCGTTACCGGTTATTCTACTGGTAAATAAATAAAGTCAAATGTCAAATATCACACAGCTAGTAAACGTGGAAAAGAACATGACCACATTGAAAAAAAGTGTTCATGCATCCGGATTGGATCAGGTATTGAGCGGCAAAGGGCCCTACACTGTTTTTGCGCCAACAGATATCGCATTTGCGAAACTGGACAAAAGCATACTTGAAAATTTACTGAAGCCGGAAAATAAAACAAAACTGACCGACTTATTAAATCATCACGTAGTAGAAGGAAAAATCAATTTCAGGGATCTGAAAGATGGTGAAAAGCTGAAAACGGTTAATGGTAAGCAATTGGTAGTGCATGTAAAAGATGGTCATACAACCGTCGACGGCGCTGTCATTCAGGACCACGACGTACAGGCTACGAACGGAATCATTCATTCCCTCGAAACAGTGATGTTTAATAACTAGAATTTAAAAATCTGTTTTAAAAAGCCGTCACGTCTCAGGCGTGATGGCTTTTTTATTTGTATTCCGGATTTCATAACTTCAGGGATTAACCCATTGCCATCCGGATGAATACGCTAACAACCAAACGAATAACTTCCATAGATTTTTTAAGAGGACTGATCATGATCATCATGGCACTTGATCATGTACGCGATTATTTTCATGCAGACGCATTTCTTTATGATCCGTTGGATTTAAGCAAAACAACAGTAGCACTTTACTTCACCCGCTGGATCACCCACTTTTGTGCACCGATCTTTGTTTTACTGGCAGGCACTTCCGCTTTTTTGTCCGGTCAGCGGAAAACAAAAAAGCAACTGGCTTTTTTTCTGTTAACCCGCGGTATCTGGTTAATGATCCTCGAAGAAACCGTTGTGAATTTCGAATGGTTCTATAATATTCATTTTAATTTTTTCATACTTGGTGTCATCTGGGTGCTGGGGCTTTGTATGGTCTGCCTGGCCGGACTGATTTTCCTTCCACGAAACGTGTTGCTGATCTTTGGACTGGTGATGGTGGCCGGCCATAATCTGCTCGATAAAACCCTGGTAACTGAAAATAATGCCCTGGGATTCTTTTGGGGAATGCTTCACCAGCAAAAGTTCTATCAGATGGGTCATGTGAGTATCGCCGAATTTTATCACCTGATACCCTGGCTGGGGGTGATGACGCTGGGGTATTGCCTGGGTGGATTATACGCCAAAGATTTCGACCCGGTGAGAAGAAGAAAAATCCTGCTGCGCATTGGCATTTCCTCCTGGATTCTTTTTATTATTATCAGGAGTATCAATGTATATGGCAATCTGTATCCCTGGACCACACAATCCAGTCCATTGCTAACCCTGCTTTCTTTTTTGAAAATTCATAAATACCCGCCTTCGCTGGATTACCTCCTGGTCACGGAAGGGTTTGCGATGATATTCCTGAGTGCAACGGAGGATATATCCAACCGGTTCACGAAGTTCATTTCTGTTTACGGAAGAGTTCCCATGTTTTACTATTTATGTCATCTTTTGCTGATCCACCTGGGAGCCATGCTGGCTGCAGTGCTGACAGGTTACCATTGGTATGATATGGTTTCTTTTGACACATGGATCACCGAACTGCCCCGGTTTAAAGGTTATGGATTCAGTCTGGGCGCCGTATATCTGATCTGGATAGCCCTCATTCTGATTCTATACCCACTCTGTAAGAAATATGACAGTTATAAATCCCGGCATAAGGAAAAGTGGTGGCTGAGTTATCTGTAACAGGCCCCTAAAAATTGTGAATTTGTTGAATATAAAGCAACCCTCCGGCGTCATAATCAGTTATAATAAAGCAGAAGCCGCCGCCTTCTCCAAGACTGATTGTGACAATTAGCTGATTATGAATAACATTAAATCCCTGTTGTTTTTAATCCCTACCCTTTCTTTTTTGATTCTCTCCTGCTCAAAGGATCCTGCTGCAACATTTGATAAACCCATACTCTTTCTTTCGAAAACCACCCTTAAGATAGGTGAACCACTGTATGCCACGTTAACCGGGCAAGCATACAATACAAATGTTGCCTGGTCATCGAACTCCGGGGGACATATATGGCCAACACCTAACACCGACAGTGCGATCTATATTTTTACGAGTCCGGGAATCTACACTGTGAAAGCGAAGTTTCAATCCCATATCAATGGATCGAATGACAGTACGGATGGAAACGTAACTGTTACGGATAGTATATTTTCTGATAGCGCAGCGGCGACCTGTGATGTGATCGTTGTGAAAAATCTTACACCAGATGATCAGATAAATCTTACTCCGGTAGATTATTCAGATACCGGGCTTGTTTTTGTTGCGCAGACCACCAACCTGTACAATCATTCACCCTTACTGAATAGCAATGGAGAAATACATGTATCTGAAAGCGGATTTGAAGTGGATATCAGTTCAGCCCTGATATTCCCCTGTTCCGGATCTGCGGCGCTCGCACCTGCAGTCGGTTTGGTTGCCCTTACCGGGCTGACCAACAGAACATATACCCTCTCATTTAAATTAAACTACACCACTTATTCAGGCACGATGACGGTTTCGGATTCCAACATCATTTTTAACTGGACCTATACATCCGGCGTAACGATTTCCCCTTTGACGATCCAGAGGCGGGGGCACTGAATTTAATAGTCATGGCGATTGTTTCAGGTCCCGGTATGAAATCAGCTGTATCCCTTTTTGTTTTATAACCGTTTTCACTTTATCACTGGTAAATACATCGGTGACGCCCTGCCTGTCTTCACAAACATCTTCATAACCGATATGATATACGGCTTTTAATTCATCGTTACAAAGCCCCGGATGATCCAGAAAAATATAGGTTTTACCCGGCTCGAGTTTGCTGAGCATACGGATAAAGCTCTCTATTTTTTCTCCGGATGTTTTATGCGGGCCGTCATATCCGATGAACCCTTTATAATCCCATTCCGGATCCACTGGTATTTTATATTCCTTCGCCAGCCTTATCGTCAGAGCGCGCACTTCGGGTGACAGATTGGTGCAACCCATATGAGCTGAAAAATGACTGATATTCGGAATATTTTTTAATGCCAGTTCAATCTGTGCACGGAATTCCTTCTCCACATCTTCAATCTTCCAATGCTGTTCTGCAATGGCCCTTCCCGGATAATTCTTGTTGGGATAAACCATCGGGAAAAAATATCCGGCTGAATCTTTCAAACTCGGACAATCAGACAGTGGCCTCCATTTTATATTTTCCCATTCACTCGTAAGATCCAGATGAATACCTACGTCGATTCCGGGGTTCTGTTTTAATAGCTTTACGGCTTCAGGAAACCAGGGAGAAGCGACCAGTACTTCAATGGACTTCTCAATACCATGCTGAAAACACATGATAAGGGCCTCATTACCTGAATGCGTATAACCCATGTCGTCACCACGAATCAATAGTCTCGGTGCCTGTTGGGCAAAGGATGCATTGTATAGTAAATGTAAAAACAGTAAGAAGAATAATTTTTTCATATTGGTCATTTATTGCAATTGATATATACAAGCTTCATATGGACTTAGACTCATAACCGGACTATCCGGCGCTCTATGATCATTTGATAAAAGCAGTTTCGCCCCGGTAAGGGGAATGCCAATATTTGTCTGTGCCTTATTGGGTGAAAAATTCAGGAGGATCAAAAATTTCACGCCATTATTTTCCCGGGTGTATGCATAGACCGATGGATTATTCTTGTCTAGCAAATGGTAACTTCCATATACCAGTGCGGGATTATTTTTTCGCAGGTTTACCAGTTTTCTGAAATAATGGAGACAACTGTTGGGATCTTTTTCTTCTACTTCTGCATTGATCATTTTGTAATTGGGATTCACTGCTATCCACGGTATACCGGTGGTAAAACCTGCGTTGGCCGAACTGTCCCACTGAAACGGTGTGCGACCATTATCCCTGCCCTGCAATCTTAACTTTTTTAAATAGGCACTGGTATCGCCATGAATATCTATCAGATGCTGGAATTCATTGAGTGCGGGCATGTCCCGGAAATCGTGGATATTTCTGAACTCTGAATTCGTCATGCCCAGTTCATCTCCATTATAATAATACGGAGTACCCCGCATGGTCATTAAAAAAGTGCTGAGCATTTTGGATGAAAGCGCCCGGAACTGCGGCTGGTCATTCCCGAAACGGCTAACCATCCTTGCCTGGTCATGATTGGAGAGTACGATGGCCAACCATCCTATACGTTCAAATGCACTGTCCCAGCGGCTGAAAACTTCTTTAAAATGTAAAAGACTATACCCTTCAGGCTTCGCAATATCGATGCCTTCAAAAGCGTAAGCCATATTGAGTTCCCTGCGGTCTGCATCCACCAGGTTATGTGCATCTTCAAAAGTATTTCCTGCACCTTCAGCAACACTCATCACATCATACTTACTGAATACCTGATTGTTCATTTCTTTCAGGTATTCATGCAGGTGTGGCCCCATAGCATAGTACAGCATAAAGTTTTTTTCATATCCCGCGGGGAAAACCGGAAAACTGGTATCCTTGGCGGCAAAACCAAATGCATCCAGCCTGAATCCATCGATACCCTTGTCGGCCCAGAATTTCATGATATCATACACTTCCTGACGCAGTTTTGGATTTTCCCAGTTCAGATCAGGTTGTTTTCTGGAGAAATAATGCAGGTACCATGCGTTGGTTACTGAATCATATCGCCAGGCATCGTGGTTTATATCAAATAAACTATACCGGGGTGAAGGGTTGCCCCTTTCTGCGTCCCACCAGTGATAATAATCGCGATAAGGATTAGTTCTCGAGCTCCTGCTTTGTTTGAACCACTCGTGTTCGTCACTGCTATGATTCACTACCAGGTCCATAACCAATTTAATTCCGCGTTTATGCATTCCCGTTATCATGGAATCAAAATCGGCCATCGTTCCAAAATCCCTCATGATATTCCGGTAATCGCTCACATCATAACCATTATCATCATTGGGTGAGCTATAAATCGGATTGAGCCATACCACATCGATGCCCAGCTTTTTAATATAATCCAATTTGGAAATAATGCCTTTGAGGTCGCCGATGCCATCCCCATCGCTGTCCTTAAAACTGCGCGGATAGATCTGGTAGATGATCGCCTCCTTCCACCATTTTTTATCAGCAGGGACAGTCTGGCCTATCATATTACCTGCGAAGAGAAAGAGAAATATATATGAAAGCGGCAGCCTTTTCATGCATCTTATTGAATCTGCTATTTAATTTCCATAACAACCGCTTCATAAGGCCTCAATGTGCCGGTTAATGAAGGATCCGTATAGTTGCCAATCAGAATCCTGGCCTGATTTAAATCCAGTCCTGTATTTGCCATCGCAGCCTGCGCTTTAAAATTCAGGAGCACGAGAATTTTTTTACCATTCCATTCACGGGTATAACAATAGATGGAGGGGTTATCTTTATCGAGCAGCTCATATTTTCCATAGATCAGTGCGGGCGTTGTTTTACGGAGCCTTACCATTTTCTTAAAATAATTTAGAATCGAATTTGGATCCTTTTCTTCCGCGGTCACATTGATGGTTGAATAGTTCGGATTTACTTTGATCCAGGGTATTCCATTGGTAAAACCGGCTTCCGTAGTATCTGACCATTGCATGGGTGTGCGTCCATTATCCCGGGCACCGCCATTTTTCTGCGATTCAATAAAAGCATGTAAATCTCCGCCCTCATTTTTTATTTTCCGGTACATGTTGAGGGTCTCGATATCGCGGTAGTCTTCAATTTTATCAAATTTGATATTCATCATACCCAGTTCATCACCATAATAATAATAGGGCGTAGAACGCATGGTCATTAAAAACGTCGTGAGCAATTTCGAAGAATAAACCCTGAATTCGGGTGCATCATTTCCCCAGCGTGTCAACATACGGGGCTGATCGTGATTGCCGAGGTAGATGGTTCCCCAACCCTTTTCAGCAAAAACCGAATCCCAGCGTGAGTAGATTTTCTTGAAGCCAACCAGGTCGTATCCATTGGGATCGGGGGTTTTCCATTTACCCGGCAGGTAACCATAACCCATGCCTTCGAAATGATAAGCCATATTCAATTCCATCCGGTCAGCATCTACAAATTTCAATACATCTTTTGTTGAAATGCCCATGCCTTCGGCTACACTCATCATATTGTACTTGCCGAGCACTTCCCGGTTCATCTCCTGCAGATAATCGTGAATGTGCGGACCATTCGCGTAGAATTTATCCCAGCTTCCATTGTAGATGGCGGGCATGGGCGGGAACGTTGTGTCTTTTGAAATGATCGTGATCACATCCATGCGGAACCCATCGATTCCCTTGTCCAGCCAAAAGCGCATCATCTTATAAATCTCCTGACGCAGCGCCGGATTTTCCCAGTTCAGATCCGGTTGCTTTTCCCCGAAATAATGCAGGTAATAAGCGTTCGTGGCTGAGTCATATTTCCATGCATCATTATTTACATCGAAAAAACTGTATCGTGGAGATGGTTTTCCATTTTCTGCATTCCACCAGTGAAAATAATTCCGGTAGGGATTGGTTCTTGATTTGCGGGCTTCCTTAAACCAGAAATGTTCATCGCTGCAATGATTCACTACGAGATCCATCACTAATTTGAGTCCGCGTTTGTGGATTTCGGCAAGCAGCCTGTCAAAATCCTGCATCGTCCCGAATTCCTTCATGATGGCCTGATAATCGCTGATATCATATCCATTATCGGCATTGGGTGAAGCATAAATGGGGTTTAGCCAAATCACATCAATACCCAGACTTTTTACATAGTCCAGTTTTTGAATAATGCCATTCAGATCGCCGATTCCATCCCCGTCACTA
>Ga0206913_1133_pt1 | contig 13560 bp, 7 predicted proteins | sample Alteio_BWOrgHeat_72_FD_152942 | JGI IMG/M metagenome (GOLD analysis project Ga0206913, IMG submission 152942) | Enriched cells from forest soil in Barre Woods Harvard Forest LTER site, Petersham, Massachusetts, United States -... | ecosystem: Environmental > Terrestrial > Soil > Temperate forest > O... | reverse complement strand
TGCAAAAGCGTCAGGTGGCGTTCTGTAGAAAGAGCAGAGGCGATACGGTTCCAGAACAAAGCCGTGTTTCCGGCCCAGAACAGCGCGACCTGCGACTGGTCGGCCGTGCGACCTGAAGCGTGAGTGCCGTCGTCGAGCACTCCCATAATCTTCAGTTCGTTGTATTCGGTCGCATAGTCTGCTGTGGTCAAGGCCTTTAGATTGCTGGCATCTGCCGTATTCGCAGGCGCGTATGGTGGCGGCAGCCGAAATTGAGATGGCCGCGTGAGTACCCATGGCGTCATCGTGGCGAACTGGGGCGGAGCGCCAGGAGCGTTACCACCTGCACCTGTCGGTGTAGGACGCCAACTGCCGATCGATGCGGCTTGCGGCAATGCGATGCCCGGGTCACCCTGGGCCAGAGCGAGAACTCCCTCAAACGGCGGAGTCGCTGGATTAAATCCGTCGGCTGCTCGGATGGCGATGATCGCGTTCGCCACCTTGTCTCCCCAATCGATACCGTTGCTAATTGCCTTGGCACTCTCCACACCAGTAAGCGCGGCGATCGAGGCATCACGGTTACTTGTCAACATTCCCGCCTGCGCTAGATAGAGGTTGGCCAGTACGTCATACGCCGCTTCAACGGCAGCGGCACGCGCGGATGCGGGGTGCGGTGCGTCGGGAGCAACAAGCAAACGTTGATAGCTCGGATCAATTCCATTGACGGCGTCGAAGACGGCTGCCGATACCAAAGCAACATTCCTCGTGCTAACAAGCGGACTGGTGCCGCCGTTCAGCACGGTGGTATTCATGATGGCTATCCAATCCAACACCTGATCGGAAGCGCGAGTCGAAAGACTCATTGACAGCAGCACGGCAAACAGGGCGAAGCGACGGGAGATTTGCTGGCCTATCCAGAGAAGGGAGCGCATGTAATTCCTCCTTGAAATGCGTTGGTGCCCGAATGCAAGCGCACTTTCACCCGGCGAGAGAGGATGAAACAATTGTGCGGAGATGGAATGGAAGTGGAATGTATGTGACGAGCTAATTGCTAACAATCACTCGACTTCGCTCGCCCAGCGTGAGCCCGCAAGTTCTCCGTTCGGCGGTGGAAAAGCTGTGATACAAACCGCACGTCTTTCTGGCCATGGAAGTCCGGCGAAGTTGCGTGAAGTTGTTCGCTTCTGCCCAGTTCGAGCTTCTTTCTGTCGCCGGCTGATCTTACTAAGGTGGTTATCGAGGACTCTTTATGTCCGATGGTTTGAGATTGGACATGAACTGGTCGTGCTGGGTGGACGTTGAAACCGAAAGTTCCTTCGCGCACACGCTCAGATCGCGGGTACGCTGGCGATTGGTGCCGTTCGTAGCAGCTACGTGCCCACGGTTCCAATGAGTGTCAAGGCGCCGGTAACAGGATCTATGCTATACGCGGAAACGTTGTTCGAACCTGAATCCGCGACATAGGCGAACTTACCCGTGGAATCAATGGCTATCGAGCCAGGGGACACGCCTGCGTCTATTGTTCCGGTCGAGGTCAGGGTTCCAGTCGCGATATCGACGCTGTACATCGAGATATTGTTGGAACCGGCATTTACGACATAGGCGAAGTTGCCGGAGGGATGCACCGCTACGGCTGCAGGCCCGGTTCCGGTTTCCGCCACGCCAATAGAGGTCAATTCCCCCGAGTTGGGACTAACGCTGCAGATTGAAAGAATATTCCCGGAATTTATGAGATAGGCGAACTTACTCGTCGGATGGAAAGTAACGCTAGACGAGCCGGAAGCGCCTGTCATGACCCCGACAGACGTCAGGAGGCCACTTACCGAGTCAACGGTATATATAGACACGTCGCTAGTCGATGTCGCAAGGTCGCGTTCGAAAACATAAGCAAATTTACCGTTGGGATCGAGGGTGATTGAAAGAGCACGGCTACCTGCCGCGACAACTCCCATTGGTCCTAAGCTTCCCGTTGTGGGATCAATCCTGTACATCGAAATAGTGGTTGGAGCAAATCCGCCCTCGCTGGTTACATAAGCAAACTTGCCGGAGGGATGAATAGCGATCGACTGTGGCGCGCACAACCCCGGACATATTCCCGATATTGTTCCTACCGAGGTTAGACCTCCAGTAACTGAATCGATGGAGTACGTAGAAACGGCGCCAACATCCTCTCCACCCCCTTGGTCGCCCGAACTTACAACATAAGCGAACTGGCCGGACGGATGGACGGCGACTGCATAGGGCCCATGTTCTGCAGGCGCTGGCGCTCCAATCGACGTTAGCGTCCCGTTGTGGGAATCAATCCTGAACATGGAGACGTTGCCGGTAAAGAAATCTGCGAAGCCGAAATTTGCCGTGTAAACGAACCTTCCGGTCGGATCAGCGGCAATTGACTGAGGGAAGGCTCCACCTGCGACTACGTTAAACAAAGATGGATTCGAACTGCCGCCGCCGGGCGCAGGATTGAAGACAGTGATCTGAGGCGCTCCGGGTGCGGCAATGTCACTTGCGGGGATTTGCGCTTCAGCCGTGCCTGTGTCAACGACGGTCGTTGGCCGATCACTCCCGTTCCAGCGCACGACCGAAGTGCTCGAAAAGTTTGAACCATATACCCAGAGATTAAAAGCTCCTGCTCCTGCGGGAGCGCCGATTGGATCCAGAGAGTTGATGGTGGGCACCGGGTTTGTCCCGGTCGTAACGCTGAAGTTTAGCGTGTTGGACGTGCCGCCGCCTGGCGCTGAGTTGGTAACCGTTACGGACACTGTGCCCGCTGCTGCGAGGGCGGCTGCAGGAATGGCGGCGGTTATCTGCGTGGCACTGATCACTGTCGTGGTCAGCGCAATTCCGCCAAAGTTGACAGTGGAACCCGAAACATTGGTTCCATTGACGACTGGCCCGGGAATGAAATTATTTCCGTTTATTGTCAGCGTAAGAGAGGCGCTGCCAGCCAGAGCTGTGCTTGGCGACACTGCAGTGATCTTCGGGACGGGATTCGAAGTGGTCAACGAAGACTGCTGATTGTTACCACCGCTAGACGAAGACTGCTGATTTTGCCCGCCACAGGAGATCATCAATAACGAGGCAAACCCCACGGCCACAAGTCGGGGAAATGCGGTGAAGACTCTTTGCATTTCGAAGGCTCTTGTTTCCATATCGCCCTCCCGCACGTCGGATGGAGATCGGGTGCAAGCCACTTTCGCGAGAACGAGAAGCAGGAGACAATGGCGCGTAGATGGAATAGGAGTGGAATGTATATGACGAGCTAATTGGCGGGAATCATTGAACTTCGCTCTTTTTGCGTGAGCCGCAAGTTCGCCGTTCGGCGGTGGAAAACCGGTGATACAATCCCGCACGTCTTTCCGCCATGGAAGTTCCGGCAAAGTTACGAGAGGTTGTCCGTTTCGGCGAGTTCGAGCTGCGCTTGTCTTCGGCTGAGCTAACGAAGTACGGACTGAAGATAAGGCTTCAGGAGCAGCCGTTCCAGATTCTGGTAATGCTGCTTGAGCGGCCTGGTCAAGTAGTTACTCGGGAGGAGCTTCGCGCTAGACTCTGGCCTGATGACAAGACCTTTGTGGATTTTGAGGTCGGTCTGAACAGCGCCGTCCTTCGGTTGCGGAATGCCTTGAGCGACACTGCCGACAACCCTCGCTTTGTAGAAACCATACCCCGCCGCGGATACAGATTTATTGGTGTAATTGAAGAAGCCGAAGCGGTTTCTGATTGGCGGGCTCGGAGTCCCGAGCCGGCAGTTGAACAACATCCGCAAAATCCTTCTGTCGAATCTCTTGGCGAGCCTGGTTCCGTCTCTCTAACCCATCCTGTCCGGAGAAGGATTTGGATCGCGGTAGGAGCTGCTGTGGCATTGCTGGCAATCGTGCTGAGCATGACTTTTCGCGGCCGGTGGAAGGGCTTGGCAAGCTCGCCTGCTCCACAGCGTATTCAATCGATCGCCGTGCTTCCCCTGGAAAATCTCACGGGCGACGCCACCCAGGATTACTTCGCCGAAGGCATGACGGAAGAGCTGACCACGGATTTGGCAAAGATCAGTGCTCTGCGGGTGATCTCGCGGACTTCGGCGATGCAGTACAAGGGTACGAAGAAATCATTGCCGCAGATCGCGAGAGAGTTAAACGTGGAAGCGGTGATCGAGGGATCAGTTGAGCGTTCAGGCGATCGCGTACGGATCATCGCGCAGTTACTTGATGCACCCAACGACAAACATCTTTGGGCTGACAGCTTCGAGCGCGACATGCGCGACGCGCTGGCCTTGCAGGACGACGTAGCACGCGCGATTGCGCTGGAGATCAAGGCCAAACTGACGCCGCAGGAGAAGACGCGCCTGGCTGGCGCGCGCCCGGTCGATCCTGAGGCGCAAGATGCCGTTTTTCGCGGTCGCTACGAAATCGACAAGCGAACCGTCGAGGGATTAAAGAAAGCTTTGGAGTTTTTCCAGCAAGCCATTCAGCGGGATCCCCAGTATGCTGACGCCTGGGCAGGACTGGCGGACACATACAACCAGTCGGCTTACCTTGGTATTGCTCCCCAAATTGAAACTTTTGCCAGAGCAAAGGCGGCAGCACTGAAAGCGTTGGAACTTGATGAATCCTGTTCTGAGGCCCACCGCGCGCTCGCGTCCTCGATCCTGCGTGTGGACATGTCTCCGCCGGGAGCACTAAGAGAATTGGAGCGAGCGCTTGCGCTTGATCCCAACAACGCGGAGGCGCACCAATACTACAGCCGCCATCTGGCAGCAGCTGGGCGTTTTGACGAAGCAATTGCAGAAGGTAAACGCTCTGTTCTGCTCGATCCTCTGACTCCTCACCACCACAATTCACTCGGTGTGATTTTATACTTCGCCGGTTATTACGACGAGGCGCTCGAAGAGTTCCATAAAATGCCCGACCCAACAGCGAATTCGGCGCGTCGTCACCGGTACATGGCCGAGATCTATGAGCGGAGGGGGATGCTGAAAGAAGCCATGCCTGAGTGGCTGTCATCGCTCAAATTCGAGAGCGACACAGAGCTGGCAGCGAAAGTAGAGCGGACGTATCAGTCCTCTGGTTACGCCGAAGCCAAAAAGACACTTCTCGCCGGCGAAGCCCGCAGCGCTCAAGAAGGGAAAAACCACAGCTTTCCGGAACGGAACGCTACCGAAGTCGCCGCCGATTACGCCTTGCTGGGAGATAAAGAGAAGGCTCTTGAATGGCTGCAGAAGGATTTGCAGGAGCAGGGCGGTGAAATATGGGGCATAAAGACAAATCCTGACTTTGAGACTCTTCACTCCGATCCTCGCTTCCAGAAGCTTCTCCGCACTCTCGGCCTCTCGCCATAGTGAGCAAGCTTCATGCTCGATCGCACCGCACATGACCGACACGAGGCCTCAGGCTCACACGCGAGTCCGATCATGCGTCTTGCGAGAAGTGCCTTGCTTAGCGCCGTAATTCACGGCATCATCGCACTCCACATCGTCCAGGCCCAATCTCCTACGGGAACCCTTTCGGGAATCATGACCGATCCTGGCGGAGCTGTCATTCCAGGCGCTCAAGTTGAGATTGTAAGCAGGCAGACCGGCCTGAAGCGCGTCTGCACGACCTCGCGCGAAGGGTATTACGCATCTGCGGACCTGCCGGCCGGGGTTTACGAGGCGACGGCTACAGCGCCTGGGTTCGAGCGCTTGGCGCGCGAAGCAATGATCGAAGCCGGCGTTACTACTACTGTCGATATCTCTATGCGGGTGGGCTCGACCACCGACACAGTTACAGTTCAAGCTGCCTCGCCGCAACTTCACCACGATGCTTACACGATAAACGGAGTAGTGACGCGCTCCCAAATCGGGAATCTCCCGCTCAATGGTCGAAACTTCCTCGAATTGGCGAAGCTGGAGCCGGGCGCGCAGCAGGTGGGGCGCGCAACCAACAATCGTCTCGTAGTTCCGCTCCTGGGCTCGCCGAACAGCGCCGTTAACGGAGCGATGACGCGCGTCACCGTCGATGGCGGCAGCATTATGGAGTTTGGCTTGGCCGGCGCGGCTATGGGCTTTTCCCAGGAAGTAGTGCAAGAATTTCAGATATCTTCGGTCAACTTTGATCTATCGACTGGAATTACTGCGAGCGGCGCCATTAATATCGTCACCCGCTCCGGTGGCAACGATCTCCATGGCTCAACCTTTTACTTTTTCCGCGACCACAAGCTCTCTGCGTATCCGGGACTAACGCGAAGCACGCTCGACCCCGATCCGTTTTTTCAGCGCCAGCAGTACGGTTTTGCCATGGGCGGTCCAATCCGCAAAGATCGCGCGTTTTTCTTTGCTACATATGAGCGCAACGATCAACGGGGCGTGATCGCCACACAACTGCTCGATCCAGACTTCATTGCGCTGAGCCGAGTCACTCCCAGCCCAACGCTGGTAAATCAGCTCAGCCTTCGCACCGATTACCGCCTGACTGAAAGGAATTTCGCCTTTTTGCGTTACTCGCACGAAGGCGCGTTCTCATTTCAGCCGACAATGCTCGTGAATGGCGGCCGCTTTGCCTATCCTTCGGCATGGACACGCCAGCCTTCCTGGGCCGACCAAAGCCTGCTTGGCGTGACCTCGCAACTTCGTGCAAACCTGGTCAACGATCTGCGCTTCTCCTATTTCTTTGTCAGCTCTGCCGAGGAAGCGGCAACGCAATCGAATTGTCTCGATTGCGTGGGAGTCGGTGCGCCCGCGATCATGGTGAACCCGGCAAGTCCGGGACAGCCTGCCGATCTGTTTATCGGCAATTCGGTCAGCGCAACCATCCTGGGACGGCGATATCACGTGAACGATGTGATCGCCTGGCACAAAAATCGTCACGACATTCGAATCGGCGGAGACGTGGAGATCAATCGCGGGGGATTGACAAATCTCTTTAATGAACCGGCCACCATAACGTTGTTTTCACCAAAGGACGTAAGGAACTTTAATGCGTCGGTTCCTGCAAATTTGCGTATCCCATTGCCGGCGTCTTTTCTCGCCTTGCAGGACATTCTTCAATTGCCGCTCAAGAGTTTCACCGTCGGCATCGGCGATCCGCAGGTTCCGCAGGAAGGCTTTGGCAGAGTTCGCGTCGCTCCGACCGTGCACTCGTTTTTTCAGGATGCCTGGCGCTTGACGCCTCGGTTCACTCTGAACTACGGGCTGGGCTGGACGCACGATGCGCCCTTCAACTATGACCTGTCGAAACCCACGTATCTGGAGCCGATTCTCGGCGCGAATGGTCTTGATCCGACGCGCAAAAACTGGACGGAATTCTCGCCCGCGGGAGGATTTACCTGGAGTCCGGGGAGAGACGCTAAAACCGTGGTCCGCGCGGGAGCGGGAGTTTATTACGACTTTCAGATTCCTGCAGCGCTGGCCGATCCGGAAAGAACCTCGCTCGGACCGCGAGGCGTAGGGCGCAGTACCTATTCGAGCACCGGCATCCGTGATCCAGTCACGGGGACATTGTTGAACTTCACCAATCCCACCCTTTTTACCGGCGCCTCTCTGATGCAGGCACTGCCTGCGATTCGCGCGAACCTCATGCAGCAGCGTGGCGACCCCAATAATCGCGATTTCTCGGTTACCAATATCGAGGCGGACAAACAGGGATCGCTGATCGTCAGCGACCTGCAGCCTCCATCGGCGACGCATGCGAGCGTGGGCGTGCAGCGCGAGATCGCTCACGATTTCGTGGTCAGCGCCGACTTCGTTTACCGCAGGTTTAACCATCTCACCAGCGAGGCGCCGCCGGGCATTGACCTTAACCACACGCTCAGCCTTCAACAACGTGTGCTGCCGGCTTGCACCGACTCACAACGAAACGATCCTAAAGCTCTGTGCTCGCTGGGACCTATTTCGGTTTATTCAGCCATCGGAAGCGGCAGATATCAGGGGCTGCTGGTGCGGGCGGAGAAACGCTTGTCGAGCGCATGGCAACTCCTCGGCTCATATGCTTACTCCAGCAACGTGGGAACCAGTTTCGGTAATGGACTTAACCTTGATGATCCCCTGGCAAATCATGGTCCGTCCGACCGCGACCTGCGGCACATTCTGAATCTTTCCGCAATCGCAGAACTCCCCCGACGGTTTCAATTAGGGATTTTCGTGACCTATAACAGCAAGCCGCCATTTTCCGCCTTCCTTGGCGGATTGGATCTGAACGGCGATGGAACTATAGGCGATCTGCTTCCGGGGACTAAAGTCAACCAGTTCAACCGTGGGTTGGGAAAGGACGACCTGCGCCGTCTCGTAGATCAGTTCAACTCGAACTATGCGGGTAAGCGCGATCAGCAAGGCCGACTGATTCCCTTTGTCTCTTTGCCCACCAACTTTGAGTTGGGAGACAGGTTGCTGACTCACGATTTGCGTCTGAGCCGCGAATTCCTCTTTTGGGAACGATGTCGTTTGACCGCCATCGGCGAAGTCTTCAATCTCTTTAACATTGCCAACCTTTCCGGTCGCAGCGGCGATCTGCTCAGCTCAGGATTCGGACAGCCTACGCTTCGCGTAAATCAGGTGTTCGGCTCCGGCGGGCCCAGAGCGTTTCAACTCGCAGTTCGAGCATCCTTCTAAAGCCGTCACATTGGTCCAGAGCCTGTTGGCAACGACACCTAGAGCTCACGACGCAGAAGAGCTTGCGCTCAGAAGTGGCGTGAACCCCGGTGAGGGTTGCCATTCGATGGCTTACAAAGGTTCCAAACTGGGATCATTGAGTAGGAATGAGATGGTTGAAGCATCGCCGTAAGAGATTGGAAACATTCATCACGACAACCTATTTTTTTTTCGGGCACCAGGAGTCGGAAGTTCAAATCCTCTCTCCCACTACTTATGGATTTTCAAGCATTTGAAACGCACTTCTGGTATTACATCTATAGCGCGCTATAGTCGAAATCGCGCAATGGTTGGCAAAAAGAAATGCCTAAGAAAAAGCAAACGAAGTCGAAGTCAACCGCCCGCAGAAAAATGACGCCTGCAAAAAAGACTGCCAGGAAGAAGCTGTCTAAGGGCAAGGCGAAAACTCGGAAGAAAGCGGTCGCGCCAAAGAAAGCGACGCGCGCTCCCAGGAAAAGGACTCGAAAGAAAAATGAGGCCACGGCGCCGGCATTCCCAAGGGAGCGAATGAAGCGTCGCTCCGGCGAGCAATCCGGAGATTTGCAAGGATTGTCCGGCGTCGCAGGTGCGGACTCGGAGAGTATTGACGAATTGCTCGAAGAGGGAAACGCGTTCGAAGCAGATGCCGTTAAGGCGTCGAGGACGCTGGAAGGAATGCCACGAGAGAAGTTCGCACGCACGAGGTGCCGGAGGACGATGTCCCAGAGGAATATCTGGACAGGGACTCTTAACAACAACAGTTCAGAAGGACACCCGTGCAGAGAGCACGGACGTGTGCCGATGGAGTCGTTACCCACCTTATGACCGGTCACCCGGGCTTCGCCAGGTGACCGGCAGCGTGCTCGACAACCCTGAATATCAGGTCCAATCCGGCTATTGGTAAAGCCCTGTCTCTCGCTTCGCGCTGCTTGCAGCATCCAGACGCTTGTTGCGGTTTTCGGCGGACGCGATTTGGTTCTGTCAGTCTCGCCGACCGCCTTAGTGGCGACCCTCATCGTCATCGTCCGACACTCCGGTGATCGTGATGGTCGTACCGTCAAACTTCGTCAGCGACAGACCAGCAAATTGTTCTGTGTTCGTCTTCGCCAGGTCCTGAAGCATGCCGATGGCCATGGCCTCGCCAAGCAACAGGCCTTGCTCCCCGTCGGTCCGCCAGTGCACGCCGGCGGTGTCCCGGCAAATGGAGGCGTTGCTCGCGAGTTTGTTTAGCTCGCCACCAACGGTGAGCGTGGGACCGGTGTAGGTGTTGAGTGTGCTCCCGTCGGAGCTTGCGACAACTGGACTTGGAACCTCCAGGTCCTCCTTGAAAAACCATTTCAGAACAGTGTTACAAGCGCCCGCAAGGGTTGCATGTCCAGCCGGATACGCCGGATGCGTCGGGCAACCCTCCGGGTAGGCCTGGGCAAGCAAGTAACTGCCAAACTTGCTGAAGGTACGAGCCAGTACCTCCGTACCTGGTCCCGAAATTAAGTCCTTGTGAAGCGGATAACTTGGTTTGGGGTTGCGGGTCATGTAATTGTGCACGAGACCTCCGAACTCCTCTGGACGTACGCGGCGATGTACCAGCCACTTCTGGAACCAGCAGGCCTTCAATGCAAGATCAGAAACCCGAGCCAACAAATCGAGAATCGCTTGTGAACCGAGGGTGATGCCGCTGTTCTGCTTCTGGTAACTCTTGTAGGGATTATTGTCGTCAAATGCAGAGACTCCCATACTCAACAGGATGAGCGCGGCCCCCAAAGAACCCTGATAGCTGAAATCTCGGTGCAGCCATTCGCTTATGTCTCTCCCCGAGCGCAGGTAGCGCGGCGTGGGATCGAAGACAAACGGCACGGCCGCTCCTCCATTCTGAATGTTGAGCCAGGAAGAATAGTCAGTCATGTAGTCCGTGCCTGGCGCCGCCGTTTTGTACTTCTGGACAATAGTTGTTGCGCCATACGGAATGTTCTTCCAGAGGAATTGTGAGAAGTAGGGACCGACGAGGTCGCTGGCAGTGAATCCCCGAAATATCGTGTCGGGTGTGACTTGGCCGTTTTCTTTTGGTCCACGAAAATCGGAAAACTTGGACAGGTTCGCAGCGGCAGCAGCGATATCCGAGTTTGTGTCGTAATCGTTGAAAGGCACATCGCGAGTCAACGCCGCCCAGTAATCCTCGGCGATCTCGCTGGCCTCCTGCGCGGAATTCAAAGATGGCGCTGCCGGCAACACAGGATGATGGCCGTCTGGTCCAAGCATGTCGAAGGCATAAGCGGCTTGCGGATTGGCTAGTTTTGCGGTTCCGCCCAGCGGAATCTTCTCGAAATCGGAGGACTCTCCGCTGGTGAGTGCGGCTAAGAGCACGTCGTACGCATGCTGATCTACTTCTCCCAGTGAATTGTGCGGCAAGGTCTTGGAAAAGCTCCCGATGCGGTTGGAATAAATGTCCTCATCGGAGTTTGTGGGTTGCGTCGCAATTGGCTGGTTCTTGTTTGCAAGCGCGGCTTCGAGGCGCAGGCGAAACGCCTGCTCCCGACGCCTGTGAGCGCTGACTGGGCCGATCTCGGCGGCTTCCGCTGGCGTAACTGAAAGGGTGGGAACCGCACTGTATGCGGCGGTGGCGATTCCCATTGCAGTAACCGTCTTTAGGAATTTCCGTCTGCTGTTGGAATCAGCATTATCATTTTTTTCGTTCTCGGCGTGAGGATCCATGAGGCTCTCCTTTCAACAAGTGCAGACATGACCCGAGGACCTTTAAAGATGTGAGAAAACGATTCGGCCTGAAGAGGATGAAAGTTGGTTGGAAACAATACACCTGAAGGGCTGCTCACGCCAAAAAAAATCTCCTAGCCGGCGTTCTCGGGCGAAATTGACCCGCAGCCTCATGGAGATGTGGACTACGACTAAGGTCGTATAAAAACGAGCACCCAGCGAACTAGGCTTTTGGCTTGGTGGTTTGTAGATTCGCCTCTGCAGGCTGCAGAGAAACTCGACCCGTAAGAAGAGAAGAGCCAAATTTAGCGGTAAACAATTTGCTGAAAGACTCGTGGCGGTTCGAAGTGCTCCCATCAGCGCCTAAAATGCTGTACTGATTTGGAACTACTCACCAGCACGACTATGCACCCTCGCAGCTTTAAAAACAGGCGCCTCCTTTGGGGACGCCATTGAAGTCGTGCCCTTCCCTAACCGGCTTGTGATTTTTTTTTTCGCTGAGGAACCAAAGAAGTAGGGTGACCTCGCCTTCGCCGATTTTCGGAGGGTGGGCAAAGATGCCGTCTGGGACATCGGGCCTGCTGTCCTGTCACAGCGCTATGTGGGACATCCGAAGAAAGATGTAAGAGCGCTGGGCCATTCGTCCCTACTGTTTGGCGACAGATTCTCTTGCCACCCGTTGACTCGTCCCACGCTGCGGAGTACGCTCCCCACCACGAAGGAAACCCCCACCGCTTTTGTCAAAGGATTGCGAAACTCCTTCGCACAAGAGGAGATTCAATGCGCAACTTTCGTCTATATCTAAGTCTCACAGCACTTATCGGGGCGGCGCTTCTGGGGAGCGTGGCCGCCCGCGCCGGTGGGGACACGGATTCCGATACCGTCGGGCCGACCGTACTGAGAACGCATCTGGTTAGCGACCTGCCGGGCGCAGCCGCTGTTCTGGATCCCAACCTGGTGAACCCGTGGGGGATCGCAGAATCGTCGGGTTCTCCCTTCTGGATATCAGACAACAACGCCGGTGTAGCGACGCTCTATAGCGTGCCCGGCGCCAATAACACGCCCGTCAGCGTTAACGGACTCGTCGTCAGTATTCCAGCCCCGGGCGACCCGCTGGGAACGTCGGGAACACCGACCGGTGCCGTCTTCAACATTAACGGTGGCGCCCAGGGAGGGTTCAGGATTTCGGGTTTCACAAAGACAGGCGCGGCGACAAGCGCTTCGGCGATTTTTCTCTTTGCCACGGAAGACGGCACAATTGTCGGCTGGAATCCTGGAGTGAATCCGCCAGGCTTTGATCCCGCGAAGGCGGGTACGTACGGGATCGTCGCGGTGGACAACTCCGTCAATCCCACTGTGGCCAGCGGCGCCGTGTATAAGGGGCTTGCTATCGCCCAAGCCAAAGATGCCAGCGGCAATACCAATACCTTCCTGTACGCGACCAACTTCCGCGCCGGCACGGTCGAGGTATATGACAACACGTTTACTCCTCCAAAAAACTTGCCGCAGGATGCGTTTACCGATCCGCATCTTAAGGCCGGCTATGCGCCATTTAACATCGTCGCCGTCGGCGGCAAGCTGTTCGTGACGTATGCGGTGCAGAATGCGGCAAAGCACGACGACGTGGCTGGCCCCGCCCACGGCTTCGTCAACACTTTCGATCTCAGCGGCGGCTCGCTACAGCGATTCACTCAACATGGCCATTTGAATTCGCCGTGGGGCTTGGCGCCGGCTCCGGCGAGCTTTGGCCAGTTTGCCGGCGACATTTTGATCGGCAATTTCGGCGACGGCCGCATCAACACTTTCGATCCCGGCACCGGCGAGTTCCTGGGAACGGTCGTCAATCCCACCGGCCAGGAGATCCGGATCGACGGACTGTGGAGCCTGAAGGTTGGCAATGGTGGGGCTGGCGGGAACACCCAGACGATCTACTTCACTGCCGGTCCGAACGGCGAGAAGGACGGACTATTCGGCAGCCTTACGCCGGTCGCACCTGGAAGCCCATGTGGACCATATTGTTTTTAGGCGTGGGTCGCCGTACTTTTTCTCAACCGGCATTCAGTTAGGGCATTGAGTCGATGTCAGTACCGTTCGCGATAGCGAATAGGTGAATCGGTGCTGCATCCACTGGAGCACTGCAACCCGTCCGCTACCGCGGGACGGTACTGACTGCCGGATACACCAACCGAGGAACCGCTTTAGAGTCGAGTCACGCACGATTCTCGTAGAAGAGCAGCACGGTGCGCTTAAGTCTGAGGCATCGCGGGAGATCCTCC
>Ga0206913_1159_pt1 | contig 13652 bp, 19 predicted proteins | sample Alteio_BWOrgHeat_72_FD_152942 | JGI IMG/M metagenome (GOLD analysis project Ga0206913, IMG submission 152942) | Enriched cells from forest soil in Barre Woods Harvard Forest LTER site, Petersham, Massachusetts, United States -... | ecosystem: Environmental > Terrestrial > Soil > Temperate forest >... | reverse complement strand
GGTCTCCTTCAAAACTCGTCGCTCCCGTTACACCGAAAAAGAAACGAACGATGAGCGCAGCAGCGCGGGCGAAGATTGGCGCAGCGGCCAAGGCGCGTTGGGCGAAGGTGCGCGGTGCAAAATCAGCAGCGAAGCCGGTCAAGAAGGTCAAGCGCACGATGAGCGCGGCAGGTCGGGCGAGAATTTCAGCAGCAGCTAAAGTGCGTTGGAAAAAGGCGAAGGCGGCAGGAAAGAAAACTTTGTAAGGTTATTGGTGAGTGAAACTCCCTCAAAAAGAGAAATTGATTTTGCAACGCTTATTGCAATAGGGGCACTCGTCGTTAGTGTTATTTCTCTGATATATGCTAGAGACGCTGCGCGTTCTGCTGTTGCCCTCGTGCGTCCCCAGTTGAAAATCTATTGTTCCAACGTCAAACACAGCGGAAAAGAAATTACAGGCAAACTGTTCATTGAAAATATCGGCCAAACAACAGCGGTAATTTATAACACTAAATTATTTCTTTGTGTTGACACAAATTCACCCGGCATTTTGAAAACCAACATCTACAGTTCTGATTTATACATGCAGGGAGATATTATTTATAAAAATTCGACCGATGAAGCAGATTTTAAAGCTGCAACCTCATACGATTACGGTGGTCGAAGCATCAACTATCTCGACCAAATTAAAGAGGATGGCGGTATAACAATAGAGGTCAATTTTGAGTGTCAAGATATGCCGGACACTCCATTTGTTGATAGTGTAATTAGTCGCGTTACGCTAAAATAATCATTTACGTTTTCACAAAGTCCCACCCATGCTGCCCCATAAAGGAAGCAGGTCTGGGTCATCAATGTTTCTATTGCGGAGCAGGTTCAAATCGCAAAAGTTCAAAGCAGAGTTAAAAATAATTCTGAAAACTTGAAGTTTTTCCGTAGGGCTTTTGGCGTGACGCTGTTGCTGACATTTGGTGTTATTTATTTGCAAGGTTTTGGAATTATCCATTTAAGCGATGGCATTATCTATTCACTTTGCGCTGCAATTGTGGAGCAATTGGCGGGACTTTTTGTGCTGGTGAGCCTGACGAGCTTGCCGGTTTCGCTCAATGCTTTCAATGGTGTGTAAAATCGGTGCATTTCAGGTGCAACGAACTTCGTGATTGACGGTCTCCCAATGGTCAGACAGGTGAAAATATCTGAAATAAAATTTCACAAGCCAATCCCTGCGTGTAAATACCTGTAGTTGGATAAAGAATATGAAAATTTGCGATAATTTAAGTTTGGAAAGTAGAAAATGCCGTTCTTGGATGGATATGAAAAAAAGAAAAATTGAGCTGCATTTGACTTCGAGCGATTCTTGCATGAAGCAAGAAGCAATAGACATCAACAATCCCAACATCGAGGGCGGCTGGGAATCGTTCGTTTTCAAGAAACGCAGCCAGCGAAATCAAAAGAAACGCCATCGAAAGTGCCGAAAATGATTGCGAAATGGATAAGGGAAGCGCAGTTTTGCGCTTGTTAGTCCGATTTGTTTATGTCCACCATTTACAAAGACAGTCTCGTCGAAATGACCGATGAAGAAGTCGTTTTTTATCGTTACTATTTTCCCTTGGGTGGCGACAGGCACGTTCCTTTGAGTCAAATTGAGAGCGTCCAAGTCAGACAGCCATCATTTCTTGGCGGGAGTTGGCGGTTGTGGGGCACAGGTGATTTCCGCACATGGTTTCCGCAGGATAATCAGAGGCCGAAACGCGACAGGATATTTGTCGCATCGTTGCGAAACAGCTATCGTCGTATCGGATTTACGGTCGAGGATTCCCAAACGGTGACAGACATTTTCAAAGAGCGGGGATTATTGCAGGAAACACAACCATCCTAACCGAAAGGATAAACATGAACATAATGCTGGCTGACCTAAACACAATGTCGGGAAAAATTGGAGAGATAACTGGCGTCGTTTTGGTATTGATTGTCGTTTTATTTTTCAGTTTCAAGAAGAAGAAATAAATCGGATTATTGTCTGAACGGGTTCAATCAGGCAGTAGCGTGTGAGCGCGGCAATCTAATGAAGAAATGTTCATATTGTGGTGCTGAATATCCAGACGATGTGCTTGTCTGTCCGATTGACCAGACCCCATTCGAGCAGACCCATTTGGACACCGTCCACACAGGCACTGAGCCTGTTGAGCCACAATCTGACGTGCCGCCCGATGCTGAAGCAGAACTCTGCACTTCCTGTCTGTTTCCAAACATCCCAGATTCGCGATGGTGCAAGCGATGCGGTGCTCCGTTGAGCTCGTCTAATTTTATGCTAATGCCAGAAGCAGCCCAAGCTCTCGGCTTTGTCTATCGTCAAGCCGTCGAATCGCGTCCCAAGCTCGTGGTCGTAGTCGTAATCTGGATTCAGTTTTTCACAGGTCTCATCTTCAATTCGATTTTTCTTGGCCTCCTCTTAGAGAGCAACATAAGAGGGCTATATGGATTTATTTTTTCCATTTTGGCGGTTCTTGGAATAATCATCTGTGTCAGTATGCTCTTCCGAGTCACGCGGAACTATTTCAAAACATAATTTACGAAGCCGAATGAAACCAACCACCAAAGTCAATTTGCTGATGCTAATCGGCAGCACTTTTATTCTGCTGAATGTTTTCGCAAGGCCATTGGGTATTCCACGCGGTTACGACTGTATCCCAACATTGTTGGCGGTTGTTTTCATATATTTGGGTTATCGCGCCAGCAAGAAGGCGAAGGCGACAGGGCAGATTCCAGAGCAGTCTGATGTTCAGAAACGGACGAGATTTTCGGTGATGGTGGTCACTTTGGGAGCAACGTGTGTTACGATGCCATTTGTGATGCCGTGGACAACTGGAGTTGCGTTGCCGTTTGGAGAATGGGTTGTCATTAGCATCTTCACGTTTTTCATGTGCATCGGAATTCTTTGGCTGACGATGAAGATGAAAAAATGAAGGTCAAGCCAACGCCAGTTTTTTCGCAGGCTTGCGTTTTGTTCGGGTGAAGTGCAGGGTTGGGGCGTTACCCGTATGAAAACCATTTGCATGAAAGGATTGATTGCAGCACTGCTGTGTTGCCTGATTTCGGGTTGTGCTACTCATTGTGGACAAAAGTTTTCCGGTTCTGGCCTTCGAGCCGAGCAGGTCATCACTGTTGCAGACGATTTTGTGGTGGACGTTTATCTTAATGGGGTTCGCGTTCCAGATGAAAGGCGTGAAATGCTTGCCGAGACTTTTGGCGCGACGGCAGAGCGCATCAACGTGCGTGTGCATGAAGGAGATTGGCTTGTATTTCACGTAGCCAACGACAAGCTACGTTGGGGAGGCTGCTATTACTTTGCGGCAGCAGGTGTTTTGCAGACCAACGAGTTTGGTTTTGTCAGCGAACTGGAATCAGGAAACTGGAGTGTATGTGATGACCCGACGAATGCTCGCCGGTTCATTGAAAAAAGGAATTACATGCAGTGGAACAAGGCACAGCCCATTTCACGGATTTGGCAGGATGGCACACCGCAGATGAAACGATTCGCGGGTGATTCTTGGGCTGGCGAGCCGCTTTGGGGATTGAGCCGTGATACTTGGCTAAAAGTGATTGTGAGATGACTGATGCAGAACCTGTTTTGGTCGTAGGCGACATTGCAATATGAAAAAGCTTCTCAAAAATTTCTGCATTTTTGGGTTAGCAGGTGGCTGCGCGGCACTGACGGGTGGGTGCTTGTCATCTGATTGGCACTCTTACCCTCCCATGGATTCGCAGATTTATTTGCAAATGCAGAGTCAGGAGTTTTATATCGCCAATCGCCACGGGTGGGATGGTCATCGCTGGCCGAAAGATTATGCAGAGCTTTTCACATTTGTTCAGCAGTCCAATGGAAAATTGGTCGGCAACGATGCCCGGCAGGATTTTGAGAAGCGTGGTTTTGCCAGAGTCGTCTTTACAGCCTTGAAGAACGGCGACCTTGAGATTTATACCGTCTACGCAGGAGTGACAAACCAGTATTTTAACGTCAGCGGGCAGACAAACCAATATACCATGCACCCTCCTAAATTCAGTCCTTAAACCTGCTTTTCCGACAGCCTCTCGAAAAGTGTTGCGCCGATGGCGAGGCGGGTTCAGGGTTGGGCAAATCCATGAAAGTTCTTGCGGTCATTTTTTCGGTGACGATTCTCGCTGCGAATCTTTTCGCTTCGGAAACTCTGCTGCCACAGCGTGTCCTTTACGTCGGCCATCGGGCTTCGGATTTTGAGCCTTTTCTGAAAACGCATTTTGCGAAGGCCGCGTCGGTTTCGCTAGACGGCTTCAAGCCGTCACAGGCGAAAGATTTTGATGTCGTGCTGCTTGATTGGCCTCAAGGCATATTCCCGCATGGCGCATCGGATGGTTCTCCTCTCGGCAAACGCGAGGATTGGGATAAACCCACCGTCTTGCTTGGAAGCGCAGGCCTCAATCTTGCCATCGTGTGGAAACTCAAGGGCGGTTCAGGTTGCACATGTCTCGCTCCAGTCGCTTACAATCTACGCGACCATGAAATTTTTAAGTCGCCCATTCCGATTGACATAAACGCCACAACGAACATTCCCACGCCCGAAACGTTCGCTCCTGAATTGAAAACGCCCACGATTCCGGTGATTCCACTGGTGGACGGCATTCGCCAGTATCATTCCGTCATCAATGACTACGCTCGTGGCTGGTCAACCCACTATTATGAATTTGCCGATATGCCGGAAGTGGAAGTTTTCAGCGGCGGAATAAACGAACAGACACCACGTTCGGCGGCATTTTGGCGACAGGGCAATCTCCTTCACTTCGGTTTCGAGCAGTCCCCAACCCAGTTGAACAATGTGGGTCGTGCGATGCTCATCAATGCCATCGTCTACATCAGCCATTTCACCGAAGACCGTCCGATTGACATAACGCCGTCCATATTTGGGGCTGAAAAAATCGCCGTCTCCCGCGACCGCGCAAAAAATCACTTTTCAAGATTTCCAAAAGAAGTGCCCGACTTATTTTCCCCTGCAACGCTGGCAGCCTTCAACTGGCACGACGATTCGGTCGCACAAGCTTGGTTTGCGGCAGCACGGCCATGGCTTCATCCAAACTTGAAAAATCTGCTTGAGATTGACACGGAAGCAAAGTCGTTGGGCGTTCCGTTTGACGCGCCGGAATTCCTGCCGAAAACTATTGCGGCATTGCGCGACGAAAAGACAAAAGCCATCGCCGAAATCTTGCTCGCCCGTTATGTCTTCCAGCCACTTGGAACGGATGCTGGAGCGGACGAGTGGGCAAAGTGGTGGCAGGAGAATTCGCCTTATGTCTTTTACTCCGAGCTTGGATGTTATCGTTGGTATATCGACCCGCTCGCCAAGAAGCGCGGCATTCCAACCAAAGATTTGCGAGGTTCAGCAAGAGCGGATGTTGCGCTGACAAAATAACACGGGACATTTGGTTCTGTTGTTGTGGTTGTCACAAGCCCAGAACAAAAAATCGTTACCTCAAAATAGAAATCCACCTTAACGCAACAAAAAATAAAAAACCACCGCCAACACAAGCCCCGACCACTTTGTCCAAAATGCTCCAATTACTCCAGCCCCGCCGACGCCAGATAAGACCTCGAAACAGTAGATAAGCACCGAGCATCATCAAAATCCCAGCAAGCTCAGCCGTCGCACCATGATATATCCACATGCGATACCGATACTCGTGAGTGATGACGGTTTTGACACCATCAATCAAAAAAATCACTCCTAATATCGGCTCAAGCCAAGGCCAAATATAAGAGGAGAGGTCTTTTTTCCAAACGCTCGGAGTTTTTGGGGAGTTAGCTTGTGCATCGTCTTGAAATTCCGTGCCGCACTCTCTGCACACGGTCGCAGTCGCGTCGTTTTCTCGACCGCAATAAGAACAGGTTTTCATGGAATCGCTAGATGATTCGTGGCGAGGCCAGTTTGCGGGAGCAACCATTGATGCAATGAAACGGAGGTGACTTGGTAAACTGAACCATCTGCCAGACCAATGTTACCAGCGAATTTATGTCGTCCGGCAGACCATGCGATTGGAGTATTCGTTGAAAATTTCAACGAACCGGATTTAACAGGCACGCCACCGACTTCAAAATTGTTATCGCCCGAAAGAAGCATTTGTGGATATTTTTGGTCGGCATCTAAACCGACGAAGTAACTGATTTTGCTGTTGTTGAAGTCAGTTGTGAAATTGGTTGCGCGTGTGTGGTCGGTGTCCGCTGGGCAATATAAAATCTTCGGCGTTGAAAGTTCGTTGGACATGACAAGATAATTCAGCCACACGTTTTCCCCGTCAGCGACAAGTTCCATTGCGCCTCCATTAGTTACCGAAACTTCCATTGGATATTTGTCGTTGTTGTCGCCAGCCCAGATTCGGTAAGCAAGGCCGATTTCTTTCAGATTGTTGACGCAATTTATTCGAGGAGCTTTGACCTGTCCTCTATCGAAAGCAGGTAAAAACACTACTGCAAGAATGCCCAGCACGACAATCATCACCACCACTTCAATCAGCGTCATCGCATGATTTCTTTGATTTGAAAAGCGCGGTTTCACGCACACCAGCTTAACACTCAATGGATAGGGGCAAAACCTATTTTCTTGTGGGCTTTGAACAGGCTGGAGGATAGGGCTTGCGGAATTGTTAAGGAGGGAATAATTTCGCGCCGTTAGGCCGCACTTGATTTTATGCGTTGTTTTTATCACGAAGACAGAGAGGCAGTTGGCAGTTGCAAGTCTTGCGGTAAGGGCTTGTGCCGAGAATGTGCAGTTGACCTAACCAAAGGTCTGGCCTGTCGTGGACATTGCGAAGCCGACGCACAGGCGCTTATTCAGCTTATCGACCGCAACATTCAGCTTTCGTCCACTGCATCACGTTCGTTTCAGACGAACAGACGGTCTCGGTCTGTTGTCGGTATTTTTCACATCACGATTGGAATTCTTTTTGTTATTTTTGGAATCCGCGATTTTCAGGGATTGAGCCTTATCACCCTTTTGGGCGCTGGGCTTATCGCATACGGAATTTATTGGTTGCTTCTGGCACGCAAACCTTGAAACGGCAAGCATGAAGGCATTTTTGTTCGTTCCAGTTGTCATGTTGCTTGGAGGATGCTCGATTCTTGAGCCGATGCCCGACTCAGGCCAGCCAACGCCAATTCAGTTGAATTTATCTGATTTGCTACAAGACTACCGTTTACCTGCACAGTCCATTCCGCCTTCCACCAACAGCGACCCACAGGTTGACGCAGCCATCCATTCCATGCAGAGGATAGCGACGGTCGAGGGATTGGTTTTCGATGGCAGCAGGACTGCGGAGGGCACTGTGATTGTTGGGCGAATGGGCAGCGCTGACCAGATGGTTTTGGCGATAGCTGTTTATCCAAAGGATGGCCGTGTCGCAATGCAGGACGCTTTCAACTGGAAATTATCTGACATGTCGAAAGGAAACCGGATGAGAGACCGTTACCTAAACGCTTTGAGACAACCACCAGCACAGTAGCTATAACTACGACGCCTGCGTATGAAAAAATTGATTTTAGCCCTATGTTTTAGTGCTGCGCTTTTAACCGCAGCCCAAGCCCAAGTAGAAATAGATGTTCTGCCTCCAGTTTCAACAACGGTTGGTGTCGTGCCAACTGTCACAGTCACCCCCAATCTTTCAACCACTATCCTTTCTGCTGCGCCATCAGTGAATACCTCGACACGTATTGAATCTGCTCCGACATTAAATGTTATTGTAAAATCGCCAACAAATGATGTTGAAGAAGTCCATCATGGTCACAAAGGAGAGGACACCGAGACAAATGAACTTGAGGATGCCGAAGAATACTTCAATCGCGCAGTGGTAAAGGAAGATGTGGGTAAAATATCTGGTGCGCTGGTCGATTACAACAATGCGCTTAGGCTTGCTTCCGATGACCCTAACATCCGTGCGCAAATCAACGAAGCCAGGGTGGGTCTTGTTGTAAAATTTAGACAGCGTGGTGATGAAAGAACGGCTGCTGGCCGATTGACGTATGCGATAGGCGATTACACCGCAGCAATCAGACTCAAACCTAATGATTTTACATCATATATCAACCGAGGTAACGCTAAACTGGCCGTAAGTAGAAAAGACAGGAATGATGGCAATTTGGAAAATGCTGATACAGAGTTGGAATCTGCCATAAATGATTACGATGCTGCCATGAGATATAGTCCGAATAATGAGATTGTATATTGTAATCGCGGCATTGCGGAATATGACAAGGGAGATTTCGACGACGCAATTGAGGATTATAACAAAGCCATCGAACTGAATCCGAACTATGCAAACGCCTACCACAGTCGCAGTATCGCGCAAAAGGCCAAATCCGCCGCCAATGGTGGCGGTGGTTCGCAGGCGCAGTAGCCGAATTCAGCCTCGTTCGCCTCTAATCAAACTTAATAAAAGACCCAGTAATCGGGACAGTCAACTGCCCATTGAGAGTCATTTGCTGGTATGGCTCGTATTCGGGTAAATGAGGATTGCTGTAAATCGGATTCTCAAATGCCAGAATGAAGATTAACGGCACAATCACCATCGCCGATGTCGTGTATTTTATGTAATGGTTGTTATTCATATTTGTGTAATTATTTAGTCTCGAACGCTCCTATTTTCTATAATTACACGAACCAAAAGCCGTTGTGAAATCAGCCAAGAACACATCGAACAAGCCACAGTCGGGTCTTTCAGTTTACCAGACCATTCTCAAGGAGTGCGAAAGCACCTCAGCAGAGGCCGTGACAAATGAAATCTCAAAAAAACTCCCACATTTTTGGCGTGATGCCTACATAGCGAAGACGATGCGTCCGACTGACATAGTGGTCATCAAATACCACACGTTCGACTATATTTACGACCACTATCCCGTCCTCCAACCCAAGGACAGTGAACCCTGCAATAACCCAAGCATCGAGCCGAGGCTTGTCGCAGTTTTTGGGCGGTCTGCACCTCATAAACGAGCCAGAGATGATTACCGGCTCAAGGGCTGGGTCGGTGCAACCGAGAAAACTTTTGGCCTGAATTGGGACAAGGGGCATTTCATAGCACACTCGATTGGCGGCGCGGTGGACGGGTTGGAGGCAAACGTGTTCGTTCAGCGGCGAGACTTGAACCGAGGGTGGTCTGCGGAGGGAAAGAAGTTCCGAGAAATGGAAAATTATTGTGCATCAAATCCCAACACCTTTTGTTTTTGCCGACCATTTTACGGCGACCAATCAGCAAGACCCGCATTTTTAGAGTTTGGAGTCCTAAAAAAAGATTTAGAATTCTGGGTGGGATGTTTTGACAACCGATGAAATTGGCGGCGGGATTTTTCAGACACCTCAATCCAACTCTTCACTCCAACACGCGGGTTAAACGGGTTTAATGCGTGCAATAGATTCTTCTAGGATTGGTTTTGATATTTTAGTCATTTTTGCAGTGCTATTTGGAAACTACTAGCTGAACGCATTCTACAACGCGGCCACCTGTCAGGGTTTTACCTGCCATTACGATTCGATTCGGAACTTGCCGCTTTAGAGTCAATTGCTTTTGCCCCATTTCTGAGATGAGCATAGCTGACGACCACAATTCCGACCTGTTACAACTCAATTGGCTAACTTGCGGACTCTTTCTTGTTAGCTGAACGCGCCCCACTTTACCGGTCTGGGGTCTCACCGCTTTTTTCGCGTTATGACAATCCTATTTCCCAACCCTTCGCAGCGACTTGTAGTTGGCGGTGGAGTTTTTCCACCGGATTCAGATTGCCGCCATTCCTTTCGGAACGCATTGTGATTTTGGCCAGCCCATGCTGGTCTCGAAGTTGAGGTTCGGAAACGCCATTCTCCGTTACCATCTTTCTTTAATTCGCAAACCAATTGAATTGTGCCGATGACAATGGGTCATTACGCACGGCTCTTGCGTAGGTTCAGTTTGCTTGGCACTGAACGAGCCTGTTAAAACAAAAAAAGATAAACACCCCTTGCGAGGTATTTATCTTTATTGTGTGACCAGCTTACCTTGATTTTGGGAAAAAATCCAGAACCAAATCTTCCACGACTTAACTCAACCTATCGCATCAAAATCAGTTTGCACCGAACGCTACTCCTCCCACTTCGGCGACCAACAAGGGTGTGCGAATTTTGGTGCTAAAACGGGCTGGGACGGATGGCCGCTGTCTGTTCCCATCTGGCAGCTTCAGGCGCGTCACAGGGGCAGGGGGCTTCTGAAACCGCTCATTAGTCGCCTCGTCAGCTTGAGTGTAGCGAGCAATTAACTTCTTTGCCCATTTTATGGTTTTGCGGAATTGAAATGTTCGCAAATAGCCGCCACTGACTCCGACCGCCATTAGCTGGCCATCGCTGCGCTGAGAAAGTTTGCGGGCAAACATCGGCGAGCGGGTTTGAATCCACGTCACGCCTTTTGCGACCTTCCAAGCGCACAAGTCGCTCCCACCGCATGGTTCGTAGAGGGTCATGCCGCCAAAGCCTCCGTCGTTTCCAATCCTGTAATAAAGGCCAAAATGGACTGTAGATTAAAAAGCCTAGTTCCTTTGACCTGTCCTGCTTTACGTATTGAAACGGAGCGGATTTTGCGCTCGGTCGCTAATTCGTAAAGCTTGGAGCGGCTAAGACCGCTATAAAATTCGTTGCCTTCTTTTGGCGACCGAATCCACACTGGCAGTGTGCCCGTCCTGTCTTGAAGTAATTCTGATGCCTCTGGAGACAATGAGCGTGTAGCTGTTTCTGCCCCTAACTTCTGATTTGATACTAAATTTCCCATAAATTTCATTCCTAAAAACAAAAATACACCAGCCTCCCATTTAGGGAGATTGATGTATTGTTATGCGAAGAACCCTACTAAATTTACCTGACAAAGTAAAGAAAATAATTCCCCGTCACTTACTTGATAAGCTAGGTATTTTTCCCACGGCTGCGCGGAGTATTTTGAGTTCGTGATGCGTGTATTTTTGATGTTCCCGCTCGGTCTTGTGGCCGGTGAGTTTCATCCGCATTTCTGCGCTTACGCCCTTGTTTGCGAGCGCGCTTGTGAAACTATGCCGCAACGCATGAAACGTGCGGCGTGAAAGTTGCCGGACGCCCGCGCTTTTTACCGCTTGTAAATCCAAGCCCGCTTTTCGCATGAGGCGTTTGAAAGTTTGGGAAAGTCCATTGCGTCCGCCGGTCTTTAATCCAGCCATGTGCGGCATTATGAAAACTTCCGGCTTGTCCGTCCCTGCGAGTTTTTCCAAGTGAGCCAGCAATTCGGGATGAAGCGGCACGGTAACTTTCTCCCCCGTTTTGGCTTGCGTGTAGGAAAGCGTCTCATCGGTAAAATCCACGTCCGGCCATGCCATGCGGCAACAATCGGAAAGCCGCGCGCCGATGTAGTAGGCCAAAAGTATGAGTGTTTTCCATTCGTCTTGCGCTGTATTCACAAGGACGCTCATTTCCGCTGGCGTGAACGTGCCACGCTCCACGCCCTTCACTTTGGGCAGTTCTACTGCTTCTGCCGGATTCGTCGGAATGATGCCTTGCCGCCGTGCCGTGTTCAAAGCCGTGCGAATGACTTTGACGCTCAAAACAACCGTGGACGCGGAAAGCTTTTCATCCGTCCGTGCCGCCATGAAGCGTTCAACGTCGCGTGCCGTAAGTGAGGTGAGCGGCTTGTTCACTCGCTCGCCAAGCACGGTGTAGAAATTTTGAACCGCACCAACGTAACGCGCATTAGTGGAAGCGGCCTTGCGAGTCTTTTTCCCCGCGAGCCATGAATCGAAGAAGTCTTTGACGGTAGGCGCGCGTAGTGTTTCTTCCCCGCCCGCCCGCTCCATGATGTCGGCAACAATTTTGCGCGCCTGTGCCTCGACAAGATTCCCCGCACCAGCGAGTTTGGCGGCACGCTCGAATTCAAATGCGGCGGCGAGTGCCTTTGCGCGCTCGGTGCACTTGGTGGAACGCAGGGTAAGCCTACCGTCAGTGCCGCGAAAAGCGGCGTGGAAGTATTTTGAATCAGGACGACGATGAACACTTGCCATAGCTACTGCTAACAATACTGCTAACGTTCGGCTATGTCAACAATGTTCTAACATGTCAATAATGCTAGTGTTTTTAAGTATCTGCCTTATGGAATGGAAACGAGGGTTCGATTCCCTTCGCCCGCTCCATTTCTCCAGTCAAATATTTTGTAGCACCGAGTCCGGGCGCTTCGCCCCGCGCGATATTGAAATTCACATCTTCGATGCGGGCTTATGATGTTTTCCAAAATGGACATCTCACGAAACGTCCGGGTTCGACTTCGAGCAGTTCGGGAATTTTTTCGGAACATTCCGGCTTCGCAATCGGGCAGCGTGGCGCGAAACGGCAGCCGGGCGGAAAATTGCCGATGCGCGGGACGTTGCCGGGAATGGCCGAGAGGCGGTCGGCGTCGCCGCGCAGTTTCGGCACGGAATTCATCAGCGCCTTCGTGTAAGGATGCAGCGGACGGCGCAACAATTCTTTGGCCGGTGCAAGCTCAACAATCTGCCCGGCATACATCACGGCCACGCGGTCGGCCATGTCGCCGACGATGCCGAGGTTATGCGTGATGAGCAAAATCGCCATGCCGAGCCGTTGCTTAAGTTCGCTCAACAAATCCAGAATCTGCGCCTGGATCGTCACGTCGAGCGCGGTGGTCGGTTCGTCGGCGACGAGCAATTTCGGTTCGCTCGCCAGCGCCATCGCGATCATCACGCGCTGCTGCATGCCTCCGGACATCTCGAACGGATAATTTTTGATGCGCGATTCCGGCGCGGGAATGCCGACGAGTTTCAACAGGCGGATGACTTCGGCGTCGTTCGCCTTTTCCGGCTTGTGCAATTTAAGCGATTCCTTGATCTGGTTGCCGATGCGGAAAACGGGATTGAGCGACGCGCCCGGGTCTTGAAAAACGTAGCTCACCACGCCGCCCCGAATCTGTTGCAGTTCGCGCGCGGACATTTTCAACGTGTCGCGGCCGTTCAGCAAAATTTCCCCGCCGACATAATTGGCCGGCGGCGTTGGAACCAATCGCGCGATGGAAAGTGCGGTCACGGTTTTGCCGCAACCGCTTTCGCCGACGAGACAAACCGTTTCGCCCGTGCCGATGGTGAAGGACACGTCGTCAATCGCGCGCAGCGCCTCGGCATTTTTGCCGAAGTCCATCTTCAGATTTTTGATTTCAAGCAGGTTCATAACGACTTCGTGTCCGCCGCGTCTCTTAATCCATCGCCGAGAAAGTTGAAAGCCAGAACGGTGATGAAAATCGCCGCGCTCGGCGCGAGCAGCCACGGATAATTTTGCAAATACTGAACGTCTTCCGCCGCCGAAAGCATATTGCCCCAACTTGCCTGCGGTTCCTGAATGCCGACGCCGAGAAAACTCAACACAACTTCGCCAAGGATGTAATATGGCACACTCAACGTCGCGGCGACGATGACGTAGGAAAATGTGTTCGGCAAAATGTGGCGGCAAATGATTTTCAGATGCGATTGTCCCAGCGCGCGTGCGGCTAGGACGAATTGCTGTTCGCGCAGCGACAACGTCATTCCACGAATCACACGCGCCATGCCCGCCCAGCCGATGAAACTTAAAATGATGATAATCATCGCGTATATTTGCGCCGAACTC
>Ga0206913_1158_pt1 | contig 13711 bp, 11 predicted proteins | sample Alteio_BWOrgHeat_72_FD_152942 | JGI IMG/M metagenome (GOLD analysis project Ga0206913, IMG submission 152942) | Enriched cells from forest soil in Barre Woods Harvard Forest LTER site, Petersham, Massachusetts, United States -... | ecosystem: Environmental > Terrestrial > Soil > Temperate forest >... | reverse complement strand
GTGCAACTCACCTGCGCCAAAGTCGTTGACGTCGCGCAGGCGTGGAAGACGCCGCGGTGGAAAGACCAACGCGTGTTGATTCTGGTGTCGACGCCGGAAGAAGCGCGGCGGCTTTTGGAAGACGGAGCGCCTGTGGCCTCGGTCAACTTGGGCGGCCTGCATTTTCGCGCGGGGCGTGTTCAAGTGCTCAAAGGCATCAGCTTGGATGATCACGATGTCCGCGCGTTGAAAGCCCTGGCCGCCAAACACGTGCTTCTCGAGGCGCGCGCGCTTCCTCTGGATGAGCCGGTCGACATGGTCCAATATTTGCAGAACTGGCAGCAGGAGCGCGACACGCTTCGCGAGCAGCCGCGATGAACAAAGTGCATTTCATCCTGGGCGTTCACAATCATCAGCCGATCGGCAATTTTGATTTCGTTTTCGAAAAAGCCTACACCCAATCGTACCTGCCCTTCTTGGAAGCGATGGAGCGGCATCCGGCGATTCATTGGAACATGCACGGAACCGGCATCCTTTGGGAATGGCTGGAGCGAAATCATCCGGACTACATCGACCGTGTGGCCGAGCAAGTCAAGCAAGGGCGCCTGGAAATTTTGACCGGCGGCTATTATGAGCCGATTTTGTCCATCCTGCCGGATATCGATAAGGCCGGCCAAATTCAAAAGCTGAGCCGCTATATTCGTCAGCGTTTCAAGACTAAGCCCCGCGGCATGTGGCTGGCCGAACGCGTGTGGGAGCCGAGCCTGGTTAAAGTGCTGGCCGACAACGAGATCGACTACACCGTTCTGGATGACACGCATTTTCTTTCGACCGGCATGACGATGGACGAGATGTGCGGCGCCTATCTGAGCGAAGAGCAAGGGGCGACGGCCACGCTGCTCCCCATCCGCCAAGATTTGCGCTACGCCATTCCCTTTAAAGATCCCGGCGAGACGCTGAATATTCTGCGCCAGCATACGTCACCTTCCGGCCATAAAGCGCTGATCATGTTTGATGACGGCGAAAAATTCGGCTTGTGGCCCGACACCTACAAGCATGTGTATGAGGAAGGTTGGCTGGAAAAGTTTCTGACCATTCTAGAAAGCAACAAAGACTGGATCGTGACGTCGCGCATTTCCGATTATCTCACCACGCATGTCCCTCATGGCCGTGTGTATCTGCCGACGGCATCTTATTCGGAGATGGGCGAATGGACGATGCCCGCGGCGGCGCAGGAAGTCTTAAAGGATCTCGAGAAGCATCTGCCGGCGGAGGACCGCGAAGCGGCGAAGCGTTTTGTACGCGGCGGCTTCTGGCGCAATTTCCTGACCAAGTACGAGGAATCCAACGGCATTCACAAAAAGATGCTGCACGTATCGGAAAAAGTCCATCACGTGGTCCAGGACATGGGAGCTTCCGTGCAGAAGCCGAACGGCAAAGCGCAGAAGATGCTTGATGCCCTCTGGGCCGGACAATGCAACTGCGCCTATTGGCATGGGGTGTTCGGCGGACTTTACCTTCCGCATCTGCGGCAAGCCCTGTACCGTGAGCTCTTATCCGCCGAGACACAGGCCGACAAAGTACTGCAAAACGGAAAAATTCGGATTCATCAGGAAGATCTTGATAAAGACGGCCGGCCGGAAATTCTGATCGAAGCGCCGGAGCAGAATCTTTATATCGCGCCGCAAAACGGCGGCTCACTGTTTGAATGGGACCTGCGCAAAGAGGGCATCAATCTGCAGAATGTGCTGACGCGCCGCCAGGAAGGCTACCACAAACAGCTTTTGGATTTCGTCGAGCACCATGGCGGCACGGATTCGGGGCAAGTCAAAACCATCCACGATGCCGTACGCGTCAAGGAACCCGGCCTGGAGAAGCGCTTGTTTGTGGATTGGTATCGCCGCACGAGTCTGCTGGATCATTTTATTCATCAGGACACCAAAATCGATCAATTCTACCGCTGCCAATACGGCGAACAGGGTGATTTTATTAAGACCGGATATCAGGCGGACGTCGTCGAAGACACCTATCCGCAAGTGAGGCTCACGCGCTTGGGCGCCGTCTGGACGGGGGATCAAAAAAACATGGTCTCCGTCGAAAAGACCATTTCTCCGACGGATTCGCGCGGGTGGCAGGTGGTGTACCGCATTCAAAACGTGCACGGCGCGGCCTGTCAGCTGTGGTTCGGGTGCGAAATGAATCTGGCCTTCTCCAGCCAGGACAAGCAGGATCCGATCGAACATCTTCAGCAGACGCAGTGGGTGCGACGCGATCATGGCTATGGCCTCGTGCTAAAAATGCAGTTCGACCTGCCTATGGATTTGTGGGAATTTCCGCTGGAAACCGTGTCCCTCTCCGAAGAGGGCTTTGAACGCACATATCAAGGAACGGTGCTCTTGGTGCATTCGCGCATTTCGCTTCAGCCCGGACAAGTGTGGATCCGCTCCTGGCGCGTCGGGGTCCAACCGCAGTGACCCTTCATAAACTTTTTATCGCGGCGATGTGGGCGGGCGTGATCTCTTTGGATTTCACGGCTTGCGGTCCGTTTATGGTCTCTCAGCCGCTTGTGTGCGGCCCGCTGTTTGGATGGCTTATGGGACAGGCGGCGGTGGGCATCATCATCGGCGGCATCGTTCAACTGTTGTGGATGGACTTGAGTCCTATCGGCGTCTGCATTCCCTACGATGCGACGGCTACCACGCTTTTAGCCGTTTTTTGGGCGTGCCTTCCTACGGTAGGCGTGCAGGGGCATAGCGCCTTGTCGCAGATCGTGCTCGCACTCGTCATCTCGGTCCCCTGCGGATTTCTCTTTCGCTGGTTTGATCAACTGGCGCGGCGCGTGAATACCACGCTGATGCATCTTTCCGTCGATCGTTTTTCTGATGAACGCCTAAGCTGGGGGCTGTGGCTGGGCATCCTCGGCGGGATCGCTTGGTCCTGGATCCGCTATACGCTGGCCTACGGCCTGGTTTTTGCCGTCGGGCAATGGGCCTGGAACCGGTTTGCTTATTCTCCCCGCTTGACGCCCTTGGATCAAGGACTAACCATGGCGATTATTCTCTTGCCTGTGGCCGGCATGGGCGTGACGTTGGAACTTTTCTTGTCCGAAGAGCCTGAAGGCCGGTGGGTTCCGTGGCGCGCGATAAAAAACTCCCGAAAAGACGACCTCAAACCATGAAAACCCACGTCGCCATTTTTAGAAGCTTCGTGCGCTCGTTTTTTTTTGCAGGCCCTGTGGAATTTCGAACGCATGCAGAACGTGGGATTTGCCTTCACCATCGAACCTCTTTTGAAAGTGGTGTACCGCTCGCAGGAATCGTTCACGCGCTCGCTGCGCCGTCATTGCGAATACTTTAATGTGCATCCCTATTTTGCGCCGATTGTCGTTGGGGTTGTCTTTAACCGTGAAAAAAATTTGGAAGAATCCCAGCGCGGCGACGATCCCACGCTGACGGTTTTAAAGAGCTCGATGGGCGGCGCTTTCGGCGCGGTCGGCGATCACGTGATTTGGGGAACGTGGCGGCCTTTTTGCGCGGTGATGGCGTTAAGTGTCGGACTTTTGATTGGCTATCCCTCGGGAGATGTCCAATCGTCCATCTTCAATCACGCCGGGGCGATGCTCTGCACCAAATGGTGGGTGGTGGGATTTTTGTCGATGTTTAACTCGATTCATATTTGGCTGCGCTGGCGCGGCCTGCAAAAAGCGGCGAGCGACGGGCCCTTGGTCGTGCGCTGGGTGGAATCGCTGCATCTGCAAAAATGGGCGGCGCAAATTCGCCGCGTCGGACTTCTCTTTTTGTTCAGTATGGTGCTGGTTTATTTTTCGCGTTGGACCGGTTCGGAGATGCTGATCTGGATGGTGGCGGTTCTCTTAGGCAGCGCCATCCTCAAGCGCTGGCAGCTTTCGACGTTCGTGATCTTTTATCTGGTCTGCGGTATTTCCGTGGCCATGACGCAGCTGGGGATTCACTGGCCATGACCGAAAAAACATTCACCGTCAAGAATCGTTTGGGATTGCATGCGCGGCCCGCGGCGGTTTTTGTTCAAACCACGAATAAGTTTAAGTCGAGCGTCAAAGTACGCAAGGGCGAGCAGGAAGTCGACGGCAAATCGATCATGGGCCTCATGATGCTGGCCGCCGAAGAAGGCTCTTCGCTGCTCATTTACGCCAACGGGCCGGATGAGAAGGACATTCTCGCGGCGCTTGAGAAGCTGTTCAATGACCGCTTTGGAGAAAAGGATTAATATGACTGACCCTCGTTCTCGTCCACCAATCATTTTGCGCGGAATTCCGGCGTCTCCCGGCATCGGCATCGGCAAAGCGTTTCTGATTAAAGAAGAGGCGCTGTCTTACACGTATCAGTCGATTTCCAAAGAGGATGTCAAAAAGGAAATTCAGCGTTTTCGTCAGGCGGTGGCCAAATCGCGGACGGAGATTGATCAGACACGCGATAAAGTCCTCAAAGTGTTGGGAAAGTCTCACGCCTCCTTAACGGACGCGCATTTGCTGATCCTTGAAGATGCCCTCTTCACCAAAGATATTGAAAAGAAAATCGCGCAGGAACACATGAATGCCGAGTCCGCGCTGGTTGCCGTGCTGGACGAGATCGGGCGAGCCTTCGATAAGCTGGGCGATGAATATTTCCGGCAGCGCAAAGATGACATCAATGATGTAGGGAAACGCGTCATGCGACATTTGTTGGGCCGCCAAGCCGGCCCGCTGGCGCATATTGGCGAGCGCGGCATCGTCATCTCTCATGATTTGGGTCCCTCCGATACGCTGTCTTTGCGGGACGATCTTGTGGAAGGGTTTGCTACCGACATTGGCGGCCGCACGTCGCATACCGCGATTCTCGCGCAAGGCCTGGAAATTCCGGCCGTGGTGGGGCTCCGCGAAGTCACCAGCCACATTCAGCCGGGCGATTTGGTGATCGTCGACGGCAATGAAGGCATTGTCATCATTAACCCGACGATGGCGACGCTGGAAAATTACCGGAAGGTGCGCGAGATCCAGCTGGCGGAAATCCGCGATCTGGAAAAATACAAAGATTTGCCGGCGCAGACGCTGGATGGGCGGCAGGTGACGTTGGCCGCCAATATCGAATCGCACGAAGAAATTCGCACCGCGCTTAGCCACGGCGCCGAAGGCATCGGGCTCTACCGCACGGAGTTTCTGTATCTAAATCGCCGGGAGCTGCCATCGGAAGAAGAGCAGTATCAAATCTATGTCGCGGTCGCTCGGCAGATGCTGCCGTATTCGATCATCATCCGCAAGATGGATTTGGGCGGGGATAAACTAACGCCGCTGGGCGTCACCGGCTTGCGTACGGAGCAAAATCCTTTTCTGGGCATGCGCGGCATCCGCTTGTGTCTGAAGTTCCCGGATATTTTCAAAACGCAGCTGCGCGCCATTCTGCGCGCCTCGGTGGAGGGCAAGCTCAAGATCATGTATCCGATGATCACCAGCCTGGAAGAGCTGCGGCAAGCCAATAAAATTCTGGGAGAAGTGAAGCAGGAACTCCGAGAAAAGAATATTGCCTTTGACGGGAAAATGGAGACCGGCGTGATGATCGAGACCCCGTCCGCGGCGGTGATCTCTGACTGGCTGGCCAAAGAGGCGGATTTCTTTTCCTTGGGGACAAACGATCTCATTCAGTACACGCTTGCGGTTGATCGCGTGAACGAAAACGTCGCGCATCTGTATAACCCGCTGCATATGGGCGTTTTGCGCCTCATCCGCATGGTCATCGACGCCGGCCACAAATCAGGCAAATGGGTGGGCATGTGCGGGGAGATGGCCGGCAACCCGGCTTTCACGCGCATCTTGCTCGGCATGGGTCTGGATGAATTTTCCGTCCCCGCCGCCGCCGTCCCGCGCATCAAGCGCCTGATCCGAGAAATGTCCCTAGAGGACGCCAAAAAAGTAGTCGAGCGCATCTTCAGCCAAGAAACCGACACCGGCGACCCCAGTCTCTTCTCTCGCATTTCCTGAAAAGGCCTTGAATAAGGCACGTTAATATGATATCATTATGATATCATATATCATTAACGGAGGATTTATGGCGGATATTTTGATTCGAAATGTTCCGGGGAGCGCGTTGCGGCAGGCCAAGCGCATGGCGCAAAAGCAGCACCATTCCCTCCAAGAAGTGTTGCGGGGGCTGCTCATTAATGTCCTGGAGATACGCGAGGGCAATTGGAGTGAGCGGGCAGACCGCATCCGGCGTAAGATTGCGCGTTCAGGGAAACCCCAAAGTAACTCTGTCGACCTTCTGCGTGACGACCGGGCACGGTGAACTCAAGCACCAGTCTCGTGCTGGATCCTTCCGTAGCCATCAAGTGGTACGTGAACGAAGAGGATTCCCAAATAGCCGTCGGGTTCCAGAAATGGATCCAGGAAACAACCGGACGGCTTATTGTTCCGCCTCTCTTCTTTGATGAAATCGCGAATGTGTTATGGAAGAAAGAAACGCTCCGGAAGGAAATATTCCCTAAAGCAGCCAAACAGATTCTATGGGAAATTTTACAGTTGCCTCTACAAGTCTATTTGGATCGACATGAGATGCTTCCTAAAGCGCTGGAGATTGCCACGAATGCGCGAATCTCTATTTATGACGCTATTTATCTGGCCACCGCCATTCAAAATCAGGCTATTTTCATTACAGCAGACGACCGCCTCGTCAAAAAACTCATCTCAACTCCTGTTGCTTCTTCCGTAGTTGCCATGGATTGCTGGACTCAGTTGAAATAAGTAGGGACTTGCTATACTCTCCGACGACAATGGACATCCGCAACTTTTGCATTATCGCGCATATTGATCACGGGAAGTCGACTTTGGCGGATCGACTTCTTGAGTTTACCGGCACCATTCCGAAACGTGAGATGAAAGAGCAGATCATGGACGGGATGGAGCTGGAGCGTGAGCGTGGCATTACGATTAAGGCTAAAGCGATTCGCATGCTTTATACGCCGCCGGGGTCTTCTACTCGCTACATTTTAAACCTCATCGATACGCCGGGGCATGTCGATTTCACTTATGAAGTCTCGCGTGCGTTGGCCGCTTGCGAAGGCGCCTTGCTGTTGGTGGATGCGTCGCAGGGTGTAGAAGCTCAGACACTGGCGAACGCGACATTGGCGCGCGATGCCGGCCTCGAGGTGATTCCGGTCATTAATAAAATCGATTTGCCGTCCGCGGATCCGGAGAGCTGCCAGAAGCAAATTGGGGAAGTCTTGGGAATTCAAAAGCAAGCCGTTCTCGCCAGCGCCAAGGCGGGCAAAGGCATTGAGGAAATTCTCAAAGCCATCATCGAGCAAGTGCCTGCGCCGAATATGGATTCGGCCGCGCCGCTCAAAGCCATCGTTTTCGACTCGGTCTTTGATACCTTTCGCGGCGTTGTGGTCTACGTGCGTATTTTAGAAGGGGAGGTCAAAACCGGCATGAAGCTGAAGTTTATGCAGACCGATCGCCCAGTCGTCGCCGAAGAAATCGGCACGCTTCAATTGAAGTACATCAAGACCGATCGCCTTCAGGCGGGGGAAGTCGGCTACATGATTCTGGGGTTAAAGGAGCTCAAGGACGTCAAAATGGGGGACACCCTAACCTCAGCGGAACGTCCAACCGCCGCTCCTCATCCCGGCTACAAGGAACTGAAACCCTTTGTCTTCGCCGGTATTTATCCCGTCAACCCGAGCGACTATGACAATTTGAAAAAGGCGCTGGAAAAACTGCACCTCACGGATTCCGCCTTTTCTTTTTCGCCCGAGACCTCTACCGCGCTCGGCTTTGGATTTCGCGCGGGGTTCCTGGGTCTCCTCCATCTGGATATCGTCAAAACGCGTATCGAGCGCGAGTTTGAGATTCCGCTCATCGCCACAGCGCCAAACGTGGAATACGAAGTCCTCACGCTGCAGGACGAGAAAATTAAAGTCGATAATCCAGCCCAATTCCCTGACCCCGGCATCATCAAGGAAATTTTGGAACCCTACGTGACGGCGACAATCATCGTTCCCGGCGACTATGTGGGGCCGATCATGCAGCTTTGCCAGGACCGGCGGGGAATATTTCACGATATGAAATACCTCTCGACAACGCGGGTGGCGCTGCATTACGATTTGCCGCTCGCTGAAATTGTCAGTGATTTCTACAATGAACTCAAGTCCTTATCCAAGGGATACGCGTCTTTTGATTACGATCATGCCGGTTACTCCACGGCGGATTTGGTTAAGACGGAAATCATGGTGCATGCGGAAGTCGTCGATGCGTTCTCTTTTATTGTGCATCGGGACAAGGCTTACAGCCAGGCACGAAGTCTGGTGGAGGCGTTGAAAGAGCTGATCCCCCGGCAAATGTTCGAAATTCCGTTGCAAGCCAAGATCGGGAGTCGTATCATCGCTAGAGAGACCATCCCCGCCATTCGTAAAGACGTATTGGCCAAATGCTACGGTGGCGATATTTCGCGCAAGCGCAAACTTTTGGAAAAGCAGAAAGAGGGAAAAAAGAAAATGAAGCAGATCGGGCAAGTGGAGATTCCCCAAGAAGCCTTCATGGCGATTTTGAAACGAGATAGTTAAAGGAGACTGCATTGGAAGCGACATTATTTTGGATTGGTTGTGGATTGGGCGTGTATGGGGTGGTGCTGCGCCAAATTTTTAAAAAGGAATCCTGTATCCGGGCGAAAATCGTTCCCGTCCTCCTCCATTTGCTTTTCATGGCGGCCGTCGGCGCCTTGGTAGGATTTGTCTTTAGTGCCTCCACCGATCTCCACGGCCCATCGCCGCGTTGGCCGATCTTCGGCACGCTGGTCGGCCTTATGTGGGGCGCGATCCAAATGCTCATGAATAAATCCGATCCCACCGCCAGCACTAGCCTGTTAGCCGGCGATCTGGAATGGGTGGAAACATCGTTCTCCGCGATTCTGTTGGCGTCTGTGATTATGTACGCCGTGCTGCAGGCGTTCAAGATTCCTTCAGGCTCGATGGAAGACACGCTATTGATCGGCGATCATCTCTTTGTGAATAAATTTATTTACGGCATCCGCGTGCCCTTTACCGATAAGCGCGTCTTTAAGCTGCGGGACGTGAAGCGCGGCGAAGTGGTGGTATTTGAAGCGCCGATGGACGCCATCGTGTCTCGCGATGAGCGTGAGCGCGGCGTCAAAAAAGATTTTATTAAGCGCGCGGTGGCGCTGGCCGGCGATGTCGTCGAGGTCAAAAATAAGCAGCTCTACGTGAATGGCCAGCCGCAAATGGATTCTCATCCCGTTTATAAAGACCACTACAACATTTATCCGGCGGCCAAATTAGGGCTTCCGGCGAGCGACTATCAGCGGTTCTGGCAAACCGGACAATTCGCCGAGCTCCGGCGCGAACAGATTGGGGACAATTTCGGCCCGATCTGCTTCATTTTCTTTTTTCCCTCTTTCTGCTTTTCCAAAAGTTTGCGCTTGCGCGAAAAATCGCGACGGCTCCTTTGATTCGCGGTTTTGGGGACCGCTTCCCAACCGTTTATTAAAAGGAAAGGCCTGGATCGTCTATTGGCCGCTGAATCGCCTAAAGGTGATCCGATGACCTATAAATACTGGCTCATTGCTTGCGTGGCATTCGTGATTCTGGAGATCTTACCGCCGCCGACGCATTTCTTTTTCGTCTGCATGGCGTTCGGCGCGTTGGGCGGCGCGATCGCCGCTGTTTTCTCCACGATTACTTGGCTGCCTTGGGTGGTGTTTGCCGTCGTATCGGTGGCGCTCACGCCGCTGATGATTCCGCTGGCGAAATTTTTGTTCACGCCTAAGCCACATGCATCCAATGTGGATGCTTTAATCGGCAAAAAGGCACTGGTCACGGAAGACATCGGGCCAAAATCCTCCGGCGTCGTGAAGGTGCAGGGGGAAAGTTGGCGGGCATTGTCTGAGAAGGATGAATTTAAGAAAGACGAATGGGTGGAGATCGTTAAAATCGAAGGCGCATCAGTCATCATTAGGAGGACGTCATGAACTTTTCGTTTGAATTTACCGCCATTCTAGGCGTTGCCGCCATTATTTATGTGGCGCGCGCGGTACGTATCGTTCGCCAATTTGAGAAAGGCCTTGTGGAAACTTTCGGCCAATTCAGCCGCCGGGCCGATGCGGGACTCGTGCTTCTCTTTCCGCCGTTTCAAAGCATTCGCATGGTGGACATGCGCGAGCAAGTGATGGATGTGCCGCCGCAGGATGTCATCACCAAAGACAACGCCTCGGTTACGGTCGATGCCGTCATTTATTTCCAAGTGACCGATCCCGCAAAAGTCGTTTACAACGTCGCCAACTTCGCGCTGGCCGCGATTAAATTGGCGCAGACGAACCTTCGTAACATCATCGGCGAATTGGAACTTGATCAAACCCTCACGAGTCGTGAGCGCATTAATACGACGCTGCGCCAAGTCCTCGATGAAGCTACCGACAAGTGGGGCGTCAAAGTCGTGCGCGTCGAAATCCAAAAGATCGAGCCGCCTCAAGACATCACGAACTCCATGTCCAAGCAGATGAAGGCGGAGCGTGAAAAACGCGCGAACATCCTCGAAGCCGAAGGTTTCAAGCAAGCCGCGATTCTTAAAGCCGAAGGAAGCAAAGAAGCCGTTGTCCTGGCCGCCGACGGAGAAAAGCAGTCCATGATCCTGCGTGCCGAGGGCCAAGCCGAAGCGATGAAGCGCGTCGCCGACGCCGAAAAATACAAAACCGAAGTGGTCTATCAAGCCATCCATAACGGCAATCCCACAAAGGATCTCATCGCCATCAAATATCTCGAAACACTTCAAAGGATGTCCGAAGGCCCAGCCACCAAAATTCTTCTGCCGCTAGAAATCTCCGGTCTGGCCGGCGCCGTCACCGCCGCTGCCGAACTCATGAAGGATCCGAAGAATGAGGCGAATAAATCTTAGCCTAATAGTACCCCAAAATATCTAGGTCCTTTAGTCCGAAATAAATAGACTTTCTCACTATTTCTTATTCTCTAAAGACGCATTAAAATAGAGTCATTCTGTTATGCTGGCTTTTTCATTTCGAATCAGTCGTCTAATCCTCGCCGTCTCGCTGCTAATCGCGCCAGAGACCATCGCTCCTTCGCGCCCCGTTCATCCTTTTGCCGCAGAGAAAATCTATTCTTTGTGTCTCGCGCAAGCCTTGGCCGCTGCCCCTCTATTTACAGAACATCTCCCTGTCGGATCGCCTGGATTCAAGGTCTACAGAGATTCTTCTCCATCTCATTGGCATCCATCTTGGACTTTGCCTACAGAAGAAGAACTGACGAAGGCCATTGCCTGGGCCGATGCATTTTCAACCCGAAGTGATGATGATGTGCTTACAACTATGTATAGGCAGGCGGACGGGGATGAGGGAACGTATTTAAGGTCTCTTTATTTTATTAGTCCTGTCATCGCAGGGGCTATTACGGCGGCCATGACCGATTTTCTAAGCGAGCGTGTACTGCTGGCGGAAGATTTGCGGTATGAAGATGATTTTATGGCGAACCTCATTCTCCAAGCTCTGGATGTTGTGATGGACAGGCATCAGAAGGACAGTCGACCTTTCTGGCGTCAACGAGAGTTTCATGCCCCGTACAGTCTCGAACGCTTATCGGCATTGGCCATACGTTTACCGACTACGGTTATCGTTTTGGTCTTATCCCTAGTTTCAGACGATGGTTTGTCCTATTTAACGACTGGATTGTGGGTCTCTCATGAGAAGCGTCCTTATCCTCTAGGAGGCCTTAAAGATGCCTTGCGCGCCATAGGGTCTCGATTTTCCACTATTCAAGAATATCTGCCTGTCAGTTGCCAAGATTTTCTACGTACGAGTGGAATTTCCTTGCCTAAAGAGCGCGTAGATGTCGCGAACTATAAGAGCGCAGAGATGATGCTTGCTCGTATGGCGACAAGCATCCACTATGAAAACCAAAGCGGTGCACGGGCATTTATGCACTCGAAAGACAGCTCTTTGTGGGAGACCTTAAGCGCCATTTACCGTCTATATCCACCCTTGGCCGGGGCGATATTGGCCAGCATGGGGGAGCATATGGGGTGGGAAAATCTTCTCTTGATGATGCCTGATGATGTAGTACGAGGAATCACGGTCGAAGGATTTCGAGTGATGGCGCAATTTATGAGAACCGGTCAGTATCCGATGTATTTAGGCTGGCGTTTTCGAGTTGAATTTCAGCCCGCGCAATTCGTTAGACTTTTTAAGACGTATCGGCTGCATCGGATTCTGGTGGAGGCGGTAAATCAATTGTCCGAAGACGACTTGCTTATATTCATGGAAATTGCCATCCAACGTTTGATATTTGATCCTGGCATTCCTTTTATTGGTATGGCGATCTCCTCCATCCTAAGGCAACTGCCTCTGGATCGTGTGCACGCGTTACGGGTTCAACTACCGCCAAAACTACGGAAGAAATTTGTGGAAATGGCGGATTTAGCGCCTCGAACGGATTTGTTACCTGAGTTTGTTGCAGATGCTATTGCCGTTCAAGAAGGCGAAGGAATTGGACCCTTTGTTCTTCTCGAAGAACCACCCCAACACATCGAAGACTTATTAGCCATTTCACGTGGTTCTATTGTGGCGGCGACTTATCTGGGTGTCGTCGATGAAGGCATCGGCCCGTTTGCAGGTCTTTTAACTTTTATAGAAGAAGGAGATTTTTCGCACGCGACGAAAATGGCGCGCCAGTGGGATGTGCCGCATGCCTTCTACCCAGGACCTGCCGGCTTGAGGCAATGGAAGGGTAAAATAATTCGATTAAAGGTCCAAAAAGGAATTGTTCAGATAAGTGAGGCGACAGAGCAGGACCGCCAGAGCTGGGAGGCCTCTCATCCTTGGCTGTTCAATAGAACGCCAGTGACGCTTTCTCCGGTAGATCGGTCTCATGAAGTCTCTTATTTACCGCCAGGTCATCCCGATCAAAAGCGCCCGGAAGTGGTCGGATATAAAATGGCGGATTTGGCCTCGCTCGAAAATACTTCTTTTGATCTAACGGATCCTTTTATCATCGTTGAAGTCGCGCCGCATGCGGTGATTCCATTAAGTGCGTTGCTCGATGCTTGGCCGCATCGCGAGCGTTATAAAGAGCTTATTCATGATCTCTCATCCAAAGCGCGGAATAAAGAGAAATCTATTTTGGCCAACTTGCGAATAGAAATGGCAGCGATGGTATTGAAGTTTCTGAGTCGTTCATGGGATGGAAAGATTCCTGTAGCATTGCGCGGCTGGCTCGAACGGGGTCTATTTCTGCGATTTTTCACCAATGCGGAAGGCCTGCCATGGGCGCCTGAATTAGGTGTTGGCACCTATCGAACGATTCCGCATGTCAAAGGAGAGAGCCAATGGCGGGATGCGATGTTCCTGGCCGCTGAGTCGCTGTGGTCGGAAGGAGCGCATCGAGAACGTCGTCTGCATGGCGTCAATGAAACGACGCTCGAAGGCGGCTTCGGCTTTTCTCCCACCGTACTCCCCGCGGATTATTTTTTCGCGATTCATACTACAGCATCTTCAAAATATGGCTCCAATCTGGGCCGCGCTGAAGAGGTTCAAGGCTTAGGAGAATCTCTGATGGGGAAAGATCCTCGCTTCCTTGGTCTGCCCACGTCCTTTTTATGGGACAAAACCACCGAAAAAATTGTTAGTCTAGTCCCAGGCAATAAGAAATGGCAGGTTATTCCAGCCGTCGGGGGCGGGGTGGACGTTGTGCCTGCTCATGCCGA
>Ga0206913_1157_pt1 | contig 13816 bp, 11 predicted proteins | sample Alteio_BWOrgHeat_72_FD_152942 | JGI IMG/M metagenome (GOLD analysis project Ga0206913, IMG submission 152942) | Enriched cells from forest soil in Barre Woods Harvard Forest LTER site, Petersham, Massachusetts, United States -... | ecosystem: Environmental > Terrestrial > Soil > Temperate forest >... | reverse complement strand
TGAACTGATGCACTCGATTCCCTGGTCGCCTGAGCGTAGGCATCTTCAACAAAACCGAACCAGTTTACGCCGATATGAGAAGCGCTTACGGACACCTGCATTCTTTTCCCAATAGACGTTCGACGTGCCTCATCCACGATCAAATCGCCTAGGGTACGCCGATATTTCTCGAGGTCGAAGCAGCGCACCATTTCTGACGAGACTCCAGGCGAGTCGGGGCTCAGCACTGCCGCTTCGCGGATAAATGGGCAATAGCAAACGACCGGAGCACCGTAAAGACCTGCTTCGAGGGCAGAAGTCAATGATCCAACAGGAAATGGATCCAAATAAATGTCTGCAGCTTCAAAGTATAAGGAAGGGTCAGGCAGGCTTCCACACACTCTCATTCTTCCTTCAGAGTGCAGTACACCCTTTTCCCATTGTCCAGAAGCATTCGGCCCAACTACAAACAACACAGCATTCCGATGCTCTTTGAGAACGGGAAGCACACAGTCTACGAAAGGAACCTCGCCAAAAATAGGCTCGAATTTGTATTTTGTCGCAATTGTGCACAACGCTACTTGATTCTCATCCAGGCCCAGCTGTTTCTTAGCCTCCGAGCGTGATCTCTTTCGTTGAATTGTGCCAAGAGGAATTGGAATAATTCCGTTTTGCTCGGCTGGGAGCCCCCGAAGAGTGATCGCAAGCTCTCTCCCACTCTCTCTGATGTTGGCGACCACGTCAGGGACGGATTGACCAATCCAAAATAAATGATCTGAATGGTTAACCTGGATTATCGGAGCTCTTTCTTCTTTCGGCAGAAAAGCCAAGGCGGGTACGACATCGAAAGGGTGCAAGTGCAAAACGATAAGATCAAAATCACCAGCTAGTTGCCGCAAATGACGGGCGTGGGACTGTAGTCCCCCTCCTTGGCGATCCAAATAATACAGCTCCCCACCAGCCGCAGCCACGCTCTTTGCCAGTGGTGCCGGAACGTCGCGACGCCCTTGACTTGTGAGCGCGAGACTGTGTGCTCGAGTGGAGTCCATCTCCATCCAGCGCCACACAAATCGCGTGTGACCACCTACGCCATAGGCCTCCGTCATGACGTGCAGGATGCGGCGGGGATTACAGTTTCTTGCCGTGGTCCGCTTGCTTCCGCCGCTTACACTGGATATCGAGCTGCCAACCAAGGCAAGGGTATTCTCGAGTAATTCGCTTCTCCAGACTCCCGTGTGATTCCAAGACGCATAGTTGGCGGCAACTTGCGTATAGGCGGCAGCGGCGGCTAGGTGATTTCGCCTCACGCAGGTCTCTACTTTCGATGTGAGCTTTTGAAACTCACACAGATGCTTCGCGAGATTCTCGGTTGAAAACCGAACCTCCTGAATATGTGTATCAGTGCTCAATAGGGACTTATCCTCTGTTGTCGCCAAAATCCGGCGTACACTCGGCAATCGTTCTATACAGATCCATGATGTCTTCAACCCGATGTCCTGGCTCTCGCGAGGGACGTATCTTCTCACGCATGTCCGCTATCATTTGCCTGAACATCGGCATGCAAGAAGATGAAATACTCGTGCAACACGTCGCAAGTGGAAGGCGATCCTTCCATTTGCTCCTCAAGTAGAGATATGCACGCCAGAAAGCCAATGGCATACTTTTCAGGCCATTGCTATTGTGAACACAAAATGCCGGCACGATATAGCTGGATAATCCGACTAACGAAGCAGAAGCACAAATGTCGGCGCCATAGAGATGAAACCCAGGTAAATCTCCATCAAACTGTAGTGCGGACGACCGACGAACAACAAGCAGCACCTCGTCCACACTTCGAGCTTTTATAGGGTCTGAAAACGCTCCGCCGAGAACCCGCCTAAGACCCGTGGAATAGCAGTAGCCCACACAACGTGGCTGATCCCATGTGACCCCAAAAACCCCGAGAACCCCCCAATTCGGGTCTGTGCTATGCAACTTCTCAAGAGCCAGCGCCAGATCATGGGTCCAGCCTTCGGGCAAGAAAACGTCCTGGTGAGCAAAGACGACAAGATCATTCTCGGCCTCCACTAGGCCTGAGTTATACGCCTGTCCCGCGGTGCTAAATCCCGTCTTGCAAATTAGTTGGCAATTTGATTTGATGGCCGGAGACAATAACAACGTGCTCTTCAAGACTTGTTCGTTGTTCACGGCAACGACAAGAGACCACTTTCCCAGAGTTGTCGGTAATTGATTCGCCATCTCTCTCTTTTATATATCGATAAATACGCGGAATGAATTCGTCTACGCTGAAGCAATCTGCTCGGTCTCGACCGGAGTTGGCGAAACCTCCCCAAAATGAGTTGGCGAAGCTTTGAATTCCCGCCGAACAATCCAAAGGCTCGGTACAGCCGCGAATAAAGTCAGCCCTATGGCAATGTATGTTCGATAGGGAGCCAAAGAAGTGTAGGGCAAAACCCTGACGATACTGGCTGCAATTACTGCAGCTATTAGCATTTTCTTATTCGCGCCAGACCAGACGAGCGGGACCTCGCGGCGAATCACGATCCAGACCATAACGTAATAAATAACGTAGGTACAAAGGAAACTCGTTCCTAGACCGGAAAGTCCAAACCACTTCACTCCAAACCATGTCGTCAACAGGGTCACGAATCCGCCAAGAAGCTCGACGACGAAATATACCGAACTCGTACAGCGCGCGAGAATAGCAAACGACATTGTCCAACTGGCAAACTTGAAAATATCTCCCATTAGCTGCCATTCTAGGATTGCTACGGTCGGTTTAAACTGTGCCGAATATACCAAAGGAACGGCATAGGGTACGACTGCCAGCGTAAACAGAATCACTGGAACTGCAACCAGCATCACGAGCCGATGTTGAGCGTTTATTAGTCTCACCAGTTCTGTGGGATTATCGGCTGCTGCGGAAACTCGAGGATAGTAATCCTGTCCCATCGCGGTGATCAAGAAACCCAGGTAGCCTACCGAGATTCCGGCCGCGGCACGATAGTAGCCAACGCTTTGCGGATTTAAGAGATGCAAAACGATAATGGGAAGGAGAAGTTGCACTCCCGTTCCCACAAACATGCTGCCCGTGAACGGCGCACCAAAGCGAAGCAGTTCCCGCGCCGAAGCGAAAGCATCGCGCCATTGAGGTTTGACTACCGCCTGCGGCCCGACTTCCCTGCTTAAGAAATAACGGGAAGCGATCCAACCACCTACGCTGCTAGCGATAACTGCAGGCACGATGCCATGTCGTCTCCATAGCAGTACAGAGGCAATGCTCATTGATGAGCTCAGTACAGTGTTGACGATGCCATACTTAGCAAGTGCGGCGACTCGATGATGGGCGTTGAGTGTGCCTACTTGAATATTCGACGCCACCGTGAACAGGAGAGCGACGGACATCAATAACATCGTCGGGCCGTGGCCGGAATCTCCTAATACAATAATGCTCAACTGCTTTCTACAAATGGCGATCAAGCACGTACTGAGCCCGCCCAGTATTACAAAGAGAATCCAACAACCTTTTGTGAGAACAGCCATTGCCGAAAAATCTTCACGTGCCGCAGAGGCCGCACCCATCCGAACGATCCCGGTCGCAACTCCCATGCCCGCGACTAGACTTGCGACCGAGACGAAACTCTGCAGCAGGCCATAAAATCCAAATCCCTCCGGTTGGAGATACAAAGCGAGAATCTTGGCCACAATCAGACTGAGAAAAATGCTAATGATAGAGCTGCTGCTCAATATCGCGGTGGCTCGGAAGATGGACTTAGTTCTCACTACTTCTTTCCCGCAGTCTGGGCAGCTTCGCCCTCTGGAGTTTTCTGTCGTGCGCCGTTTGCCCAAGAGTCATAACCAATACCCTTCCACGGCATACCACGGTCAAAACGGTACATCCAGGGATAGGGTCTTCCTTTTCCCATAACAACGTACTTTCTTAGATCTTTGATCACGCGTGCTGGATCGCCGGTAGCAAGAGAGTAATCAGGCAAGTTACGGTTTACTACGGACGCGGCCCCGATCAAGCAGTTTTCGCCGACTTGGACTCCCGACAATATGATTGAATGCACGCAGACTTGCGTATAGCTACCAACGTGCCCCCCCTTAATATCGTAAGATGGCGGAAAAGGATCATTCGTCATTACTGAGTATGGATACATCCAAACGAAATCTCCCATGGAAGAGGTCTGCGAGATATGTACGTTGCTGTGAAGACGACAATAACTCCCAATCTGAATATCGCCCTCCAGATCGGAAAGCGTACCCACGGAACAGTGGTCTCCAATGACGGTGTTCTCACGGATAGTGACCCGATGGCCTGTATTGAACTCTCTTCCGATGCTGCAATTTGCATATATGATTGAATGGCTTCTCACAACCGATCCCGCCCCGATGACAGTGGGCGGATTCTCATAACTGGAATCTCGGTAATAAGAATTCAATGGTTCCCCAATTATGCAATCATTGCAGATAATAGAGTCGTCTCCGATTTCCACGTTGTCGTAGATCGTGGAGTTATCGCCTATGCGCACGTTTTGCCCTATCTTTGCAGTGGGGCTGATAGCAACGTTTCTATTTGTGAATTTCACTCGTGTGTATCCTGAGTTGGTAGTAAAAATGAAATAAGGGCCTGAACCACTCTACAACTCTTTCTCTGAAAATGAATGTTTTGACCAGCCCTTTTTTTCTGTTGTCGCGATCAATTCAATGTTGAGATTTCCAGCAAGGAGGAAAGCAATCGGCTGATTGTTAAAGGCCTCGCCAGGTTCCGGTGAGACCAACACTCTTGTCCCATGTTCCTGGAGAAATGAGATTTGAGAATCCATGTTCTCGCAACGGAAGCACACATGGTGCAAGCCTCCACCGCGGCGGGCGAAGGCGGCGACCGGTGAGTCGTCAGAGATAGCCTCTAGTAGCTTCACGGGCAGCGAGTTTTCCTTGGCCAGAAAAACCACTCTTACCTTCTGCCTGGTGTTCTCAACGATGTCCGAATGCTGCGCGTAGCCAAACAGAGTTTCCCACTGCTCGATGGCACTCTTCAAATCACGAACCACGACGCCAATGTGGTCTATAGTCATGAGCGACGCGACAGCTCGTAAACAACTTTCGAACGCAGAGATGGACCTGGATCAGCTCAGCGGGCCGTGGCTTGCGTGCCCGGCGGGATGCCCGGCTTTGTTCCGCTGATCTGGAAAGCGCCCCGGTCCCAGAGTCCGTCCGAGCCGCGGGTTGTCCCTAACAGATCTTGACCATTTGCAGCCAACGTGGCGTTTGTGTTCACTCCTGCGGCAGTGTCGGAGGCGAGCTGGAAGATGAATGATGCAGAATTAACGAACGGGTTTAACGAGGAAACCTGCTTGTTCGGATCGCTGTCCTTACTCCCACTGTTGTCTGGACTGGCGAAATAGGCATTATGGTCCCATGTAATTGAAGTGCAGGTTGCCCTGCCTCCACTCGTTGGGCAGTTATTTTGAATTGAGACCTGCGCAGCCTGAGACCAAAGATTATTTTGAACAAATACAGAGGTCATGGGTACAGGATTAGCACCGTCTCCCAACATGATGCCGCTGTCCGAATTGCAGCTAGCCGGAAAATTGTAAATCGTGTTATTGAGAATATAGAGCGGTCCATTGAAAGTGGTGTCGAAATCGTAAAAGAAGCCGGCTACGCCAGCATTCCTGCCGTTACTTGTAACGGCGGAGCAGCTTGACTCAAAAGCCACATTCCCATAAATAAGCCAATTACCGTTGTTTCCGTTTCCTGAGTTATAGCCTCCGCCACTCGGCGTCGCGATCACAGCTGTCCCATTGATATCCTGCCAGTAATTGTATGCAATCGTGAAATTAGTAAGACCCTCAGAGCAGGAGCATCCTTCGGCGTGTTGAGTAGGTTCCGAGAAATCCCGAGCGAAGTAGTTATAGGTGAAACTTACATTGGTTCCAGGTCCGAAGCCCGCTGTACCTTGATGATTCCCCTTAACATACAATATCGTAAGGCCGGTATCGTGGATATAGTTGAATTTTGCCGTCACGTTATAGCTTCCATAAACCGAATGGAATCCATCCTCACGGCAACCGGTTGCCGAAGTCTCGTGAGAGCCATTTATATCTGCATATTCAACTGTGATGTCATGAACTGGCGCACCATTTAGATCGCCGAGATCCACCACGGCTGCGCACGCCACTTTTCCACTGTTGTCAACCTTGAATCCATAGCCTGACTCCAGGGTCCAATCCGTTTGAGGTTGTCCGGACGCAGTGCTTCGATAAACTCCATTGATCACATAATAATCCGTCGAGAAGATAAAAATCGTTCCAGTGTTGTTGATGTTTGTGTTAAACACCGCCTGACCGACGAAACTGTTGTTGAACCCCGTGCTCGTTCCATGATTCGCGACCGTGGCTGCCTGAATTGTTATCAGTGTTGTGCCTGAATCCGGATCGCTGAATTGATGTCCTTTATAAGTTCCTGCGGCGACGTAATATGTAACTCCGCGCGTCAGACTCGCAGGCAAATCTTTGAACGCATTCGTCCAGTCGGCGCCATTGTTCGATCCTGCGGCCCCGGATCGCACGTAGCAGTTTCCGCTACCGTCGCATCCTGCCGCCGCCCACAGCGAACAGCTACATAAAATTAAGAGAGACATCAACGTTACGTGTCTCATTGCAGATTCTCCTCGGATTCGGGGGAATAAAGCTTGCGGACACCTGGAACCCAACGAGAATATACACTACGATCACTGAGTTTTAAGCTCTTGTACGAGTTACTAACGGGACGCGGCCTTTCGAGTTTGCGGCAAGTGGCGGCGCTGGTAAAACGGTCGGATATTTAGAATGCATAGCGAACCGACCCGTTATCTGAGAAGGCGTATGCCACACGAGCACGTTCAGCTGCGCAATGAAAAGATGGAAGTACGCGGTATAGGCCTTCTTCGTGCGCAGGTAGTCAGGATGTACCAAGAAGCTCAACAGTCCATAATTCTGGCAAACGATTTCGGCCTGCTTCTTCCAGAGATCGATTGAATAATTGCTCAGGATGTGAAACAGCGCATAGTCCTCGGTTCCGGCATTATCACCTCGACAGTAGCGCGATTATCCCAGATGGGGATAAATCAGTTTCCCGACGTAACAAAACGCTTTTTCTGGCATTTGCTCAGACACTCTTTGCATGGTTTGCACGACTCGCTTAGTGCTCGACCTGATGGCAGAATTGGGGAATCGCAAGTATCTCAGAGTGTGTGCAGCGGAACCCAACCGCTCCTTGAAAGTGATCAGGCCCAATGCCTCTAAGTCTGAGCGGCCCAGATCCAGCGAGCAAAGACCCCGTGATTTGGCGTCCTGAATGGTCCGCCAAAATAAGAACGGTATCGCTCCTAGGTTATGAAACCGAGTATCCGACGCACCATATTTGTACACCATCGATGTTCCTGTGCGTAACGTCAGAATTCCTGCCACCGGCTGGTGCTCCTTAGCAGCTATTCGGATCGTGATGTTTGGTTTTGTCGCGACTATCAGGTTTCGAAACCACTCGATCGACTGGGGCGGGGCATGGTGTCGCCGGCGAGTAAGCACAAATAACTTAAAGAACTGGAGAAGGATCTGTTCGGAGTTGCCTTCCTCGTATGTAAGATTCTCACGCTCAGCTCGGCGAATTTGCCGCTGCATACAGTTTCTGTGAAGACTTCGAAAAATTGCGTCGATATCAGGATGTAAATCGACGCGATGAGCGACAAAACTATCGCTAACTGCGAACCCCGCTTGCTCGGCAACTTCCCTCAGAGTCGTTTCCAGCGGCCGAAGCTCAATCCACCTGTATCCCTCTTCGCCGGCCAGCTTGCTCACTACGTGGAGCATTTCGACAAATTCATCTGAATTGTCCACCAGCGGTTCGCAATGATCTGAAAACGGCAGGGAAACGAGGCGACAACCCGTAAGCCAGCTCTTTACTCTGCAGAACAATAATGCGTTTCTCAGTTCCGCTGCCGGGGGACAGGTCGTAAACGCTACGGGCATGTATCCGTACGTCAAATGAAGCGCCTGTAGCCAACCTCCACTGTGAAACACAGAAGCCCTAGGATGTTTCGCTACAAAATCAGGCCATCTTGGATCATGCAAAGGGTCGATTGAATATACGCTCAAGAGTTCCCCATCTAACTGCGTTCAGCTTGTTTCGACGCGCACTCGGAAACCTCACCTTTATAGCCTACTGTCAGATTTCCTCGGCCCGCCTTGAGATTGCTCGGCTTGCACGTGAGCTTATCGACGAGAGCAAAGTAGTCTTCCTTGTGGACTTCCCAGTCGTACCTTGCTACAAGTCTTAGCGCATTCTCCGCCAGCCGCTGACGCACCTGGGGATGTTTTCTGAGTCGCAAGATGCAGTCGGCAAGATCGCGAGCGTTATCGCTCTCGAAAAAGGCGACAACGTCATCATTGAAATAGTATCGGTCGATCATTGTTGCGGAAGCAACCACCGGAAGTCCTACGGACATGAATTCCAGAATCTTAGTACTGAAGGCTTCGTTGCCAAACGAGGCTGCGCGCTTGGGCACAATTCCGACGTCGGCTTCATTCATGAGTCGCGCCAGTTCGCGCACCGGGACAAGGCCTCTAATGTAGATCCGATCGCTCAAGCCTAACTCCGCGACCAGCTTAGCCAATGAATCTTTTTGATCGCCTCGTCCATAAATGTGGAGTTCCACTTCCGGAGCTTCGTGCTTGATTAGCGCAATCGCGCGAATTGCGATATCCAAACCCTGGTGATAGTTCAATGTCCCAGGGTATATCAATACCATCCGATCTCCACGTCGATACCCCTCTTGGCAGGCAAAGATACTCCGGTTAGGGAAATTCAAGAGCGTCATGCATTTTTTCGGGCTGGTTGATCTTGCCTCGAGCTTGGCCTGCCACAGATGGTTAGCGGCAATCACATAGTCGGAAAACCATATCGACAGTTTCTCAACCAGGAGCAGAACACGAAACACGAATGAGCCCCCTGAGGATCCGAACTTACTGGAGTAGAACTCCGGGACCAAATCGTGAATATCCAATATGATTCGTGCGCCTAGGAGTTTTGGCACCAGTGCCGCGAATACCTCGAAGTCGGGTACTGAATGCACGTGAATAAGATCGTACTTCCTGCTCCACTGTGCTCGTGTAAGGAACCAAAAGGAGCGCACGAAAAACGACAACAGTTTTATAAGGTAGGAGAGCTTAGATTTCTCGTTCACTATGCGCTGCTGTATGCGGTGCAGATGAACGCCCTCAAATAGTTCATAGCTAGATTGGTCTTCGGATCGAAGGGCAATCACGTCAACCTCGGCCCCTCGTTGCACGAGAGCCTCGGCATAACGCCTAACTCGAAGATCGAATTCGTAGTAACTGTAAACGACCATGCAAACGCGCATGATGTGTTTCCTCAAAGCATTCTCATCGGAAGAGCTACTAAACGTCACTTTGGACACGAAATGATTATTGTCAGATGAATGAACCACCCTGTGCGGTCAGTGGGCAACAACCTCAGTACGGAGTTTGCGGCGCCAGGCGGTCTTAATCCTTTGCAGGATAGGCGAGTTCGCGAGAGCCGCTTTAGCGCCGGCGTCCAGCACAGCCAAAGGGGTCCTAAGCGCATTCAAGGCGAAGCCCCTGATCGTGGGAGCAAATATCACCACGGATACTTCCGACCACTCGCAATCGCCAAGGATGCTTTTGTATTCCGCATCCCCTAAGCCCCAGTCAATGCGAAAAATCGGCTCGCCATGATTTGGATTGGAAAAGGCCTCAATCTGATGCATGACAAGAAACATTCCAGCAGAGTACTTGGAAAACTCTGGATCGTAGCCCATAAAACCACTGTACAGTGTGTGATCGCGCAGAGAGCAAATCCAAAATGCAGCCGGCTTGCCTTGAAGATACAGAAGATAAGCTCGCAACCATCCCTTTTCTGCTTCCAACCGGAACCGTCGCTTCATTACTTCATCGGCCATAAAGCCTGTCCCTAAAGCACGCTGATAAGTCTTGGTCGCAATAATCTCAGCATCAACAAGCATTTGATCGAGTTCGTGTAGCTCTCGAAAACACTTGATCTCAATCTGTCCAGGAAAATCATTGGCCATCTTGCGCCACCTCTGATTCCTCCGGACCTTGGCAGACCACCTGTTATTAAACTCCTCTTGAGAGCGCGGCACGGTAGTACTTCGATGAAGCTGAACACACGGGATGTAGTCGCGGCACAGAAGTGGGGCTTCTCGGAGCGCCAGATCGCAAAGTGCGGAATCCGCACGAATGAAATGCAATTCGGCCACATCCGCTTCTCCAGAACGGAGACAGTTAAGAATTTCTTTGAAAATAAGTTCGCAGTTTTGTCGGGAGATGTTTCCCAACTGTCCTCCATAAATGAAGGTCAGTTGACGCGCCGGAGTCCGCCACAAAACCTTGTAACCTAGCTTGGATTCTATGTGGGTGCGCTCGGCCCTACCCACCAGGATGGCCTCAGGGTATTCGCCTCGTCGCAATACCAGCACATGAGGGCGACAAGTTTGTTGGCCAGATTTCACAACGCCGCTGTAAAAATCAATGTCCGAATTGGGATGTGAATTCAAGGATTCCCAACATTGGCGGATGCTCTGAAGCTCTTCCAGAGTACGAATAACTTCAACTTTCATATTATCCATCTGGGAACTGAAAACCGGAACAGGAGTTGTCACTGACGGCTACCTCGTTTCTACCAAAACAAGTGAATTAAGATCCTCGTGGAATGAGGATGGCACTGTTTTCGGTCTAGCATTCCGTCTTAAATAACTCTCCTGGGCGGTCGCAATCATGGCAAGCAACAGGTACCATGTAACAAAATTCTGATCGAAATACGACACGCTCAAATATGTAACAGTGTGCGCTAGCAAAGTGGCCCCCAATGCCCAAATGTACAGTTGTCGGTTAAATGGCTCACCTTCAGTCTGCGCAGCTCGCAGCGCCAGTCCTACGTAGCGAAAACCTCGGACAATGATCCAAATGAACAAGAGCATGCACAATAAGCCGCCTTCTTTTCCAACGACGAGATATTGATTCGTGACGTCGAAAAGTCCTTGGTCTTCATTCGCCCATGCCGCCGTTGACTTAGTGCCTATCAGAAACCAATCGCCGAGGTTTGCGAACGCGCGATCTATCAACATGGCGCGGTGATATCCGGTCGATCCGGAAAAAACATCGATGCGCGCAAGCAGAAACCATACAGGCACCTTCATCACGAGCTGCAGCGCCAACAACGTGAGCAGGATGGCCCAGCGGATTTGTCGCATGTGGGATCTGAGCGGCCATATACAGAGACCTATCACTGCAATGGCCGCGCCCAGGATAGGCCCGCTTGAGCCGGAACTTATGGCAATTATTAAAGCGGATGAAACGCCTACGGCAGAGAGTAACTTGTTTGAGATCCCTCGCCGCCAAATACAGACAAAGAACGCGACGAGGTTTGAACCAAAAGTGCCGGCGAGAATCGGGTGGGCAAATGGGCCCATGCAGCGCAAAACACCGTCGCGCACCAGCGTGATTTCCGGTACTCCTCCGAAGATCGCAAACAGATTTCGTCCTGTAGACTTTTCGAGCAGCATCAATCCAGCTAGAGGAACCACCGTCAACGCGGTGATCTTGATGATCCGGATTCCGTCGTCTACCGTCCTAAGCAACATTCGAAAAAGAAAGTAGAATCCGACGGCGTTGTAAATGGCGCCTAACTTATAGACAATCGCGTCGAGGTCGTGCCACATGATCACGTAAATCACAAAACTACAGGCCGACCAGACCATGATGATCGTATCGAGCTGATTCCATCGTAAGGCACGACCTTCACCTCTGAGCAGCAAACGCCCCCATCCGAACAGCATCAGCACTCGAATCATAGTGAAGTGGCATCCCGCGACGACGATTGCCTGACCCATTGTCATGTAACAACAAAGGATCATGATGGGAACAAATGCATATCGCCGCGGTACGAGAATGAGGAGGACGCCCATCACGAGCGTTATCGTCATTCCGATGGCGCTTACGTCCGCCACTGGCGCTGTGTTCATGGTTAACTTGTTCTCAACCTTCGATTGCCGACTAAATCGCTGAATCCGACGTGGGTTGCAGGTTGCGGGGTCGCGCTGGGCAGCTTACCCATGGCTCCAAACCGATGGACCAACGAAGAACCTTCATCCATTTTTTGGCCGCGCCGGCAATAGCTCTTGTCCGAAATCGCCTGAATGTGATGCACATCACCGCCCATAGCAGTCCTAATCGAAACAGAGCCACAAGTGCGACCGAAGCGCGATAACTTGCGGCATAGAGTCTTCCGTGGCGCAATGCGAACATTCTGCACAACGACTCGCGCATTACGACCGCCGCGAAATTGCCCTCGCTGCTGGCCGTGCTGCTTTGTGCCCCGTGATGCACGATGACGGCTTCTCCCACAAAATAGTTCTTGAACCCAGCCTTATTAGCCTTAAAGCATAGGTCTGCGTCTTCGGCATACATGAAGAAGCTTTCTTCGAACATCCCAATCTTTTCGAAGACATCTCGCCGCACCATCTGGCAAGCACCGGAAACGACTTCGACCACATCGGTTTTGCCCGCGTTCTCAAACAGAGGCTGCGTCCCCCAAAATCTGGACTTAGAAGTAAGCCGGCGCAGGATATCTGCGTCGATCACTCGGTTAATGATTGTCGGGAACCGCTGAACACAACTGGTCTGAACTGAATGATCGGAGTTCAATAGTCTTGCCCCCACCACTCCGGCCAGAGGGGTCGTCTCAATGAACTTCAGCATTTCGTAAAGCGCGGGTCCCAGCAGCTCGGTATCGGGATTCAAGAAAACGATAAACGGTGCCTTAGAACGCGTGAATCCAAGATTGTTAGCTCTTGCGAATCCGAGATTCTGATCGCTTTGGATGAAGACAGCCTTAGGAAAGTCTCTTGCCAACATCGGTCCGGAACCATCGTAGGACGCATTGTCCACAACGATAATCTCGAAATCGAGATTCTTGATATGGGCGTAGATACTGGAGACGCAGGCGCGCAGAAACTCAGCCGAGTTCCAATTTACGATGATGATTGCTAGATGTGGCTGGGCAGTACTCATTCTAGTCAGGCAGAAATGAATTTTTGGTGCCACATTTCAAACGAGATCAGTTGGTAGATGTGTCGAAGATAGTTTCGTCGACCGGATTCGTGTTCACTAAGAATCTGTTCGATATATTCGCGCCTGAAATACTTTGTAGCCGCGGAGCTATCGGACATCAGACAATCGCGCACAAATCCACGCATGTGCGAGCGCAGCCATTGGTCGATCGGATTCGCAAATCCCTTTTTCTTGCGATAGACAACGTCCCGGGATACCCATTTCTCGATCGCTTTCTTGTGTAAGTACTTTCTCTGAAATCCTCGCAGTTTCAGATGCGGAGGGAGACTCTCTGCGAATTCAACTACACGGTAGTCCAGGAAAGGGACCCTGGCTTCTAGCGAATTGGCCATTGCCGTCTTGTCGCCCACCATAAGAAGATCATCTGGAAGATTAGCCCTTGTATCTATGTAGATCATCTGGGTCAATGCATCCATCCCAGCAACGTCCGCCTGAAGCCTTCTTAACGCGTTTCTCGCTTCTATGCCATCTGCAGAGATGTGCTCGAGCAGCCAAGGTTTGAATAACTCAGCTTTCATGTCGGCACTATAAAAGGAGTAAACCTTCACGAGTCTGGCAAGCATATCGGGCTCATCGAGGGATTTCACTCCGCGCCGGAGCTGTTCATTTCGCACGAAACGGGTCACCAGCGGATCAAGGATGCCGCGAGTAAGCCTCTTTGG
>Ga0206913_1156_pt1 | contig 14040 bp, 8 predicted proteins | sample Alteio_BWOrgHeat_72_FD_152942 | JGI IMG/M metagenome (GOLD analysis project Ga0206913, IMG submission 152942) | Enriched cells from forest soil in Barre Woods Harvard Forest LTER site, Petersham, Massachusetts, United States -... | ecosystem: Environmental > Terrestrial > Soil > Temperate forest > O... | reverse complement strand
GGCTTACTTTCCTTTTTCTTTGCCTTGTTAGCGCTATCAAGTTTTTGCAGAGCTGCTTTTGAAGTATCATTCAGAAGTTTCATTACTTCTTTTCTTATTCTCGCTTTTTTCTTTGCTTTATCCTCTTCTTCTTTTTTATCTTTCTTAGCTTTCAAACCTAAAGGTTTTTGATTGATTTTTTTAAGATAAGGTACTTTATTATAAAGAGTCGTGAAATTCATCTGTCCGTTCAATTGCTTTGTGCTTGTGTTTTGTACAGTATTACCTGCACTATCGGCACCTATAGGTGCTCTAAGCCAATCATAAGTTGAACCGTAACGACCTGATGCAGACACAAAATCGAGCAAAGGAATTTTACTAAAAGGAAATGTGTAATTAAGATTAGCTGCTTGCTGATAGTGAGTATTAGTTCCAAAATTAGTTAGCATATCTCTTTTTATGCTATCTTTTTGTTCATTACTTAAAGGACCGTATGGTTCTACTTCTTGAGCATTATCAGTTGCAGTAAAATCAAATTTTAATGCTTTGGTAATGTCGTATTTCAGATTATAGTTCCTATTCCAAAGAAAAGTTTTATTGTAAGTTGGTAAAATCGTAATATCATCGCCAAGTGTATTACGGTTCTGAACTGCATTAAACTGTCGGTTGATATCAGTAGTAAAACCGATTTGGCTGGGCAATAAATAGAAATTAAAATCTTTAATCAGTGCAAAATATTTATTGTCAAATATTTTTATCTTATCAAAAGGTTTATAATTCTTGGGTTTGAAAGAATAACCATAGGTCAATCCACCTTTATATGTTTTTAAATCATTGTATGCAATGTTAGTGTTGTGCTTATACGTTTCATTGTACGCATAAGAAAATGCCAAATTTTCTACATCATAGAAGTGCGTTTTTTTGACATTTTTTCCTCTTTCTTTTTTTACATTGGTAAAGTTGATGCTTTTACTCTGTGTTACATCCTGCGTCATTAGCTTCAAAGAATCTCTTTCATTCTTAGGCAATTCAGACAGATATGGTTTTAATTTTATGTCCGGATCAAGAGGATTGTATTCCGGAGTACTCACTAACGAAGAATAACCAACGTATGCAGGGATTTTAATATTCAAATCCTTGGGGAGAAATTTTCCAAGTTCCATATTTGATGAAAGATCATATCCGGCAATTGTTTCTTTTTGCTGCTGAGCCAATGTACTCTCAAGGCTGCCCCATCCCGGAGTACTTATATTACCGGCAAGCGATACCGTTGCAAAATCCGCAAGTTTTGCTGTTACCCTTCCTACTGCGGCTTCTCCAGATTCTTCGTTAAAATCAGTTAACCGAAGCTCGTCTACCCATACTTCTGCACACTTCGCTGATCCATCATCATCAGGAGTTGTTCCTTTCTTCGGATTCCGGACACCTATCATGATGGTTACAACATTGCTCAAATTCGGATGTCCCTTAACGCGTATTTTATTATTACCATCTGCAACTGGGAGAGACTCACTTGTTGCAGGAAAACCCGAAATATCTCTTTGTTGTTTAGCATCCAGTAATTTTTGAAATTCTATTACCATGTTATTTGCATCAGGCCAAACAACATCTGCAGTGGCATCACTGTAGCTTCCAGGAGGAGTTACTGTCAATGGAATCTCGTATTCATAATAATTATCTGTGTAATCTGTTCCCAATCTGATAAATACCGTCAAATCACCATTTTTGAGAGGTCCTCCTTGTAATCTCGCTTCAGCATGATTAAACATTTGTAATTTTTTATATTTTCGGACATCCAGATTAGCTGTTTTATAGACAGCACGGGCATCACCGTCTGCTAAGTTGCATACTTTTAATGCCATTGATTGTTCATTAAGCTGAACAACATTAACTGTAGATGGGTTGAGCTGACGTTGGATACCTGGTGGTAAAACATAATTGACTGGAGCTTCGGTGGCATTTTCTTCTATGTTAACAGCTGAAACATCAAATGATGTGGGACTATTTTCGCTGGCAATGTATTCTCCGGCAGTAAGTAAAGAATAATCGTATTTTCTCCAATCGTTGCGTTGTAATTCAAAAGTAGCAAGCCGGCAAATAACAGGTTTGTCAAAGTTTTTAAAAAATACTCTCATAAAACGGATTGACTTAAAATCTTGTATGTTTCCAATTTTGGAAGTGTACTCTTTTATAGGAACTTTAAATTCATACCATTTCACGGTTATCGGAGTTCCGTCCGTTCTTGTACCTTGTCCGGTTACCACATCTGTAATGTCGTTTTGCCCAACAACCAAAGAACCAGGTGTAAGATTGATTTTATATTGATAATAATTTTCGCTTTCACTTAAAGTGTAATCAGAATTAATATCTTCTGTGTTTGGATTTGGAGTTGCTGCTGTCGGGTATTTACCACTGTTTAATTGGTTTGATTGATCTGTTGTAGGAGAATTGCCGTCAACACCATTGTATTTTTTATACCTTTCTAAAACAGATGTTGCCGCAGCATCGTAATCATCTCCCCGATAATAATGATAATTATCGCCTGAAGGATCTGCCGAAGCATTTGAATAAACTGGTGAGTTGCTACCAAATGTACTGGCTACTTTTTTTAAGTATGAATTATTAAAAAACAATCTTTCATTAGCATCATCAAGCCCGTCAAGTCCTACATCCTGATAAGCTCTTGAATTGGGATCACTGTCAAATGCATTTACAAGCGGTTGATTTCTTGGGACTCTTCCCCATTTGGTTGTATCAACGGGAACTATTGAAGTGGGTGAAGTCGGCAAGCCGTTTTCGTAACTTATCCGCGAATCTCTTAACACATCTTCCGAAACATCACCGAGATCAATATACATTTGTCCACTGGATGGAGGACTGCTGGAAATATCCGCATAACCGTTATTGTTGTATGGGTCCATCATCCAAAAGTGAACAAATTCAATATTATTTGCTTCAAAATCGCTGTTGTCAATTCTGCGCATTATCCCTCCCCAACGACTGGAAGGATTTTTAAGAGTTCCATCTGCATTTAATCCACTTGAATAGCCCGGCTGTCCTGCAACATCGTAATTGTAAGGACCTCTTTCACTTGGATAATATGCAAGGTCAAGCACTGGAATATTAATCGGCTGACCACTGGCAGATTGTTTGTTCGGAAAAACTTCTGTTTGCAATATTTGTCTTGTAAGATCATTGGATAGTTGGGCTTTCCCAATACTGGATGGAGTAAGTCCGTTAGTAGAAACCTGAAACAAAGGATCAATTACATACCAAGCAAACTTCGCTCTGTTAAAGCCATAAGTAAGGCTGTCTTTTATATTTCCTTCCGGAAACATTCCCACCTGGGTCTGTCCCTGTGGAGTACTTGCCAATGACCACACATAAGCTGATCGCATATCTATGGTTGACTGGCTTCCTTCAAAATCATCAATATAAGCATTTCCATTGCTTCCAATTGCTCTTGAATGTCCAGGAATCAATTGAGCAACTTCAGCACTTGTTGAAATATTTGACATTTCTTTAGTTGAAATAAAAGGCAGTTTATCTACCAACCTTGTCAGGAAAGGAGTTTCTGTACGATAATTACCGTTAAGCCCCCAAATGGTGTTTGATATTGGTTCACTGCCAACACTTACTTTTTGGGTTATCGGTCTTTCTGCTAAATGCAGAATTGTTCCGCCAAGGATAAAATCTTTAGATATCCTGTAATCTAAATGCGTTCCAATCAGTGATTTTGTCTGAATGCTGAAAAGTGTATTGCTTTCAAGTGATATTTTTATTGTTGCGCCCGAATTCAAAACACCATCATTGATAATTTTAACTCGACCGAGATTATAATCTACAGTATAATCAACGTTTTCGACAAGTTTGATTCCTCCTGCTGTAACAGAAACAGAACCCTGAGGAACATTGATGGCATTCAGAGATATATCGGATCCAACACTCGACTGGTAAGTGCCTTTTAATTTAAAACGGTCTTTATCAGGAAACTGCAAAGCAATCGTTCTTGTTGAATCGTATAGCTGTGTGTAGGCATAGTTATTCCCTACTGGGTCTCCATTAAACTTAGTTAAGAGATATGATCCGAAAGGTTCAAGTACAGGAAAAAATATTCTTCCATTCGATGCGGTAATAGTAACTCCGTCAACAAAATCAAAAACTCCATCAGGAGGAGCGGAACCTTGGGAATTAATTCTATCGAGATTCATCACTTGCAGAAGTGGCTTCCCATCAATAGGTGCAGCTGGTATGTAATTGATATCAACTCCGGTTGCAGAATTATTGTACATGATATTCAACACGAAATTCTGTGAATTAACCTGATATGCTCCAAGAGCATAAACATTTTTCATCATCAAATCCCACATCGGAACTTGGGGAATTACGTTGGTGCTTTTAAGCATTTTCACAAACAAGAGTTGTGGTGGGTTTACGCCATCTGTTGAAAATTCCCCTACCTGATACACTTTGCCATTGTATGTATATTGAAAAGCAACTCCCAAAACTTCATCATAGTTCAAAGCCTGATTCAATGAAATAAATCCCAACTTCGTATTCAAGTTAAACTCAGTGGGCGCAAGCTTGCGAGCATTTTCCAATTTTTCATAATCTGTAACGCTTTGAAATTTATAAGGAATGTTATTTACCGAATTAATATCACGTGAAGGCAAATAGCCCTTCATAGTCTGTATAAGATTGTTAGATGTATTATCAGCTACAACAACAGAGGGATTAACAGAAACAGCAGAAGGATTAACCAAATGATTTCTGCTTTCTCCTAGATCGGCCAAGGCAATAATGTTTCTGACATTATCCGTAGCTCTTGTTTTGTTGGTTACCCAAACTTCTATTTTAGTAATGTTAACTGCTGAATATATAACCGGAGGATTGGACAAAGCAGTTTGATACTGGTCTCTGAAAAATTGAGATAAAAAATAATGTTTGTTTGCATCGTAGTTATCCGCTTTTATTTCAAAGTTGGTAGTTTGTGCTCCACCTTTTACATCTATTTCTGATTTCTTTCCTTTTTCTTGTGAGAAAACGGTTGTTGCAGTGAGGCGACCAAATTGCAGTTGTGTTTTTATACCAAAAAGCGTTTGACTTCCGGTAATCAATGATCCGGTCAAAGGAAGGCTGACGTTTCCAGCTTCAATTTTTTTAATAATATCATCTTCATGGCCTGTATATTCCAACTTCATTTGATTTTCAAAATCGAAAGTTGCCTCGGTGTTATAATTAGTGGACAATTTCATCTTGTCTCCAATTTTAGCGGTTACATTCAACTGAATTTTTTCATTGAAATCGAACGTAGTGATCTTTCTTTGTCTTACAGGAATAATGGGGTTTTGTGTTTTTGAAGTATTAGCACCAAAATCCAACTGCACTGAACCCTGAGGACGGATTTCTACAGTATTGCCGCCAAAAATTCTGTCGAAACTTTCTCCACCAACGTGTAACTTAGGAACAATCGGTTTAATCTGATTGGGAGACGAGGCGTGAACCTTTTGTTTCCAATAATCTTTAGTGGTTTTATTAAATTCATAATCAATGTATTCCTCATCATCCATGTATGTGGGAGGCCTGTAATCAGTACTTCCTATCTTTTGTGAAATATTGAACAAATTTGATTTAGGATCATATTCCACATTGGTCTTGATGTTTGAAGGATTATTTAACTTCAATCCTCCTGTTGAATTATCAAGCGGATTACCACCCGATTCGTCCTTGAAAGGATAAGGCAACTTGGTTGTTGAAGTATCTCCACCGGCTTCAATTTTTTCTGAAGGATTTGCAGGAGAATACCTGGAATAATTCCGAGTATTTATCCCAAAAAAGATGGCAAGAAATACAATAGCCTGTTTGGTCAGTAAATTATATTGAATTGGCCTTTGGGTCAATAGTTATAAAATTATAATAGTAATTACAGGCTTTTCAGAGCAAGTTTTATAATTTGCTCCACAGAAGTGGAAGCTCCCTCCGTTTTCAGGATTTTATCAATTGCTTTTTCAGCAACATTTTTGGCAAATCCTAACATCATCATAGCAGATAACGCCTCTTCTTTGGACTTATTGTTTGAGGTGGTAAGAATATTATAGGTTTTTCCATCGTCTTTTCCGAGCTTGCCTTTTAGGTCAACAATAATACGCTGAGCAGATTTTTCTCCTATCCCTTTAATGGCTTTAAGAACAGTGACATTTCCGGTTACGATTGCTTGGACTATTTCTGCAGGTGACAATGATGACAAAATCATACGAGCAGTGGCTGCACCAACACCGGAAACGGAAATTAAATGGAGAAAAAGCACACGTTCTTCCTGATCGGCAAAACCATATAAAGTATGAGCATCTTCCCGGATTGCAAGATGGGCATATAATTTACATTTTTCGGAACTTCCGATTTTTGAAAAAGTATTTAATGAAATGTTTAATAAATATCCTACTCCTCCACAATCAATAACAGCATAAGTAGGAGTCTTTTCAACTAATTTTCCTTCAATGTGAGTAATCATTTTTAATTAATTTCCATGAATTAACAAATATATATAAATTCTGATTGGTTCTAAATTTGAAAGAGAACTGCTTCCTCAAAAGATATTTTCATACTAATTTTAAACTTTTAACTTTGACCTTAAAATTTATTAAATCATGAATCCACTGGTCCAATCGTGTTACGATAATACAAAAGCTCAAATGGAAAAAGCTATTAATCACTTAGAAAGTGAATTGGCTAAAGTACGTGCAGGTAAAGCAAATCCTTCCATGCTGGATGGTATAATGGTTGATTATTATGGAGCCCGAACACCACTTAGCCAAGTAGCCAATGTAAATACTCAGGATGCAAGAACATTATTAATTCAGCCTTGGGATAAATCTACGCTCGACTTGATTGGCAAAGCAATTACTGAAGCGAATCTTGGATTAAATCCTCAGAATGATGGAAATGTAATCCGAATCAATATTCCGCCTTTAACCGAAGAACGCAGAAAGGAATTGGTAAAAAAGGCAAGGGCAGAAGCAGAAACTTGTAAAGTAGCACTTCGTACTTTGCGCAAAGAAGCCAATGATGCGGTGAAAAAATTAAAAACCAATGGTATTCCGGAAGACGAAGCAAAAGAAGGCGAAGCAAAAATCCAAATCCTTACAGATAGTTACGTTGTCAAATGCGATAAACATTTAGAGATAAAAGAAAAAGAAATTATGACGGTTTAACCGGTTTTTTTATCCTTTCAGAATCACACTCACTCGTTCAACATTACCATTCATTGGTGGATTAAGTTTGGTAATTTTCACTTCTGCTTTTTGCAGAGATTTTTTAAAATCTGCTTTTAATTGATTTAAAATTCTTTTCCCAACGTGTTCAATTAATTTTGAACGAATTGCCATTTCCTTTTTTACAATGTCATAAACTGTAACATAATCAATAGTTTGAGTAAGGTCATCTGTTGTGGCAGCCTGTTCAAAATCAGTTTCAATCGTAACATCTACAATGTAATTGGCTCCTATTTTTGCCTCTTCTGCAAGACAACCATGATAAGCATAAAGCTTGATTCCTTCTATTAAAATAATTCCCATCTTAATACGCTCTTTCGGCAAGATTTACAAGCTGAGTTGAAATAATCAAGCCGCTTCCTTCAATGGCTTTTTTATTGATCTCAAATTTGGTTTTATAGTCATCGTCCTCATCAAGAAATAAATTAATGGAAGCTCCTTTTTTAGCCAATCCCATTTTTTCACATATAATTAATGTCGGTTTACCTTTTAATACCATAAGAATATCCTTTAACCGATAACTTTCCGATAACGACACATAAACAATGTTGCATTGTTCTATTCCATCCATTGACCTTGTCATTCGCATAGCAATGGGTTGGTTGCCTACTTTTTTGCTGGCAATACATTTATTAAATACTTCAACAATAGATATATCGCCAAACACTCCGATCACAAAATCACCATTTTTATGATCTGCAGGCCAGTCAATGTACTTGGTGAAATTGTAAATAAAAACTGAAGCAAGCTTATGATCAAGTTCTTGTGCAATACTTTTGAAGGAGAGTATCGCAAGAAAAAAAGTTATCAATAAGCTTTTCTGCTTCATTGCTGTTCAGTCTTCTTTTTAAAATTAAAAGTGTAAGCTAATCTTATAATGAATTCTCTTGATGATCCTGGTAATGGCGCATGACCACCATTATAAGGTTGTATAAATTCGTATTGTTGATTCAAAATATTGTAACAGCCTATTCCTGCTTTCAAACTTTTCGAAATATTAAAATAAAAAAACAGGTTTGCCAATAACACGGGAGAATATTCTTTTATCACAGGATTATTAAGTGTATCTACCGAAGCATATCCATAACGTTTGCTCATCCATGATAATGAAGGACTGATGCTTAAAAATTTTGATACGTTGAAACTGCTGTTCAGGTTAATTTTGTGATTCGGAAATGCAAGTGCTACACTGCTATTTCCCGGAACTTCATAATAGGGAACTTCCAATTGGTTTTGAGTGGTGTAAAAAGAATAATTAACATTCACATAACCCCATTTGTCTTTTACTCTGTATTCTACTTCAACTCCGCGACTTCCTAATTGTTTAAAATTTTTATATCCTTCGTAATTACCGTTTACGATGGTAGTATCAATAAAATATACGATTGGGTTTTTAGTAGCAATATCAAAAATATTGGCTGTTAAAAATGTGTTGGAAGAAAGCTGGTATCCGGCCTCAAATTCAATTACTCTCGAAATTTCCGGTTTAATGTTTGAGTTAAGACTTTCGTTAATATTTTCTATCCCTGGAGCGCGAAATGAATTACTGTAAAGCAGCTTAAAGTTAAAGTCATCAATTTTTTTAGTGATGCCCATACGTGGAACAAATGCCGAACCGTAAGCATTGTTGTTATCAAACCTGGCTCCAAACGTGAGATTGGCAATACGATATTTAAACAATGCCTGTGCAAAAACAGCAGTGTTCCAATAATCAACACTTCTTTGTCCGTTGCTGAAAAGCACGGTGTCTTTACCAAGTTGCGCAGCATCATAAAAAATTTCTCCACCAGCTATTATGTTGATTCTTTTGGTAACGTCATAGGACATTGTTACGTTTCCTTTGGTTCTTTCCGCTCGTTTATCGTAAACAGTATATGCTGCATCTTGCGGAGTAACACTTCCTGAAAAATTCCATGGCATTTGTTCTTTAAAGTTGAAACGCGGAGTAATAGTAATTTTATCATTGGGTTTGAAATCGTATTTAAGTTCTAAAAAATAAGAGCTAAAATTATTGGGATAGGCTTTGGACAAAACATCGCCATAATTATCCCTGGTAGTGGTATTGTATTGATCAAATATAGTTCTTAGCGAAAATTGTTTGTACGTCATTCCCAAGTTGATATTTGTCGGATTAAGATTAGAATTACCTGCCATATTATAGGAAGCTCCTGTTTGACTTACATAATTCTGATTGCTCCTGTTTGCCTGTCCTGTAAATAAAGCGAGACTGTATTGAAAGTCATTTATTTTTTTACCAGCTGATAAAGTAATGTTTCTTCTGCCCAAATCGCTTTGTGTCTGTCCGTAAGTTGCTGAAGCAGAAATTCCGTTAATGTCTTCTCCATTTTTTGTAATTATACTTATAACTCCGTATTCGGCAAAACCTCCATAAATAGCAGATCCTGGACCTCTTATTATTTCTATTCTTTTTATCTGGCTAACATCAAAATGATTTCCGAACTGCAGAGAAGAATAAAGAATTTCATTCATTTCCTGACCATCCAGCAACAATAAAACTTTTCCTTCCTGTGCCCAATTGCCTCGGATGCCAATGCTAACTACTCCCTGCGCATCCACTCCAAAATCAATTCCGGGCACTAAACGCAAAACATCAATTAAATCTCTGGCTCCTGATTTTTCTATTTCTTCCTGTGTAATAAGAGTTACAATGCTTGGCGATTTTCTTGTTGACAACGGTTTTTTGGATGCAACATTCAGCAAAGAGTTAATTAGTTTTTCCATTTCGCTTGAAACTCCGGAAGATTTAATTTTCATTAGTTCTTCCAGCGACATGGAATATATAGCAGCAGAATCCAGAGTCTTATTATCCTGCGCTTTAGTATAGCAGGAAAAAACAATGAATGCTGCCAATAAAAATATTTTTAACTCTGATTTCATTGATCAATCAACTCGCGCGAAAATAATAAAAATAAAGAGAGCCGATGCTTTTCAATAAATACAAAGAATACGAATTTATTTCTAAATTTGCGGGTGTTTGTAAATAAGGTCCTGTGGCCGAGCGGTTAGGCAGAGGTCTGCAAAACCTTGTACAGCGGTTCAAATCCGCTCGGGACCTCAATTAGAAAGATAAAGCCAGTGTATTCTATTGAGTACACTGGCTTTTTAATTTCACGGTCAATATTGCGATCAATTGTTCGAGTTAGAGATGGCTCAGGTTTTTACTGTAAGTTAAGTAATGATAAATCTTACATTTTCCGCACATCAACAAAAAAGCCTTTACGATTTTCGTAAAGGCTTAATTTTATATAGTGGTGCGGGAGGGAATCGAACCCCCGACACAAGGATTTTCAGTCCTCTGCTCTACCGACTGAGCTACCGCACCTGCTAAAAACGGGTGGCAAATGTAAACAATATTTTATAAGTGAAAAAATACTGAACAATCTCGTTACAATATTTCTGTTTATTTTCGCAACTCTAAAAACGAAACAATGAATTTTTTCAAAATCAATTTGTGGTCAACTTCCTTTATTTTTTGCTCCCTGTTGTCTTTTTCACAAATAGATAACAAGGCACTTTACAACGAAATAAAGATGAATGAAAAAGATACTTCCAAAATTCTTTTTTCATTCAGGAACAACAACATTCTTATAGACAATGAATATTTCGGAAAAATACTAACGGGTTACACTTTATTCTGTTCTGAATTTAATCCGGAATTGGCATACATGCCAAACAAATACGTGAAAATTGAAGGCGGTATTTTTCTCAGAAAAGATTATGGCAATCCTAATTTTTCTATTGTTGCTCCCACCTTAGCACTTAAGCTAGAGAAGAATGGATATTCATTGATATTCGGAAACCTGGAAGGTTGCTTAACGCATCAATTAATTCAACCGATATTCAATTACGAAAGAATAGTTACAAATCCTCTTGAGAACGGATTACAAGTAAAAATTGATAAAAAGAATTTTTGGCTGGATTTATGGATAGACTGGGAACAGCAGGAATACCAAAACGTGAATTTCAAAGAACATATTGGTTCTGGTTTATCATCAAAAACAACTTTGTATAATCACAATGATGTTTTTAAAATCATACTGCCTGTTCAAGCCTATGTATTTCATCATGGGGGACAACTTGATGTGGATACCAGTTCTGTAATATCACTTTTTAATGTAGCTGCCGGCCTCACTTTTGACTGGGATTTATCTTCAAAAGGAGGATTCATAAGTGATGTACGAAGCGATAATTATTTTATTGGTTTTGAAAATGGTTCTACTCAAAAAAATGTTTTCCCGTTTTACACAACTTTTAAAAACAACGATTTTAATAATCTTACCGTTTTCCCTAATCCCATCCAGTCAGGTTACGGAAGTTATTTTAACCTTACTGTCACATCTAAGTATCATATCAGTTTAATGGCAAGTTATTGGGATGGACATAATTTTGTAGCAGGACATGGAGGTCCTTTATATCAATCTGTATCTTCCATATATAACAATAATTTTATGGAAACAAATCGCCAAATTATTATTGTAAGAGGACTTTACCAGCGGGAAATATTGCCTGACTTATATGTAGACATAAGAATAGAACCTTGTTATGATTTGCATTTCCCTTCAGTCAGTAATACATTTACTCCACGATTGGAATTCTGTTATTCTGCTTTTTTTACATACCGGAAAACATTTTCATTGGGGAAAGTAAAATCCAACCCATAATTTGCTTATTCGCTGATCAATCAATATCTTTATTTATTCTGGCATAAAGTTTGAATTTCGTTTCAAAACTTGATTTATGAAAAAAACAAGTTGTCTTTTTCTATTATCGGCATTAATATGCTTCTCTTTTAAACCAGCATTTAAAGAAGGTTTTTCTCAAAAAAGTATTCGAAATAACGGCAATTTTAAAAAAGGAGAATTTCTTAAATACCGCATTCATTATGGATTTATTGATGCTGCTGAAGCTACCGTGGAAATAAAAAACGAAAACCCGACTATAGGAGGACATAATGCTATGCATGTTCTAGGCTTGGGTTATTCCAAAAAAACTTTCGATTGGTTTTTTAAAGTAAGAGATCGGTATGAAACTTATATTGACGAACAAGAGATGGTTCCGTTGGTTTTTATAAGAAGAGTTGATGAAGGAGGATATCTCATCAACCAAAACATGGTGTTTAACCATGAAAAAAAGAAAGTTGACAGTGATGGTAAAATATTTGACGTTCCGGATGATGTACAAGACATGCTTTCGGCTTTTTATTATGCCCGATGCATTGATTTTTCAAATGCAAAAGACGGGGATATTTTTACTATTCCTGGTTTTGTTGACAACGAAAATTTTCCCATAAAAATAAAATATGTTGGCAAGGAAACCATTAAAAGTGATGTTGGTAAAGTAAGATGCATTAAATTCAGACCCGTGTTGCAAAAAGGAAGAATATTTAAAAAAGAAGAAGATCTAAAAGTATGGATCAGCGATGACAAAAACCACATTCCCATTAGAGCTCAGGCAGATATTTTGTTCGGTTCTTTAAAGATAGACCTCATGGAATATAGCGGACTTGCCAATGAAATGGCAAAAGAAGATTAAAAATTTGGTTTTTCTCAAAACTAACAATGCACTGTTAACAACCTTCTCAAAATCAATAAATTTGCTCTGTATCGTTTTTTATTTTAGCTTTGTCTTTTAGTTCAAACATAGATAATAGATTATGAGCTCATCCCAAGCCAATATACTTGTTCCAATTGATTTTGAGGAACAATCTTTAGTTGGATTAAGACAATCATACATTTATGCAAAATTTGCTCATGCTGCAATTACTCTTTTGTATGTGATAGAAAACGAAAGCGAAGATGTTCAGACTGCAAAAGACCGGTTAGACAGGCTTGCCAAAGACGTTGAACTTGAATCAGGTATTAAAACAAGTACCATCATTTCAAAAGGAAATCCTTATATTGAAATATCCAAAGTTGCTAAAGATATAAATGCCGTGATGATGATCATGGGATTCAATTCTTCTTTAGGAATCAGGAAAATAATTGGTCCAAATGCTTTTCAGCTTGTAAGAGAAGCTCCTTGCCATGTATTAACAATAAAAGGCAAACAACCTCATCGCGATACCGTTAAAACCATCATATTACCTATAGATTTGAGCAGGGAATCAAGAGAGAAAATTGCTCCAGGTGTGGAGTTTGCTGAACATTTTGGCTCTACCATCCGAATTGCCGGAACTCTTACTTCCAATGATGAGTTTAAAGAAAACAGGTTGGTAGCGTATGCTAATCAGGCAAAAAATTATGTAAAAGAAAAAGGTATAAGATGCGGAAATAAAACCTTGAGAGGAAGAAATGTACCTAAAATGATTGTTGATTATGCCAATGAATCGAATGCCGACCTAATTATACTTGTAAATCAGCCAGAACTTGGCTTTGCGGAAGTGTTTACCGGAAGTGAACAACAACAAATTGTTAGTTTATCTAATATTCCTGTCTTAACTATAAAACCTGCAGCAAGAAAAGACACTTCGACATTTACCAATCCTTTCTAAAGAAATTTTTGGCAGATATTTTGCTCTCGTCCGTTTATCGTGAATAACAGTTTTCTTATGAAAAAAAATTTACCAATTTTTATTTTAGGTATTCTATTTTTTTCATCCTGCCAAAAAGAAGATCCTGTTACACCTGATAATAGTGCATCAACAGACTCAAGAGATAAATTTGTTGCATCGTGGCTTTGTCAGGAAAAAAGCCAGCATAATGGGAGTTCAACATTTACGATTAAAATCAATAAATCATCTTCTGATTCAACAAAAATTGTAATCGAAAAT